>CEUY01068554.1_pt1 | contig 17737 bp, 29 predicted proteins | sample 361481 | NCBI WGS metagenome assembly CEUY01 (sample SAMEA2622737, study PRJEB7988) | marine metagenome | isolation source: saline water (ENVO:00002010), including
CTCATTAAGGTGGAAGGTGTTGCGGTTAATATCGACGAGGGCGGGTATGAGGCGATGGCTGAGGTGTGTGGCCTAATGAATGCCACAGTAAACCTAGGCGCACGTCGTTTGGACAGTGTCATTGAACGTGTATTCCACGAAGCAATGATGTCGCCGGATAAGTTCGCCACGACAGGCTTTAATGTAACTAAGGAGTACGTATATGGCCTTGACTGGAGTGCAACAGACTTGGTCATCAAGTTTGAGAATCCGGACGACGTAAAACCTGAACCTGAAAAGGCAACCTAAACTAAAACCGTTGGTGGGGTCTCGTACCCCACCTTTTTATTTTACAACAGTAACCATTATTATTGTACTACATATACGGAGCACTAAATGAAAATCTACAACCTGACATCCTTTTCAGCGGTCATCGACACCGACTCTGAAATCTATGCGCTGCCCCCTCATCAGTTTCGTTTTGAGTTGCCACATCCAAAACCCCACAAGATTGATATCGGTTACACCAACCCCATCCGACTCTTTGGTCATATGGGTGAGTGTCCTAGTTTTCTGTGGAACGACATCGTCATCGTGACACCAGAACAATTCGCCTCTTTTAAATTCCCATGTGAAGTGTGGATTGCAAGCGGCCTAAACAATCAGCGCTACCACAACATGTGTCGCGTACAACTTCCGGTTGACCCTGCGACCATCAAGAAAGAACTCGATTTCGACGAGGCTAATGCAATCGTCGTCGGTGTACTTAACGACACCATCAATTCGTACAACTTGACCGAACAAGAACTTAAACATGTCCGTAACAAAATTCGTGGTGACTTTGACAACAAACTAGTCAGACGCACCCTTGAACTTGCGAACGACACCACCAAACTCAAACAACTCATTCGTACTGCACTTAATGACTTGGGATACAATATCCACTAAGTGCTCAGGAGAATCAAATGCCAAACAATAGTCCTAAAATTCTAATCATCGATTTACCACCACTACCTCTACTTACTAACGTGGAGGATGTCGATAAAGAAGAGTGGTTTGTTAAAACTGTAAAGTTCGTCCGACGCAACCTACGCGGTGAAGCATCTGGCCACTACAACGTTGACAAGATGGAGAGTCTCTGCAAAGAGCTGTGTGAGATTTGGCCTGAACCTCTCGACATCTACACGCCAGAAGACATAGTGAAAATCGAAGGGTTCGCCAAGTCCAAAAAGAAAGGCCACTTCTACAAGTTTTGTCGCGCTGTTGAATCCTCCAAGAACAATGAGATTCACGACATTTTAGAAGAGTGGTTGTTCGATAGTGTGAAAGACCGCTTTAAAGACGAAGTGGCTGAAGGGGTCGTTCGTCCTCTTGGTAGCGACTGGGATTGTTCTGAAGGTCTCATGGTTGCAAATGATGAACGTACGGTAGTGAGTCTACGTATGGAGATAAAAGCGAATGGAAAAAGTTAAATGGGTAACTCACGATAGCTCGCCTATGTTTCTTTTGTTGGCGGACGACGAGAAACATCTAGCTGAAACAGAGTGGTTCAAAGGGCTGGTGCATTCATTACGATGGCTGTTGCCTGTTATGACTAAAGCAGATGTCCGTGCCGACGATTTACCGGGACTTATAGGTCGAATGGTCGAAGACGTAACAGTCGATAAAGTTAAATGGAGTAAAGATGTCAAGCCTATCGGGGAACAGGATGGTAGTGGTGAGGCATCCGCCTTTATCAATGCGATACTGAACGAAGATTGGGATGAGGCGCACGACGTCTTTAAGGACTGGGTTTCCGGCACGATGGAGTTGCAGTTAAAGGGCATTGATACGCTGATGCCTCAGTATTTCAATGAGAATTGGGTTGTGGATTCTGGTTACGTCGCCCCTACCGAGAACGGAACTATGTACTGCTTGAAGCTGGAATACGAAGGCAAGTCCCATGCAATAACCCAAGATAAGGCCTTAGCTAACTTTATTGATGAGTGTATATCTGTAGCGAAGTACTGGGGTAAGGAGGGGAAAACGTCCGAGGAGGCTGCGGATGGCGCTGTCTTTAGCATGCTGAACGTGATAGACGGTTGTAAAATAAACCTCCCTTTAATGGATGTTGTCTTACGACCACATCCCGAAGATAAAGCGTATTGTATCGGGAAAGGTGAAGACTACTATATAGACGGACAAGTCATCAATGGCGACACGATGCTCCACGAAGAGTATGTGGCTGCCAAAGATACTGAAGACGACTAATTCGTTAAATCCAAAAGAGGGCTGATAACCCTCTTTTTTTGTAATTATAATGAATTTTATTTCAGATATATATTACCTTAGTGAACAAGATAGACTATCTATCGTTTACTAACTTATACGGAATATCAAAATGATCTACTACACTTCAGCACCAGTCCCTGCAAACCAAGTCCCTGCGGAAATCATGGGTGGTATTAAACGTCTTCACGGTAGCTATGATAACTACAACGCAAAGCTACGTCAGACCGTAAATACGCAAGAACAAATGAAGGCTTTCGAGTCAGTAATCACCGAAGACTTCATGTGGTCACTATACGACACAAACATCACACTGTACAGCTCTAGCAAAGCGGCAGAGATTATGTCTGGTATTAAGACACCTATGGCCATTGCTGACGTTGCAGCGGCTGCCACTAAAGTTAACGGTGTTATATATATCGCGATTGATGTTGACCCTATTATCGACGCAATTGAAAAAGAAGGAGGTGTGACCTACCGACTTTCTCAACTTGTGGAGTCTATCGTAGAACATGAAATGGTTCATGTGTTACAGATGGAGCGCGGTGACTTAGATATGGTGCCTGATGGTATCATCTGGAAAGGTCGCAAATATGACCTCCAGTGGTTAACCGAACAAAACGAAAAAGCTGCAAAATCATCAAACGAATTTGCAGGCATCATGAATCAACTTCTGCTTCCGTGGGAGTTAGAGGCGTACGCGGTATCTCTGATGGATAAGAACCTAGAAGAGTTATACACTGGTGACCTGCTCAAGATTATGCAACGTGCCCGTAAACAATACCTGTCTGGCGTAAGCAACCGCTCGCGCCCGGCCTAATCAACAACTGCCCTACCTCGTGTAGGGCAACCCTATTTTTAATTTGTCCAATAAAAGGAAACAACCATGAAACACACAATCAAAATGTCAGTTGCGCTTTTAACCTCTCTTATTCTACTAGGCTGTGGTGGCGGAGGCGGTAGTTCATCATCTGGCGGCACAACGCCAACACCTACGCCTTCTTCAGTAACAGTTAAAGCTATCGATGGCTACTTAGTAGATGCGGAAGTTTGGGTGGATGCAAACGACAACCTCATCGTAGATGACGGCGACCGTTACATCGGCTTAACTAACGAGTCAGGCGAGCTAGAAATCCCAGAAGGCGATTTGGCACACGCTATCATCGTTAAGGCAATTGCAGGTCAAACCTACGACCAAGATACAGGCGGTCGTCTGAGTCGCACCTATGAGATGGTATCGGTGGAAGGTAATAACCACATTACGCCTTTCTCAACCATCGCACGTGTTAACGGTACTACGCTTGACGTGGTTGCTGCTGACCTAGGTTATGACGCAGAGCTGTTAGCGGACGACTACGTTGCGGTTGACTCCCATGAAGCAGAGAAGACCCACCTACTAGCCCGTTCTACTGTAGAGCTACTTGGTGGCGATTTGACTGAGACTAAAGCTGAAGCATCGACCATCACAACCAAAGTGAACGCGCTACCTGCAAGCATTGACTTACTTGTGAATAACGGCGAAGACCTAGATACTAAAGTGATTAAAGCAGACGGTACAACTGAAACCAAGCTGCCTCCACTAACTACGTACCTAGGTGACACTGTAATGTACCAGTTCTCTACAAACGAAACTCGCTACGACCGTGAAGGTTACAGCAGTCTAGAGTTTAAAGAAGAGCGTATGAACTACAACAACATCATGATGGCGCGTAGCTTTAGCACAGACGTAGTAGTGGCGAACAACAGTTACACCCGTAGCATCGATAACCGTAACGACAGCTTCATTTACCTAAGCGACCAATTCGGTTTGACTGTATCAAGTGCAGGTACTCTGGACTTCACAACTACGGATACTACAATTGTTAACACTCGCACTGGTGCTATTGAGTTCAACTACATCCCTGCAAGCCACTACTGGTTTAATGGCAAAACTGTGTACTGGTTAATCGATGACTCTGAAGAATCTGAAAAGGCAACCCCTATCATTATTACTTTCGAGTTCACAACAGATGCAATTGGTGTAATGCGCTCTAAAGGTGAAGCAGACCAACCGTTCGTGTGGCACGTAACGCATAACGGCGAACTACACATTGACCGTGACAACGGCGATAAAGACCTAGTCTTCCAACCTGCTATCGAGAACGACGATATGGTAGTAGCGCTTATGAAGCACAACGACAACAAATACTCACGCATCCCAATGTTCTTAATCAAAGAAGAAGATTTGGCGTACAACCTGTACGACGAGTGGGTAAAATAAAAAGTAAGGTAAGGAGAGCATTCGCTCTCCTTATTTTTTTTGCTCTTACTTCTTGTTGTAAGCTGCAATACCTGCGGCAATGTACTTATCTAAGGAAGTACCTAGGTTCTTCCAGATGTACGACTCTGTTGCAGACAATGCGTTAGAACGAGAAATGGTGGTAGTTACGACACTTTGTACCATAGTCATCAACATCTTACCGTGGTCGCCTGTGCCCGCATCAAGACCATCAACAGTGCCCTGAAGCTTACCTTCAAGACCTGCAATCTTAAGACGCAAATCATTCGTCTTACGGAACGCAAGTAATTGTTTCTCGATGTCTTTACCCACTGAGTAAAGGGCATCACAAGCCTGCGTTAGGATAGGGAGAGATGGCGTGTCGACTTCATCCGGCACGTTCTCTTCACGCTCACGCAGTTCGTAGACCATTTCGTCGCCGTCAGGTAAAGCTGCAAGGTAGCGGTTACCGACGATTTCGGTTGTCTCTAAAGAGGACTGCATAACCTTATTAAGCTTCACAGTCGCTGTACCCGCATTAAAGAACGAAACGAGTTTATCGCCTTTCAGATTGAATACGTCAAGTATAGAATCGTGTGCCGTCTTTAAGATCTTCTCTTGGGTCTCTTGCACCTTCTCAGCAAAGTCAACCTGCTTCTTAATTGCAGAGAAGTCTTTTCCATTGAATTGATTGTTGATCGTGAGACCTTGGATAAACGGGCCAGAAATCTTATCATCTTTCTTCTCACCAAGCGCTTTAATAGCCGCTTTGTACGACGTCGAGCGGTTAGACAGTTTCTTACCTGCGTTAGAGAATTTAATCCAACGCTCTTTAAGTTTGTTAGCCATTTCTTTTAGCCAAGCAATGAAGCGTGACCATAGAGTCTCTTTACCTTTGTTGTTTGCCTCGTGAGCAACTTTACGTAGGTCTGCTTCAGGAGCAGTAGACTCTTGTGCAACTTTAGTGGTGTTGATACCCCAACGCTTACGGATAGATTCCGCACCCACTTGGATAGCGTCGAATGTCTCTTTAGACATTTCGCTATTAGAGTCGATGTACGTTGTGATATTTTCAAGCTGTTGCATGTCCTCAGCCAAAGCATTGCCGTCTTTTTCCAACGCTTCAACTTCACCATTTTCGACCGCGAAGGCGCTACCGTCATGTGTCGGCTCTGCCATTACTTCAACTTCAGCAGCCGCACTTTCTTGAGCGACTTTCTTAATCCAAAAATTTGACATGATCAAATCCTCATTGTTTGGTTTTATGTCATAGAAATAAGTTTTACATTAACGTCCCTTTATAATGATACCTAATTAAAGAGAGTAAAGAATATGGACAAGCAGGATAAAAGACCCGCCCATAAGATTATCGGCGACGCGTTAGAAGCGAAAATCGTACAAGGCGTAGTGCTCATCAGTAAAGGTTCGTACCTTGCGTACGTAACCACAGAAGAGACCGAACTTGAGATGCTGAAAGGCTCACCGTATCTTCAGTTAAAAGACGGTCTTCAAAAAGAAGACTTCTACAAGAAAGCTCGCCTCGGGTTTGAAGAGCATGCGGACTTCTTTTTTGTTTACGACAACCGCGCATTGACTGCCGTTCAGAAAGCGGAGCAACTTGCCATAGAATCGTTGGGGTTGGAAGATGAGATTTAAAAGACGCTTAGCTAAGCTTTTCTACGACTGGCAGTTTAGAACCTCGCCAGTTTGCCAAGAGCTTAATGCGCGTGGCCGCCTTGTAGAGAAGATTGATGACATGCTTATATCTGACCCGATCACAGTTGATATGTTCCCGAAGAAGGGCGCAACATTCACCTTAGAAGCGACGCTTAGGCATCATTACATCACACGCACCACGCCATACGGCACGATGATATGGCAACTTCGACACGATCGCGACGACTATGCCTTTTACAACGATACGTATAATCGCATCATGGCAGATTGGGATGTCACGAAAACTGAATGTTCCGATATCTTTAAAGAACTAAGAAGTATCACCAACCCATATGTGGAAGCATATGCAGCAGCGCTAGGAGTAGCCAGTGTCTATTAAGATGATTTTGGCGACCGACCTTAACAACGGTCTAGGTAAAGAAAATAAATTGTTGTACTCCATCCCTCAGGACATGGAGTGGTTTAAGCTGCAAACGGGTAAGATGCCAGTTGTAATGGGACGTAAAACCCATGAGTCGATTGGGCGTCTACTGCCCGGACGCAACAACATCATCGTTACTCGTGATGCCGATTACTACGTGGAAGGTGCAACCGTTATCAACAACATTCTCCCGTTACTGAATGCGTCTAAAGAGAAAGACTTCATGATTATCGGCGGTGAAGAAATCTACCGTCTGTTCTTGCCGTATGCGGAAACCATCTACCATACTTGCATTCATGCAAGTCGTGAAGCAGATGCTTTCTTTGAGATTGACTATACGGGTTGGGAGTGCACGTCCAGCTTTAAACCTGAAGTCGATCCAAAACATCCAGACATCGAATTTCAGATTTGGGAGCGTGACTATTGTAGTCAAACCTAATAAGTTAATTGAGTCTAAGCCATTAAAAATGTGGCCGTCTTAAGTAGCGGCGGTCATTTACTAAGTATTAATATAACGGCGTGTTTAGCCCGTTAGATTTTTATAACTATAATTAGCAGAGCCATTACAACGCCAGTTACGGATGACATATCGTAAAGACGGATTTGTTCCGAAGATGATGTAGAGGAATGATGGATGACCCATTGTATATGCTTAGATTGTATCAAACGATACGCAATTAACCTTTGGAGGTTTCGCAAAAAACCAGAGCTTGCCAAACTGTATGCTAGCCATCCGGTAGATTACATGCCGACGATGGACGTGATGGTTTATGCTGATCTGGACGTCAGAACTTTCCCTGAGGTCGAATCGATTAAGGTGCGCTTACGTGCATTTGATATTTGGTTCGAGGTCAGAGAAAAATCGGGGGTACGACGTAACTTCTGTGAGCAGTTGTCGAAAGACGATTCAGAGCAGGCGTATAGGCTGAGTCTTTCTACCGAGTTGGAGAGGTCGGTCTGTGGTGCAACTAAGAGAAAAGTCGATAAGTTATTCGGTAACGAGTGGGAGCATCTACTTCGAAAAGTAGTGCGTAGCTACGATTTAGAGTGTGCCCACATTTATTAACAGATGCACTTATTACTATGCCAGAGAAATGGCAGTCACATTCTAGTGACGTAAACGTTGACCGTATACGGTCGTTTTAAACATAACTAACTAAAAGGTATATCCTTATGCAACTTCAAGCTTTCACTATTGTAATGACTGATACTGCGGACGCACGCAAGCACGAGACATGTAATCACCGTTCTGCCGATTTAGGTTTCACCGATGAGGTTCTGCAAGCTATATGCGATGAAGCAGACACAGGCTTAAAGGTCGAAGATGAGAACGGTACACGATACATGTCACCTGTTAGTGTGTGTAAAGAGTACATCATACCTCGCCTATTGGAAATCCACATGGCGCAGGAAAATAGGGTTTCGACCACGTTCCGCATCAACGGCGAATCGCACTGTGCTTCTATCAAGATTGGTCTCGGTGACACAATCAAGCATAATGTGAATAAGCGTATCTCCAAAGTAGTTTGGAACTATGCTTGGGTGACTTCCGGACACATCGTCATGTTCTACATCGGAAAGCGAAAACAAAAGAGCGTCGCATTACGTGACCGCAACGGGAATGCTAAGCATCTTCCAGCGGGAGCATAAAGCAATGCATTGAGCGAGGGAAACCTCGCTCTTCCTCTATTTTTCTTTTACATGGAACGAAAATTATCTCAGATATATATCATCTTAGTGAACAACATACAGAATCTTTATACGGAGTATTAATTATGAAACCAGTAATCGTTCAACTAGGCAATGCAATGGACACTTCAGGCGCTTCAATCGAGTATGGCTTTTTATTCCATACCCGCGAAGGTCTATTTGGTAAAACCGACTTCATCGTAACCAGCAAAGGTATTGCGATGGCTGAAGAGATGCGCTTTGGTTGGTACTACTCAACAGCATGTCTGCCATTGTCTTATGCGCCATCGATTGAATCCGAGTGGGAAGTTAACATCCCAGTTGAGGTTGATGAGATGCTAGCAAATGCTAAGACGCTAGAGCATGGTATCAAATCAACAGCTATTCTATCGAGCATGGTAAGCCGCTATGCGGTGCGTCATCTTGCAGAGTTAGCACTTACCACTGATGACGAATGGGAAGCGTCTAAGACACTACGTGTTCTACGTAGCGCTCTTGTCGACCAACATGGTCATGAGAAAGCAACATCAATCCTAAACGCTGTACTAAGCAAAGCGTTTGCCGAGCCACGCATCGCAGCACAACTTGGTTACGAACCAAAAGATGCACCTGCTACTGAAGAACTAGTAGCCGAACTTTAATTTATCCTAACCCGGAGTATCTATCATGAGTCGATTCATCAAACGCCTAATCGTAAAACGTGTAGCTAAACTAATCGCTAACTTAGACAAACAGTACAAGATTACTGTGACAACACAAAACACTTCACCGGGCTGGAACCTGTTCCTAGACATCGGTGAGAAACGTCGTATCATTTTCCACGACGTGCCTCTAAGTGAGCAAACAGAAATTCAACTATACGCATCTTGGTTTATCGACATCCCATTCATCGATACTCCAAAATACCACACCTCATACACTAGCCGTGTGCGTCGTGGTGGGAGCATGGTTGAATATAACCCACGACTTGCGTAAGCAGGTTAGCAGTAAAGAACGACTCCGGTCGTTCTTTATTTTTTTTTTCTTTACATTAAGCCATTGTTCTATAGGGGAATATAGACAGGAGGCTATAATGCTAGAAAGAACAAACCCTTTCGAGAATATGATTGGTGATATTCTTGGCTATCAAGTAAATATTGTAAGTGATACGTTCGGCGAGATGACTGTACTCTACGTTGTACCGCATAAAGGTCGCTATTGCAATAAGACCTATCTTCGCATCGCAGCAATTCAGGAAGCGGTAGCTGCGCACGATACGGATAAGATGACGTCACTGCTTATTCAATTCAATTACCCACACATCTTCGTTTCTAGCTCTTTATCTATTAAGGAAGGATACGAAGCCATCAAAGCACACGTGTCCAAATATAAGGCGGCAGCTTAACCATGACCACTTTCATAATTGCAACAGTTTTACTTGTCTATATTCTGCCTAAAGTCATTCAGATGTACATAAAGGCAAATGGTGTGACCACGGTCATTAACATACTTGCCCATCGAGGGGATATCGAATATCTAAGTTACCTCGCGGATGACCACGATACACTACCCTGTGTCGTTGGGCAGATATTCCCGTCGATGATATTCCGACGTGGTATGCAATCGACCCACCAGAATATCCTAGCGTCTGATTTTAAAGATGCGCTTATCCGAACCAAAATCCATGAAGTCGGAGCAATCAAATGTTACGAGGGCGAAGAATTCTTAGGCGTCACCCACACCGTTTCATTAGAGCGAAAAAGAAAAAGAGACGTGGAGTTTGTAGACGCTCCACGTTATGGCAAATCCGAAGTATCAGGAAAAGACATTTTGACTGGCGTACTTGTCTGGTACTCAACACTACCCTACCTTCTATTCTCTGCGAAGAGAATGATGGGCTATCGAACATAAAAGGAAAAGAAGATGGCAGAACTACACATCAAGAAAATCGATGCAATCATCGAAGACCAGTTTGGTGAGAACAACGGTTCGTACGGCGAGAAGACTCGTCTTATCGAAGACCTAGGTATGGATTCGCTAGACCTAGTGGAACTAGTGATGGCTATCGAAGATGACTTTGATACACGCATCGACGATGATGTCGCAGAAGCGTGGACTACAATCGGTGACCTTTACAAAGCAGTAGCAGGAGAAACAGCAGATGCTTAACATCGAACACGAAAGCAAAACATTCGACGAAAAGTCGATTGAAGTAATGGCGGCATTGGAAGTCCGTTTCCCGGGTGAGAACGTTGGTATTGCTTGGCGACCTACAGCTAATGACGAAAGCGTGATTGTCGTTTGTGGCGCTGTGGATAGTTTCAAAGAAGCTATCGGCGAAGTTGACCCGGAGTTTGTTAATGAGCCTGTCCGTCAGTATTGTCGTGACTTGTCCGAAACAGACTTTGTCGACGAAGATGTTTCTGGCATTATCAAAGTTAAAGCGGCGAACGTCGAAGATGCTTTAGTAACCGCACAGTTCCTAGTAACTACGGGTGGTGGTGGCGAAGACTTATCTAATAATTAACAGATATATATCATCTTAGTGATAGAGGCTTATGTTTCTATCACTATCTTTAATTTTAAATTGTCTGGAGTATCAAATGGTTTGGAAATGTAAAGCTTGTGAAGTCAAGTATGAGACGTCGCACGATGTGGATCACGACGACCCCCGTGTGCATAACGTTGCGGCAGGAAAGATTGAATGTCCCAACGGACACGGTCAAATGCTGTGGGAACCTGCGGTACATTCCGTCCGTGCCATCGATGCAACATTCGATTATACGTTCCAAGTTTTCCGCAACTGCAACGGGGACGCAATAGAGTCTAAAGAGAACTGGGACTTCAGTTGCCCACGATGTCTCGGCCCTGCAAAGTTAACAAGTTGCTCGGCGTGGGCAGAGAACCATCGCTGTCATGAATGTAAACACGAATTCGAAGTAAAGTAAACGGAGTAAAGAAAATGTCTAATATACTTAGTTTTGAGGCTAAACGCCAAAGTAAAGAAAACATCACCGTTGACATTGGTATTACCGTACTAGAGCAAACGCTATACAATGTGCTGCGTCAAGGTGTGCGTAACGGTAGTAGCTCAAAGGAAATAATCGGCAAAATGGCTGAGCTTCTCGGTGATTCAAAAGACAAGGATGCTATTGATGCGGCAGCGTCTTTGACAGGCAAGCGCGAACACTTGCTTAGAAACTGGGTGGAGATTCTACCTAGAATGATGACTTACCTAAAGCTTGCTCGTTTTGATTTAATTGCGGGTGGGAATTCGTTGTACATCGACGATGGTTTGGACACGCAAGGCGATCAGGCTTACCCGACACCCATGCTGATGGCACCATTCACAATCGACCCTAATGGCGACGGTAAAGCGTTCTCTGCCTTTAACCTATCAGCAAAAAGTTTGTGGTTTGACGGGACTATTCCTGACCCTACGGTTGGGGCAACCGCCAACAATCCGTTAACTGAGCCTCAGAACGAAGGCGAACGTCATCTTAACGAACTGCCTTCTGTGACGTTTGCGGATGAGATCAAAACCAACAAACTGGGCTTCGTGCATCCTGACATACTTGAGTCGCTATTAGATACGTTCATCCTAGACGGTTGTGCCTCTAATCAGGGTGTTGTGGTAGTAGAAGAAGGCGACATCGTTCGCTTTAGCTACCTAGAGGTATTAACCGAAGACACAATCCTCGAATGGGTATTGACCGTCAATACAACCATCTACAACTTACACTTTATGTATCACGCGAGCTATAATCATGACTAATACAATCACACCTCTTGAATTTCTAAAGAACGAAATGGAGTCTGCATTTGCAGACAAAGGCTTTGCTATGGCGTTCGAGATTGACCGCCAGTGTCTCATCGTTAAAGAAGAACCTGTAGACGACGAAGGTTGGCCACCTTATTCGAAATCAATTGTCATGCCCGACAGCACTGTGTTGGGATTCTTATACCCAGTTTCACCTGCCGCAGCCGATATTGTTAATACTGTATTCGAAACCAAGTACCTGCACCCATCAGGTGTAGGTATGGGCTTTGCACTTGCTTATAACGAGTACACGAAGAAGTGTTTGTGCGGTGGCGATTACGTACCAGACTTCGATGATGCGACTTGGGACTACCTCAAGCTAATGGCTGAGTCCTTAGGCATAACTCCTGCGCAAATCATCGAACGTTCTACACTGCGTACTGTCAAGCAGTTCAAAGAGAGTGGTGCGCTGGACGACAAACCTAGCGAGCTAGAAACATCTGCTTTATTCGAGAAGCGTGTTCGTGCGGAGTTTGGTGATGATGTTCTATTCTGGCAAAAGCGCGAAGACGGTGTAGATTATCTCGTGGTGGGGCTTCCTGAGTTTAAGGAGATCGCTGAGATATACGGCGGCATCATCAAGGAATACGGTTCGTCGGCAGATGCAGTATGGTACAAGATAAACGAGACGGTAAATAAGCGAGGGGTTGCGCTTCTCGAAGGCACTGTCTTTATGAGACACGCTCAAGGTGACGGTTCTTGGTTTGAAAACCCGGGGACGCATGAAGATCATATCGGCGAACTCAAGCGAGCTCTGTATAATGAAGATCGTGCCAGTGAACTCAAGTGAATGCTGAATAGAGAAGCAGGACGGTGATGGGTGTAAAAGGAGACTTCGGTCTCCTTTTATTTTTTTTTTACTTTAAGCGACCTTAGTATAGTATTTGCACTGAATAAAATATCAGATATATATTACCTTAGTGAACAAACCCAAACAAATCAATAAACGGAGTACTACTTATGTCTAAATTTAATCCAGAAGAATTCAAAGCACCAAAAATGGAACCTCTATCAAACGTAACTATCGACGGTTACGATGTTGAGTGGGATAAAACCGCAGATGGTCTAATCGGCGTATTCAAAGGCGTCTCTGTCCGCATGGAGGGCGACCGTGCATTTGTTCGCATCGGTGGCGACTTTACAGATGCACCTATTGTAGAAACCGACCTTGTGATGGAAGACGGCGATATCAAGCTAGGGGTTGCTATGGCTGGCATGGGTAAGATTACCGACATCGACCCGGAAATCTTTAATAAAGAAATGAAAGGCGGGTTTGCTGAGGACAAGCCACTCATCTGTACAGAGCAAAACCCTGACGTTGACCCAAACAAGATGAACGGCAGTCGTATGCAAATGGTCGGTAAAATCTCTGACCCGTCAGGCGCAAAAGCTGAATGCGGTTCACGTATTCAGATGGCAGGCCGTCAGCCAGTGTATTGTCGTGAGAGCTCCTGCGGAAGCTGTGGCGCACCTGTGAGCTTCTATCGTGTCGACACTAAGACATTTGAAGAAGCGAAGTATAAAGGTAAAGCACCACGCAACTTCACCGATGAAGAGCTGGAAAGCATCTTTGGTGACTTCGGTGAAATCGATGGTGTTATCTACGACGATACTCGACTGTGTTCACAGTGTCGTTCGTACGAGTGTTAAGCACTAACCAAAATACAGAAGGGGTACAAACCCCTTCTTTTTTATCTAGTAAACGGAGTATTAATTAATGGCAACAATCAGAAATCGCGTACTGGCATTTTACCGTAGCTTGGGCATCTCTATCCGTGTTAAGGTGACTGAGGGTGTCGTCCCTAAGTCGGAATACGAGCGACTTTCGGAGCGTCCCGGAATTGTCACATACTTACTGCCGGGTCACGAGCTATGGGTTGACTGGAGTTCGGCAGATAAAGACCTGTTCCCGCAAACTGTACTCGTGCGTGTGCACAACAACCGAGGCACGCCGCCATGGATTGAGTTAGCCGACCGATATACGGTGGATATTCCCGGAGATTCTGGAGTGACTGATACCATCGAACAAGTCTTTGAAGATGTCTTTGGCCGCAACCTTGTGCGAGTAAGAATCGATTTTGATTCTGGCAATATACAACCAGTGTCTCGTGAGTTCTTCCAGCGTTTGAAGTTAGACGAGACTGTACACTCTGCATGCGTCATCCGCAGAGACTATGATTACATTAAGGTGAATTTTATTGATGGTGGCAGCGCTTTGTATCTTGTCCCTATTAAGTTAGATGTTAACCTTGCCCTATAACGGAGTATTTAAAATGGAAATGAATTTTGTCGGTGAACCGGGAATTGACGCATCAAAGAAGTTTGAACCAAACATCCCTGCCTTTGCTAGCGTAACTATAGGGTTTCATTGTCTAGACGAGATCATCGTGCCAATCCGCACCTATGAAAATCTCTGGATGTTACCTGAGTCTAAACGTGAACGCTATAAAGAGATAATCGAGCTCTACGCTCAAGAGAACCTAGAGCGCATTCTTAAGCACCACGAGATAGAGCTCGACTACACCACGGTGTATTGTCTGTCGATATCCTTTACTGCTGACAACGTAGAGAACCTATGGAACGTACATGATTGGGTTCTTTGGGAGTCTGCAAGTGATAAGACTGCCCCGGTCATCCTACATCGTTGGGTAAAGCCTGAACTCGCATCTTTAATCGAGATAGAGAAGCGTCCTAAGGTTAAGCACCAACACGTCGATAGAGCGATGAAGAAGAATCCGCGTATTGTTCTTCGTACTAGCACTGTCGTTGTAAACGGCGAAACTAAATACCTCGCTCTATGTGCTAACCACTGTCGTCTATATATAGTTGACCGTACGCGTGTGAGCGTCACGGATAATTTCTTCCGTGCTATCGAGAATAAAGATATCCATGAGCTGGTTGTGGGTCTTAAAACCAAAGAGCCTGAAGACACCCGTCTTGCATGGGCGATTGGCGATACGATGGCTGAGGCTACAGAGTCGTGTCTAGATATGGCAGATGTTATCTGGAAACGTGTCTTTGCTAAGACCGATTCACCAATGTGTACTTATTAGGAGGCTTTATGTCTACACCATTCATAATTCGATTCATAGATGACGATGAAGGCGTGCTGGTAGAAGTGTATTCTAAATGGGATGGCTACATTGACACGGTAGGTAGATATTTGGCTTATCGCCTTCAGACGATGGAGATTCTAGAACGCGTACATCCCGACCTGAGTCGTCGTCAATATGGTGGCGATGAGGTGGTTCAACTCCGGTACTATGCTTTAGGGATGGCTAATCTAGCATCGCAAGTTGTTGCAGATTTGAACACTGGTTATCGCGGCATAAGTCTCCATCCACTAAATTACAATTTAGAAAAACACCACTGCTACATTTACGAGGTTCGACAGAGTAACGTACGTGGTGAATACGGGATGCTGCCACACATCACATGTCGCTCAGCGGGAAGTATCTTTGGCGGCATTTACTATCAAGGGACACCGGACGAGTACTTCAACTACATTGCAGCAGGTGGCCCATTCTAACAATAAGGAATAAAGATGGCTAGTGAATTTATTGTGCACACAGTAGGTGCACTCCCTCTTCGATTATCAAAAGAGAACAGCGAAGTAGTCGCTGAGTCCACTTGGTATCGTGACATCGTTAACTTTGTCCGTGGCAACGTAAAGGCGCACGTCGCGCCACTACCTAGCCAGTGTACTCAGGCGAGTATTGTAGAATTGCTCCTAAGTGAAATAGGTAGCGGGTTCGATTATGAAGACGTTATACATCTTGCCCATACCGTACCTATGGATGGTGACGTTGATACTGACCACCCGTCAGGGATGTGTGTCGAGGCATGTCGTGACAACGACTACCGTGGCTTTGCGGGCACCCTCCCTGAATGGATTAAGCTGTCCATGGTCGAGGTAATGGCAGACGCTATGCGTGCGGTAGAGAAATACAACGAGGAGGACTGGTACATCGAATCAGTTCACTTGTCGCTTGATGCTTTATGTATGGTCGTCATCTTTAAGATGACTTCAAAAACTAAAACGGATAACTAATGAAAAAACTAGAGTACATACTGTCGCCTTTGATTCGAAAGTGTGTTTTGTTTATACGGGTTTTCTTTCCTAGCTTCTTAATGAAAGAAATGTTGGAGCACAAGAATAGCCCACTACTGCAAGTCTCGTTAAAGGCGATGGAGCTTGTGTCGCTACATACCCAGAAACCACATCCTGCCGAGCAAGTGCTTAAAGGTATTGTGAATCGCACCTACAGTCATCAGCAGGCAGTAGAGGAACAGTGGAAGTTAAACGGTATAGACTGCGTCGAATACCCGACCACTTCCGCTTTAATAATCATGTACGCAAACTTCACCATCGACAAAGAAGAGACGCTTGCACACATTGAGAAGTTCCTTGACCTTGACCACAGATGGAGAATGGAGAGTATTAGCAACATGCCCCGTCTCTGCGTCGAGCAGTCAGAAGACCAGTGCGAGTTCTCTAAGCGTGTCATCGAGATAATCGAGCACTATATAGTGACAGGTGAGTTACGTAACGATTTCCACACACTGACGTTGGTTAAGGATATGTAATGGACATTACCATCCCGTACGTAATAGGCTGTATCTTCTCGTGCCTATGTACGTTAGAGCTCTACTTTAAGGTTTGTAAGAAAACGTTTTGGGGTGCTTTCAACCCTATACTGATTGCAGCCTTTCTACTTAACACTGCCTATTCTTGGATAGGCGTTCTTATCGCATTAGGCACGGCCGTTGTATGGTATCGTGTGGGGGTAATTAATCATGCTAAAAACATCTGAAGAGTGGGCTAAAGAAAAGAAAGTTGTCGTTCTTGACCCAGACGGTTGGGACAGAAAGAATTACGACTACTCATGGTTTGAAGAGGAAATCGATGAGGCAGAGTTTGACCGTCGTCTCATGCAATCCACTACAATGATTCGTAAACAATAAGGAACGTTATGGATTACGATACTATCTACATTATTTACGCGCTAGGTTTCGCTGCTATGTTAGTGATGCTGCCGACCGTCTTTCAAAAGGTGCTTGTTAAGCCTTGCCTTCGAAGTAAGACAGCGTTTGTCCTTATGTATATAACCGCCATCCCATTCTCTTGGCTTGGGGTTATCTGCATTACGATGGTCACAAGAACGTGTAAGTGTGGTAAGTAAATAGGGGAGCTTCGGCTCCTTTATTTTTTTTTGCCTTTCCGGACTGAATTAAATCTCAGATATATATTACCTTAGTGACCAAACCTAATAATCCATGCTGAGTAAATACGGAGGCAATATATGGACACTACATATCTGGAGCTTATTGCTCGACGTCTAAAACTTGGCACAATTGCCAACGTATCCCTAACCCAGACTGTGAACTTCTTAGCTAAGTTCAACACTTCCGTAGAATCACGCAAAGGCGCATTCATGGTGTGTGCTACTAAAGTAGCTTGCCAGTCACTTGCTAAAGACGCATTAACTGTAGCACAAGTTAGCGTCATGGCAGAAGCGTTCGGTATTTTCATCGACCTTTATCACACCGGACAAGTAGGGAACGTACAAAGAAGTATCCGCAGAGCCTTAGAGAAGGCTTGCGACCATCAACCAATCACACTTGCAGAAGAGATGCTACTGATTGG
>CEUY01488281.1_pt1 | contig 17681 bp, 15 predicted proteins | sample 361481 | NCBI WGS metagenome assembly CEUY01 (sample SAMEA2622737, study PRJEB7988) | marine metagenome | isolation source: saline water (ENVO:00002010), including
CTATAGAAGAACGGGAAACTCCCGTCTTTAGGCGGGAGAGATTCATAGTAATATTCAAGGTTCTTTAAAAAGAACAAAAGAATATATAGAGTTAATGAAATTAGAAAAAAGACAAAAAGAATTAAAAGAGATATTAAAGAAAAAAGAAAAAGAATATAGAGAAAATAAAGGTGTTGAAAATTTACAAAAAGAACTAAAAGGATTAAAAGAAAGTAATTATCAAAACGAACAAGAAATGAGACAAGGACAATCAGAAATATTAAAAACCAAACCAGCAGTATTAAAAAATAGAATAAGGAAAAGACTTTGAAAAAAGATTATTTAAAAAATCCAGATAAGCCATTTGATTTTCAAGAAATGAAAAAAGGATTTGATAAACAAAAAGAAAATGGTGTTGATGTACAAGCAAAAATTCAGGAATTAAGAAATATATTAAAAAAACCAAAATCTAAAAAAAGAAAACCTTAATATTTAATTAAGGTGTTTCTTTTTGCAACTCCATCTTCTGTATATAATCTTTGAAGTAGTTTGTTCTGTGTATTATTAATATCATTTATATGAATCTCTCCCGCCTAAAAACGGGATTTTCCAGTTCTTCTATAGTGAAAGTTAACCAATTCAAAATAATACCTAATACCTTATATTTATATTTTAATATAACTCTATAATATCATATTAATTTAACAAAAAAAAGAATTATGTTATAATTAAAATATAATAAAGGAAAAAAAATGCTTAAAGACATAAATGGAAATCCAATATTCGAAAAAAGAAGCAATAAGCAGATTACAACAATTGATTATTTAAAAGATTATGTTTCATATACTAATTCAGCAGAAGATTTAGAAAAAATAATTGGTTTTGCAAGATATAATCCGCATGATAATACAAATCGTAATTTTAGAAACAAACTATTAACAGGAGTATGGTATCCTATTCTAAAATTTGATGAAAAAAGGCATGGGCATTTTAAATTATTAGGCTATAACGTTTCACACTATGGACTTTTTGACAGCATAGTAGCATTGCCAGAACATAAAGATAAATTTAATGATATTTTAGAAACAAATCCAAGAATAAAAAAATATAGAGAGAAAAAAAGAAAAGAAGCTATAGAGCTTGAAGAATCTAGAAGAGAAAGCCTAAAAATAATGGAGCAAGAAGATAAAGAGTATAAAATTATAAAAAAAGATTTAGGTTATGAACCAAAAAAACAACCAGAATTAAATGAATATTTAAGAAAAAAACTAAAACAATCAGAGCTTTTCTCTTTGTTAATAAAAGATGAAAAATTAAGAGAAAGAGTAAAAAAAGATTTAAATTTTAGAATAAAGAAAAGAGAAATATATAAATCTACAAAAGATAAAGGATATTCTTATAAATTTTATAATAGATTTGATAAATATTATTTTGGCAAAATGAAAAAATTAAAAAATATTGTAGATAACTTCGATTTTTCTTCTGAAAGGGATTTAAATATTATGAAAAAAGAAGAAATTAAATTAGAGAGAGAAAAGCGTTTTGAAGAAGGAACAGCAACGATAATGGATGTGTTAACAAAAAAAGCCGAAGAAGTATCAAATAAAGTATTTAGAGCAAAAAAAAGAAAAATATAAAAAAACCTGCGTAATGCAGGTTTTATTCTCATCCGAATCCAGTTTGGTCAAGAGAAGTGACCTCCAGTTATCAAATCATTGCTGGTCAAATAAGCTGCACCCATATCGTCATAACAGCCATTCATGTTATATAAAAAAATAACAATCTACCCGCCACTACCAAATCCAGAGATAGTGATTACTCATTAGAGATTATTTATACCTAATTCCGTTCAGAGGTAAAACCTTTCTGGTAAAGGAAACAATTATATTATACCAAATTAGACTTTATTATCAATAAAAAGTTGTTTTTTTATTTTTTTTTTGTATTATATAATTTCGGAGGAATAATTATGATTAAAGGAATTTTAATAGCATTTTTATTATTAATAACATTATTAATGGTGTTTTATTTTTTTCATCCTGTATTTGGTGCTAACCAAACAAAAGAAGATTTTAAAAGGTATTCAAAAGTTTTTTCAAATATAATAAATGAAAAATTTTATAATACTAAAAATATAAAAAAAAATATAATAAAAGAATCAGATAAAGAAAGAAAAAGTACACTAAAAGATTTTTTAAATTCAGAAGATAAAAGACCACAAAAAGATTTAAAGCCAAATAAGTTGAATCAAGAAGACATAAATAATATGAAAGATTTTGATATAACTTGGTTTGGACACTCTACATTTCTTTTAAAATTAGATAACAAAAAAATATTATTTGATCCAATGTTTTCAGAAAGACCTTCTCCTGTCCCTTTTTTGATAGATAAAAGATACAGTAAAGAATTATCAATAACACCTGACGAATTGCCAGAAATTGATATTGTATTCATATCACATGATCACTATGATCATTTGGACTATAAATCAATTAAAAAATTAAATAAAAAAGTGAAAAATTTTTATGTACCATTAGGTGTAAAAAAACATCTTATTTATTGGGGAATTGAAGAAAATAAAATAACTGAAATGTCTTGGTGGCAAGAACAAAAAATGGAAAAATTAAATATTGTATTAACACCAGCCCATCATTTTTCTGGTAGAAAAATAGGTGATAAGAATCAAACTTTATGGGGTAGTTGGTTAGTTCAATATGAAAACAAAAACATTTATTTCAGTGGTGATACAGGATATGCTCAACATTTTGAAGAAATATATAAAAAATATGGAAGCATAGATTTTGCATTAATGGAGTGCGGTCAATATAATTATCAATGGAAAGATATACATATGCATCCTGAAGAAACAGTTCAAGCTTCAATAGATCTAAATGCTAAATTAACTATGCCTATTCATTGGGGCGCATTTACATTATCAGTACATAAATGGAATGAGCCAGTAATAAGGTTTGTCGAAGAAGCTAAAAATAAAAACAAAGAAATAATAGTTCCACAAATAGGGGAAATATTTAATATAAAAGAAAAATATAATCAAAAGGAGTGGTGGAAATTATGAAGAATGTATGTTGTAAAATTAGAAAAAATAAAAAAGAAGAATTTAAAAAGCTAAAAGAAAATTTAAAAAGTATAAGAGATATAACAAGTCCGAAAGAAAGAAGTGCAATCATAAGAGACAAATATATTTCATTAAGAACAGAAGAAATAAGTAATAATATAAAATTAGATAATACAGAATTATTTAGTTTGCAAATTAATAATAATATTTGTGATAAGTGTATAAAAAAAATAGACAAAACAGTATACGAAGAAAATGAAAAAATTAAAAAGAAATTAGAAGAAGAAAAAAAAATAGAAATAGAAGAAAAAGTAATAATTAAAGAAGAAAATAAGAAAAAAATATATAGTGTAAAAGAACTTATAGAATATACAAAAAAGTATGTAATAGGTCAAGAAGAGTTAATTGAAAAATTAGCAAGTGTAATCTATTTCCATCAATTAAAAATACATGGTTTAGTAAAGCAAGATCAGAAAATAACTCCTTTAATATCAGGCATAACAGGAACAGGAAAAACATTAACAATAAAGAAAATGTGTGAATTAATAAATGTACCCTTTATAGCTTTATCTAATGAAACTTTTGCTCCTGATGGTTGGAAAGGTATTTCAATAGCAGACTATCTATCTAAGCATACAAGTAAAGATAATTTTGATAATTCAATAATATATATTGATGAATTTGATAAAATAACACAAACAAATGATGAAACAAGTAAGTCTTATAATGATTTAAAACAATATAGATTATTAACCTTTATAGAAGGAGAAGAAATAATTGCAGATAACTGTGCTCAAACTAAAATAAACACAAACGGTTTTCAAGTTATTTTATCAGGTGCATATATGAATCTTTTAAAAGAAAAAAACAATATGGGTTTTAAAACAACACTGAATAAAGAAAAAGAGCAAGAAATTACTAAAAATAAAATTGTTGAAACTGGTTTATTAGAAGAATTAGCAGGAAGAATAACAACATTAATATCAACAAGAAAACTTGATAAAGAAGACTATATAAATATATTAAAAAATTCTCAAGCAAATCATTTATATTATTATAATAATTTATTTAGTAATTTTAATATAAATATAAAATTAAAGAAAAAGTTTTATGAAGATATAGCTGAAAAAGCTTTTAAGGAAAACTTTGGTGCAAGAGAAATAAATAATTTATTATTTGAATTTTTTCAACCTTTAATAAGTGAGTTATCTTATCATTCTAATGATTTTATAGAAAATAAAATAAATCAAGAGAAAGAGGATAAAGAAGAAGTGGATAAAGAAATCAAATCAAGTATACTAAGAATTTCAGAAATTAAAGAAAAAAATATAAAAGAATTGAAAAAAATAATCAAAAACCAACAAATCTAATTTTGTTGGTTTAAATATGATAAATTATAATTTTAAAGTCTTTTAATTCTTCTTTTATAATTGATTCTACAATTTGCCAATCTCCATTGGCAAATCCACAGCCTATTTTTGGAAAAGCAATAACAGAATCAGAAGAAAAATCTTCTCTAATTTTTTTACAACAGCTACGAACCGCTTCATAATCACAAAGAAGATACTTGTATTTTCCTTTTTTTATTTTTGGTTCGTTGTTAAGTCCTTTTATATAATGATATTGAGTGTATAAGTTTAAAAAAGTTTTTCCATTACTTAATACAGCTTTGGAGTATGTACCAAGTTTACTTTTATCACCAGAAACTGTTTTTTGATCTGCTAAAACAGCTTCTGGAATACGTTCATTAACTTCAAGCGCCAACCCTCCCCCAAAACCACAAAAACAGTTACAACCTTGTACAGCAATATCAATATCTTTGTTTAATATAGCATCAACAATATTGCCTTTCTTGTAAATTAACATATCAGTATCCTTAAAAAAATTTATAGAATTATATCAAAATTATAATATAAAGTAAATAAATTTGAAAAAATAAAAAAAAATATTAATATAAAAAAAGGAGTTAAAAATGGAAAAAAATAATAATGAAGAAAAATTAAGAATGTTATTAACAAGAATAACAGATTCTCCTAAAAGTGCGCTTTATTCCATAGGTTTCTATGAAGAAACAGCTAAAAAAGAATTAGAGATTTACAATAAAAATAAAAAAAATTATAAATTTCATCACATGAACTTTTTTTATAATAATGATTTTCTCTCTCCACATATTACAATTCCTATTTTCATAGTATTTTTAATTGACAATAATCATAAAAACATAATAAATTATATGATTAAAGATAAAAGAACGATAAGAAACTTTTTGAAAATAAATAATATAGTATTAAAAAATCATATAAAAAAACAAAATAAATTAAATAATGCATTTTTATATTTTTATTCAGATAAGAAAATAAAAGAAAATTTAAAAACAAATTATCCAGAAGAGTATAAATTAATTGAAGATAAAATAAAATTATATGAAACTATAAAAAGTTTTTAAAATAATTGAAAAATAAATATAAAAAATGTATAATACTTAAAAATTTAAGAGTATTTTAATAATGATTAAACTACATGAAAAAAGAAAAATTTTAAAAGAGCTAGATTCAATAGATGAAAATTCTTTTTATATTTTATTTAATAAAAAAGATATAAAAGAAATAAAAAAGTATGCAGCCGTATTAAAAAAACCTATGCACGAAGTATTTTTTAAAGATCAAAATAATGAAGAGTTTTTAAAGAAAGAAATAATAGAAGATATAAAATTAGTTATTTTTGGTGAATAATATGATAATAAACATAGATATAGAAAAGAAAATAATTACCAAAAAACACTGAAAAAGGGATGTCTATGATTGTTGTTGACAATATTGACTCTAAATTTTTATTTAGTAATATAGAATTATTAAGAGAATTAAATAATTAATTACATAAGAAAAAGCAATATAAAAGAATTTTAAGGAATTGAATATGGGTGGTTTTATAAAGGTTTCAATACGAGAAGAAAATAAAATAACAACAAGAATATTGGATACTAATGAATTAAACGAGTTCCTTGGAAATGCAGAGAATTTATTTATTAATAATATAAAAAATGAAATAAAAAATAAACAAGTACCTGAAAAATATTTATTTGACGAAGATTTTAATAATAAAGAGTTATTAACTCCTTTTAATTATGGATACATATTTATTGATAGAGTTAAAAAAGTTTTATTTTATATTAATAACTATACTTCATTAAGTCATTACTTACCGATTGATTTTACAGAAGAAACTTATGAATCAGCTAAAGTTAGTAACTATATATGCACTTTGTCTAATTTTGATGGTAGTAAAGTTGAAAAATTAGATATTAGAAAAAAATATTTAAAATTAAGTGGATTCGGAAATTACTATAAATTATATAATTCAATAAACCATGCAGAAAGTATTACTTTCCATAAATTAAAAGAAACAATTTTTATAAAAGATATATCTTTTGAAGAAATAATAGAGAAAGCAATTAATAATAGAAAGAAAGAAGATTTGTATTCTGCTAATATTGAGTTTTCAATAAATTGGAAAAACTGGACTGTTTATGATAGAAGCTCTGATGAAGATAGTTATAAAAAGCTATATGAATATTTATTAAAAGAAAATTTATTATCAGAAATAGATAAAAAAGAATGGAGAAAAGAAATAGAATATATAAAAGATTAAGGCTTATTTTTTATAGTATTTTTATTTTTTAATAATGATTTAGCTTCAAAGACATTAACTTGATCAGAATAAAATGTTACATATTCATTTCTATTTCCAAAATCAATAATGACTCCATCATAACCTTCATTTTTTAAATATTCTCTAAAATTAACCGCATTACCGTGTTCTTCAACCTTTAAATGTACTTCTTCTGAATCTATTTTATAGGGATTTGTCATTTTAATTGCTGCTCTATATAAATAGGGATTATAACTATAATAAGCAGCACCATAAGGATTAGACGTATAAATTTCAGCATGTTCCTTTTCTTCAGTCCAGAAAACCCCTAATCCTGCATCGATACCATTAGTACAAGCTTCAGAATTTAATCCTTCATCGGGATCAAAATTATCATATCCGCCTTCTTTTGTTCCATGATAAACAATTAAAGGAAGTTTTTCTTTGAAAATAAGATTGCCTTTATTCCATTCATTATATTCATTAGAGTCATAATTATAAGTATTCATATTATCATTATACAATATAAATATTATTTAAACAATATTGAATAAAATAAAAAATAAAGTATAATAACCAAAAATAAAGGAGAAAAAAATGTCTTTGAATGTAAATAATAAACGTTGTCATGAAGTAGATTATGAAATAGTAGGTCATGATATGCAAATGGTAGAAATAGAACTTGATCCAAAAGAAACAGTAATAGCAGAAGCTGGAATGATGAATTATATGGAGCATGGTATTAATTTTGAAACAAAAATGGGTGATGGCTCAGAACCAGATAAAGGTTTTATGGGTAAAATGTTTTCAGCAGGTAAAAGAATGTTAACAGGTGAATCTTTATTTATGACTCATTTTTCAAATGAAGGTAATGAAAAAAAGAAAGTCGCTTTTGCAGCGCCATACCCTGGTAAAATTATTCCTTTTGACATGCAAAATTATGGTGGTTCTATAATTTGTCAAAAAGATGCATTTTTGTGTGCTTCATTAGGAACAAAAATATCTATTCATTTTAATAAAAAAATAGGTTCTGGATTTTTTGGTGGTGAAGGTTTTATAATGCAAAAAATAGAAGGTGATGATATGGCATTTGCTCATGCTGGTGGTCATATTGTAAAAAAAGAACTTAATAACGAAACATTATTAATAGATACAGGTTGCCTTGTAGCAATGACAACTGGTATAGATATGGATATCCAAAAGGCAGGTGGTTTAAAAAGTATGGTTTTCGGTGGAGAAGGTTTATTCTTAACAAAACTTGAAGGTACAGGAACAGTTTGGTTACAAAGTTTACCATTCTCAAGATTAGCTAACAATATTATTGCTCATGCTCCCAATTTAGGTGGAAGCAGACAAGGAGAAGGATCTGTTTTAGGTGGTTTAGGTGATTTACTTGACGGTGATTAAGTATTAAAAAAGGTCAACATCGTTGACCTTTTTTATTTTGGTTTTCTATTTTTGAATTTATTTGAAATATTTTTGTCGTATTCTTTTGTATGAGCATCTTTTAAGAATTTAGGCATTTCAGGATCTTTCAATAATTGAAAGTTAACCTCTGTTGAATTATTTTCTTCACTTTGAGAATTATTTATTTTTTTTTCTAACAATTGACTAACTACCATTGATTCAGGTTTTGGATCACCTTCAACTTCGATATTGTTATATTTAATTTGTGGTTCTAAATCAATATTAATGTCAGGTAATTTAATATCTCTTGAAGATTTACTTAACTCTTTAAAAAGCAATGTTTTATAAAAATTTTGTGAAAAATGAGAATAAGAAGCATCTTGTACGGTTTCTGTGATTTCAATATTATTATCTATATTTTGCTTGATACCATTAACAGTATGTATAGTGCCAGTTCCTAAATATTGAAAATCAGAAAAATTACCGTTAGATTCAGGTTTTTCACCTTCTTTAAGCACTCTTAATTCAGTATAAATTCTTTCTTTTCCATTTTCATCAATGAATGTATTGAAATGGGTTCTTGTTATTTTATCTTCAAAAGGCTCAATCGAACTTGATTCTATAAAAGCTTGTTTTTCTGAATAATAAAAATGATAAACCTCTTTTTTCATAATAAATCCTTTTTTTTTAATTATATAAAATTATATCATATATATAGAAAAATAAAAATTATTTATTATTTTTTTTCTTTATAACTGCTTTTTGTAATATTAAACTATTTGGATATGTTATTAAATCTTCACCTTGTTGTATAAGTACATGGAATAATGATATTTCAACAATTGTACCACTAATATCACCATCTGTATCAATAACTTTTATTTCATCACCTATTTTATAAGGAAAATTAAAAAAGATAATAAAACTTGCAGTAATATTACTAAGAATAGACCACTGTGCAAATAATGCTACCCCAATAATTGCAAATATAGAAGAAAGAAAAATGGATATTTCAGAATATTTAACACCAATTAAAGTTGTAGTTACCATAAAAATCGCAATTATAGATATAATATTAAGTGTTTTTAATACAAAGTTTTTTCTATATTCACCTATATTCTTTTTATTACCTATTTTATTAATTAAAGCTGCATTAAAAGTTGACCAAACTTTCCATATAAAAAAAGCAGCAATAATAATAGCGATGTTAAGCATTTTGTGTATTTCCTAATTAGTTATTTACGAATATTTATTTTAATATATATATTATTAATGTCAATATATTAAAGACGATAAAGAAAATATATTATATTATTAAAAAGAATATAATAATTAATCTTGATAAAAAAATATAGTATAGTACACTAAAAAAAAGAATAATTAAGAGATTAAAATGAACCAATTAGTAATAAAGATAATAACAATATTATTTTCAGCATCAGTTGTTGTTGCTTTTGTTTATTGGATCGGTGAAACAATCGAAGACAGAAAGCCAGAAATATTAGCAACAGAAACGATAAATCAAATGAATAATATAGATAGTGCTCTTCAAATAGCAAAAAGTGAGAAAGGTGAAATAGTTCTTGGTGACTATAATTCAGAAACAAATCCTAACGGAACACCAGTATTTCAATCACTAGTAGATGACGGTTATTTAAAAAAAGAAGCATTAGATAATAGTGTGAATTATGATGCAAAATTAGGAAAAACAAAAAAGATACTTGGAAATGACGAATTAGCAAAAAGAGCTTGTTCTAAAATTAATAATATGAAGCATGGAACACCAATTGATTTATTGCCTCCTGATTGTTCTATAAATCCTAATAACTTATCTTGCTGTCTTGAATAATTAAGAATTCTTTGGTTTTAATTTAAAAGAAACGAAAAATAAAATAATACATAAAATAAAGCTAATAATAGAATATATAATATAATTACTATTATCTTTATTAATATTAATATTTAGATTTCTTTTATTTATATAATAGTCTTTTATAGAAGAATATTTTTCTTTATCCAAATCATAAATAAAACTTATTTTTAAAGTATCATTTAATTCTTCTTTTGTCTTTTTCTTAATAAAATCTGTATATTGTTTGACAAAAACTTTTGAAAAGTCATCGTTTTCATTTACATTGATTAATTGAAAATCACTATATTCTATATCACTTAAATAAAGTTTATTGTTTTTAATAATTAATTTAGAATTAAATTTTGATTTCCCATTAAAAGATAAAGAAAAACCTTCAACAAGAAAATTTAAATTAATAGTAATATCATGATCTAACAAATTAAGATCAATGCTATCATAAGTAATTTCAATACCAGAATCTTCAACCAACATAGGTTGTATTTCTTTGCTAATAATATTAATGTCTTCTTGTGAAAAAATTACATTTTCTTGTGTGTTAAATTGAGTATAGAAATAAGTACCTGAAATAATAAAAATAAAACTCAAAAAATAAAGTAGTACTTTATTCATTTTTTAACTCCTTTTGTAAAAATAAACCTTAAAAAAGTTGACCTTAATCTCAAATAATATATATTAAAACTATATTAAGTAAAGGAAGAAAATGAAAAAACAAGTAGCACTTTTATTTTTAACAACAATGTTGATTAGTACTCAGTCTGTATATTCACAAGAAAAAGAAAGAAATTATGTGGTTATAGGTAGTGAACAAAAAGTAAAAATAGAACAAGAAGATAATGACGAAAAAATAACAATACCTGACACTCAGCCAGCGCGTAGATTATGGCTGAATTTTTTTCAAGGTTATAATCAATTAAATGATTTTACCTCATTAGTTGAATGGGAAAACACGAATGAAACGGCAATAGTTTCTAATTATAATATATTATCCTCAAATACTACTATTGAAGGAGTATCTGTACCACAAGGTAATTTAGGTATAGAATCTTTATATAATATTGATTTTTCAAATAATAATTTAAGAAATGTAGATTTTTTAGTATCAATCAATACAATTAGAGGCAATATTGATTTTAGAAATAATTCAATTAATAATTTAAATGGTTTGTACTTTGTAGAAAATATTGAAGGAAATGCCTATTTTAATAATAATGAAATAAAAAATATAAATAATTTATTGAATTTAAAAAATATTGGTGGTGAACTAACCCTTTACAACAACAATGATTTAACAAAATTATATGGATTAAAAAATATAATAAGTGGAACTATAAGACTTGATGAACCAAGTCAATACACTCAAAAAGTAAGTTATAATTCTAATTTTTGTAAAACATTTGAAGATGGAAATATTTTTGTATATTTAAAAGATACAGATACTCAATTAATAAAATCAGATGTTTGTGAAAGTGATCCTTGGTTATTATTTTTTAAAGAAAATAATCAATTAACCACGTTCCAAAAAATAACAGAATGGGAATTAGAAGAAGATTTTTCAGTTGCTAACCTAAATAGTTTAGGTATAAATAATTTAGAATTACCAGAAAATGAAATAGGTGTTAAAAGTTTATATTCACTTGATTTTAGTAATAATGAATTAAGTAACATAGACTTTTTAATGGGAGTTGAAAAAATAAGAGATAGTTTATTACTTAATAATAATTATATAAGAACAGTAAATAGTTTATCAAATTTAAATACAGTAGAGGGAGATTTAAATTTATCAAATAATAATTTAAGAGCTTTAAATGGTTTAGAGTATTTAAATAAAATAGATAGATTATTTATAAATGGTAATTCAATAACCTCATTTGAACCATTAAAAAATTTATTTGATATAAATGAGATTTATATAGACTCAGTTGTACAATATGAAAAATTAGATTATTCAACACCTTTATGCAATTCTTTTATAAATAATGTTGTTGATTTTGTGGTACAAGAAACAGGTTTGAGTGCGGAAAAAAGTGATATTTGTAAAGGTGTTCCTGAATTTTCTGAATGGCTTGCATATTTTAAAAGTAAAGAGCAATTAACAGACTTTAATAGTATTTTTGATTGGATAATATTTGATGATTTTGCATATTTAAATAATTTAGAGATAGATAATACTGAATTTGTTAATTTACCAAAAACAATAGGTGTTTATAGTATTTTTGGACTTGATTTATCACAAAATAATTTAAGAACAATTAACTTCTTAGGTTCAGTAAGAGAAGTAAGAACTAATTTATATTTACAATCAAATGATCTTAGAACATTAATAGGTTTAGGTCAATTAAATAGTGTTGGTGTTTTAGATATATCTAAAAATAGTGAATTGAATACAATTACTGGATTAGCGAACTTAGATGATGCTCAAAGAATTATATTTGATATACCAACACAATACTTACAAAAACCAGATTATGGCTCTAATTTCTGTCAATCATTAATGGATGGAAGTGTAAATGCCGTTGATATAAGAGGTACAGAATTAACAATTCTTGATTTATGTTCTGATGTACCTGATGATAAGAAATGGTTATATTTTTTAAAGAAAAATAATCAATTTAAAGAATATAATGAAATAACAGATTGGAGAAATGTAAACGAAGAAGTAATTATTAACAAAGGTTTATCAAATAGTGATTTACCAAAAGGTGTAAATAGTGTAGAAGTTTATCAAATCCCACTTCCAGTAAGTAGTATTTTTACTTTCCAATTAGATAATAATAATTTTACAAACTTAAATTTCATGTCAGAAGTAAATGAAATTAGAGGTGATTTTAGCGTGAGACATAATGAGATAACAACACTTTCAGGTTTATCCAGTTTATCAACTGTTGGTAATTTAGACTTATATAATAATAATTTACTTAATTTAAATGGTTTAAATTTAAAAGAAGTGGGTATATTAAATATAAGCGCAAATGAGTTATTAACTGATATAAAAAATCTTGAAAGTATAGAGATTGCTGATAAAGTTATCATGGATAATATAAATCAATATACTATAAAGCCAAATGCTAATTCTAATTTTTGTAAAGCAGCTTATGAAGGGAATATTATAATTTCTCAAAATAATTTAAAAGATATATCACCTGATTTTATTTGTGATGGTGATAGATCTAATCAAGATGCTTGGTTATACTTTTTTAAAAATAAAGGTGAATTGCAAAATTTAAATACCTTGGCTGAATGGTATGATTCAAACATTGCCGCTAATTTGGATTATGAAAATTTAAATGAAAATAATACACCTAAAACAGAAATGGGTGTTGAAGGTATTTATGAATTAAATTTTAATAACAATCAGTTTACAAATGTAGACTTTTTAAAAGGTATAAAGGAAGTAAAAAATGATCTAAAATTAAACAATAATTATATTTCAGATTTAAATGGCTTTTTAGATATGGAAAAAGTAGGTGGTCTAATTGATTTATCTAATAATTCTTTAAATATAAAAGATTTAGAAGGATTAATAAATTTAAAAGAAACAAAAGAATTATATATATATAATAACTATTTCTTAGAATCTTTAAATGGAATTCAAAATATACAAGGAAATACAAAAGAAGATCCTGTTATATTAAGAGTAGATCCAACATCTACATATGTAGAAAATTATAGAATAAACAGACTTAAAGGAGAGCCAGAAACCAGAATTTTACCTTTATTAGATTTATATACTCCTTTATGTTATGGGATTGCTACAAATAGAACAATAGTATATGAAAAAAATACAGCAAAAAAAGCAGATATGAGTGTTATTTGTGAAGGTATAACAAATGATGCTGCTTGGTTAGATTTCTTTAAAGATAATAATTATTTATTAGAATATACATTACTAAATGAATGGGGAACTAATGATTCAGTAGTAACATTAAATAATAGAGGATTCTCTAGTGAAGATTTACCTTCGGGTTCTATGGGTGTTCAAAGTATATATTCATTAGATTTTTCTAATAATAATATTACAAATGTAATATTTATGGGTGTAACTGAAAGTGTTAGAGGTGTTTTAGATCTTTCAAATAATAATATCAATTCATTAAAAGGATTAAATTCATTAAGTCTCGTTGAAGGTGAATTAAAATTACAAAACAATAATTATAGTGATATAAAACCATTATCAAATATAGGTAATGCAACAACAATAAGAATAGATAATCCAGAAGATTTTGATAAATTATCATATACAAGCCCATTTTGTCGTGGTATAGAAAGTGGCTCTGTTAATGTATATATAGGTGAACAAACAGAGAGATTAGAACTTGCAGATGTTTGTTTTACAGCAGATAGTGATCCAAATACCGCTTGGTTAAATTTCTTTCAAACAAATGGTCAATTAGCAAACCTTAATATGCTAGAAGAATGGGAAGATATTGATGGAGTTGCAAATGTGTCTGATTTAGATTTTTCTAACATAAATATACCATCTTTCATTATGAATATAAATGAATTAGATACGTTAGATTTCTCTAATAACAATTTAGTAAATATTTTATTTTTAGTTAATATAAACAAAGCTAGAGGTGAAATTAATATATCAAATAATAATCTATCAAATGTAGATGGTTTGTTAAATTTAGAGCAAGGTAACATTAATATTAGTGGAAACATTAATATAACTTCTTTGCTTCCGTTATCCAAATTAAATAAATCAAACTTTGCTGTATTTGATTTAGTAGAACAATATAGCAACAAACCTTCAATAGAAACAGATTTTTGTCAAGGTATTATTGATTTAAATGTTAATCCTTTAACCGTTGATAGAGAATTAAGTTTAAAAGATTTATGTATTGGTGGAACAAGTGAAGAAGAATGGTTAAGTTTTTTCAAATCAGCCGCAGGTACATTATTAAATTTAAATTCTATCAAAAATTGGGAAGTAAAAGATGAATCAGCAATAATAATTGATGAAAATATATCCCTTGAAAATAGTAATATGCCCTCAAGTAATCTGCCAGTATCAAGTTTATATTCATTGAATATAGTAAACCAAAAAATAGATAATTTGAACTTTTTAGGTTCTGTAAATGAAATAAGAAAAATTTTGAACTTATCAAATAACCAAATAAATAATTTAACAGGATTATCTTCAATAAATACTAAGATACCTAAATTAGTACTTTCTGGAAATCCATTAGGTAATACTACTGGACTTGGTGGTTTGGAATTTGACGTTTTAGATTTATCAAACACTCAATTATCAAGTATTACGGATATAACTTTTAATGAAATTGACAATTTATATTTAAATAATAATTTATTATCTAATTTAAATGGTTTAGAAAGTTTAAATAAAGTTAACAAAGAAATAACAATAATAAATAATCAAAATTTGACAGATATCACGGGTCTATCTAATTTATCAAGTGGAAAATTAATTGTTGATTTAGTTGAACAATATTTAATACTGCCTGAATATTCAACACCGTTTTGTCAAGCTATATTAGCGAATGATTTAAGTGTTGTTAAAATTGAAGAAATAATAAATGATGAAGGTGAAGAAGAAACAATAGAACATAAAATCTACGTTGAAGAAATATGTCAAAATGTACCTGCTGATGCTTTATGGTTAAGTTTTTTCCATAGAAATAGTCAATTATTAAAATTAGACTTAATGAATGAATGGAATACATTAAATGAAGAAGCATTATTATCAGGTCATGTTTTAAATAGTCGCGGAGAGTTTAGTAAATTATCAGATATTATATTTAATAATAGTATGTTACCTTCTGGTAATATAGGTGTTAATTCATTATTTACATTGGATTTTTCTCACAATGAGCTAACTTCTATAAGTTTTTTAAACGGAATAACAAATGTTAGAGGTAGTTTGTTATTAAATAATAATGATTTAACGGATATTAATTCCCTATCAGAACTTAAAGAAGTTGCAGAAACAATAGATTTATCAAATACAACCACAACAGATGTATCTGCTTTATCAAAATTAAAGAAAGTAGGTACACTTGATTTATCTGGTAATCCTAATTTAACAAATCTATCAGGTATTGAAAATTTAGCTAATGCGCTAACATTATATTTAGATGATCCTTCTCAATATGAATTAATAGATTTTACTTCTGATTTATGTTTTGCTATATCTCGTGGTGAAGTATTACCAAAAGTAAAATCAACTGGAAATGGTATTTATATTGAAGAACTTTGTAATGGTGTTCCTAATGATGCTAAATGGTTAAGTTATCTACAGTCAAAAGGACAACTTTTAGGATTCACAATGTTAAGTGATTGGGAAAACCTTAATGAAACTGCTACAGTAACTGGACAAGGATTAACAGTTGCAGAAATTCCAAGTGCAAGAATGCCAACTTCTCAAATTTATAAATTAGATATGTCTAATAATAGTATTTCAAAAATAAGTTTCTTAAATTTAGTTGAAGTAGTTAGAGAAGAAATAAATTTCAGTAATAATATAATTGATAACATATCTGGATTGGGCAGATTAGTTAGTGCTAAAACAATTAATTTATCTTCAAATAATATTGAATCTTTAGATGAAATGAATTCTATTGAAACAATAACAAATTTAAATATATCAAATAATCCAGATTTAAATGATATATCTAAATTAAGAAATATTTCAGGTGTTGTAGATTTAAAAATGAATAATATAGCAACAACAACCTTAGCAGTAATAGAAAACTATGATTCTCTTAATACATTAGAATTTGAAGGTTCACCTGTTACTGATATATCTGCATTGGCAAATCTAAATGTAAGAACAATAAAAATGTCGAATCCATTATTATTTACATCAAAACCAGATTTTACTTCAAAATTTTGTCAAGACTATTATAATGATGTAATTAATAATATTAGTGTTATTAATAGAGATTTTGATATTACATATAATGGTAAAGTTCCTTATATCACAAGCATATGTGATAATGTACCAAGTGATATTGCATGGTTAATGTTCTTTAAAGCAGAAAATCAATTAATGAATTTTACAGATTTTTCTGAATGGGAAACAAATAATGAAATAGCAAATGTTTCAAATATAAACTTGGTTAATAGTTTATTACCACCAACTCCATTTGAATTAAACTCTATATATACATTAAATATGGCAAATAATGAATTAGATAATGTAAGCTTTTTATCTGGTTTGAATGAAGTAAGATTAAATTTGTATTTAAATGATAATAACATAACTGATTTTGCAGGTATGGACGATTTAAGTAGTGTTTTTGTATTAGATATATCAAGAAACGATATGACAATATTTAATCCATTAAACTTAAAAACAGTCTCAACCTTAATAATAGATAGTAATACTAATTTAGAAGATTTAAATTTTCCAATGTTAGAAAGTATAAATCAATTAGAAATAACAAATAATAATTCTTTAAATACATTATTGATGCCTTCTTTAAATGAAGTAGTATTAAATACAACAATAGAAAATAATGGTCAAGTTGACTTTTCAATTAATAATATAGATTTTGGTATTGATTTGAATATTATAAATAATCAATCATTAAACATAGAGCAAGATAATTTATATAGAGTGGGAAGAAATTACTACTTAACAAATAATAATATTGAAAATCTTACTTTAAATGTAACAGATTCTATTGGTAGACATTTATATATAAATGATAATAATAACCTTAAAAACATTAATAT
>CEUY01181771.1_pt1 | contig 17677 bp, 16 predicted proteins | sample 361481 | NCBI WGS metagenome assembly CEUY01 (sample SAMEA2622737, study PRJEB7988) | marine metagenome | isolation source: saline water (ENVO:00002010), including
ACGACAGCAGCACAGTCTGCCCCAACATGGCCCGCGATACAGGGCAGCACATAACATCTTGCCCCAGGATGGATGCCAAGACCCAGGCTCTGCGCACTGACTGTGACTGCACTATCGGTTGCAAGGGCGAAAGGCGCGCCGCCCAATTCCACCGGCGACAAACCCAACAGCAGATGGTGCATGATCGGATTACCCACAAACGTGCAATCCAGAATGTTGTCCGGACTTTGATCGGATTCCGTGCAGACCTCGCCGATGAGTTCTGCGACAGCGGTCCTCACCGCTTCACACATCTGCTGCTCAGCACCCGGATGCATCATCACATAAGAGACCCGACTCATGAGGTCCTCGCCAAAGCGAATCTGAGGATTCATTCTTCCTGCTGATGCCAGGGCTTCACCGCTTGCCAGGTCCACAAGGTGCGCGGCGATGGTGGTGGACCCGATATCGAAAGCCATCCCAAGTGCTGTTTCATGATAACCCGGCCAGATGGCGACAATTTCCCGCTCCCGGAAAACCGCCACGGTGACCTGCCACTGTCCGTCGCGAAGCACGCCCTGAAGTGCCATCAATACGTGCGGGTCGCACTCAAGATCAGTGAGCCCCCATTCAAACTCCAACTCTTCCAGCATCCGGCGCAAGTCAGATACCGGCTCATGCATGCTTGGCTCAGAGACCTCAACAACATGTAATCGGACCAGCGGATTGACAGACAGATCGTGTACTTCGGTTCTCTTACGAACGACCTGTCGGTGAACCTGACTTTCCGGCGGCACATCGATAACCGCATCCTTCAGCAATCGGGCGGAACAGCCAAGCCGGCGTCCTTCAGCGAGACCCTCGGCTTCATCATAGGCAATCTCATTATCACCCAGACCTGAAAGATGATCAGCCCTGGATTCGATGCCGTGTTTGGGGAATGCGCCTTCACTTAGGGTCACCTGACAGCGGCCACAGACGGCACGGCCGCCGCACACCGAATCAAGATCGACACCCAGATCCCGGGCTGCCTGCAGCACCGTCGTGCCCTGCGCTACCCGTCCCCGCTTGCCCGAGGGTGTAAACACAACAAGCACATTATCACTCATGGCAGAGGTTCTTTAGAGGAGATGCTTTCAGGATGAACTGCCGTCAATGGTTTTTTCGTCCGGATGGACACGATAGTAGTCGGACGCATCATCAAAGAAGATGTGCGCTCCGGTATTCAGTCCGGTGGGCCCGTCCAAGGCTCCGGCCGCAAAAGACAGTGTTGGTTTGCCGGCGTGACTCCAGAACAGGCTGGACCCGCAAAGACTGCAAAATCCGCGTTTGGCTTCTTTTGAGGATTGAAACCACCGCAGGCCGGTGTCTTGGTGAATATCGACACACTCCCGGGGCGCCGATGAAGCCGCCCAAAAATGGCCGCTCGTTTTCCGGCATTGACTGCAATGGCACAGCAGAACTTCCCGTAACGGGCCTTTTACGGTAAATCGAACCTGGCCGCACAGGCAGCCTCCTGAAACAGACACCTCAGTCATTACCCTGCCCGCCGGCGACCTCGGCGCCGACCCTCTCGCGCACTCACCTGACCTTCGGCCGGCGGCTCGCGGAAGCGCGCAATCCATCGGAGGCAGTCGGGATCATGGCCCATCATGACATCGGCGCCCATGATAGCCTGCATGACTTCCACGTGCATTGGGCTCGTGATGGCTGAAGTCATTCCTGCCCCCATCGCCATAGTAAGAAACGCGGCATTGAGGCCATTGCGATTGGGCAGCCCGAAACTGACGTTTGACGCACCGCAGGTGCTGTTGACTTTGAGTTCGTCCCGCAAGCGGTGGAGAATATGCATCACCTGACGCCCGGCATCATTAAGCGCGCCAATTGGCATCACCAGCGGATCCACCACGACATCCTCAGCCGGAATCCCGTGATCTGCTGCCCGTTCGACGATTTTCTTGGCCACAGCAAAGCGCTCATCGGGATCTTCCGATATACCCGTTTCATCGTTAGAGATCGCCACCACAGCGGCGTCGTACTTTTTTACCAGCGGCAGCACCTGTTCCAACCGCTCTTCTTCTCCGGTCACTGAATTGACCAGCGGTTTCCCCTGATAAACAGATAGTCCCGACTCCAAGGCTGCAACGATTGAGGAATCGATCGATAAAGGCACATCCGTGAGAGACTGCACGAGCTTTACGCAGTCGGCCAGAATGGCCGGCTCGTCAGCTAACGGAATACCCGCATTGACATCGAGCATGTGAGCACCCGCGGCGACCTGTGCCAGCGCATCCGCCTCGACACGGCTGTAATCGCCCTCCCTCATCTCGGCTGCCAGAATCTTTCGCCCGGTTGGATTGATTCGCTCTCCAATCACGCAGAAAGGCTGATCAAATCCGATCCTGACTTCCTTTGTCGCTGAACTGACAACTGTTACTGTCACTTACCTGTCCTCAAGTTTGTTGACCAGGCTGGTCGTTACTGACACCCGGGTACCACGGAATTCTCCCTTCCAGCACACCCGACTCCCCCACAATGTCGCGCACCCGCTCTTCCTGCTTGTACGCCATGATATGGACACCATGTACCCCTTCGATCTCCCGAACTGCCTGGATCATTTCCACGCAGATACGGACTCCCTCTTCTTTTTGATCCTGGGCACCCAACAATCGCTTGATCACCGCATCGGGGATATGGACTCCAGGAACGTTATCCCTAATCCAAGAAGCCGTTCGCGCAGAGGGCATGGGGCCGACACCGACAAGAATATAGCAACGCTCGGTGAGGCCCATATCGCGGACACGGCTCATGTATTCCTGTAAGCGCTCCAGATCAAAACAATATTGCGTCTGGACAAACTGGGCGCCTGCATTGATCTTTTTCTCCAACCTAATGGGACGATAATCCAGCGGGGGTCCAAAGGGATTGGCGGCAGCTCCCAGAAAAACCCGCGGCGGCGTTGTCAGCTTGCGGCCGCTCAAAAACGCACCGTCATCGCGCATCGTCGTGACGGTTTGCAGCAGACTGATGCAGTCGAAATCAAAAACCGGTTTGGCATCAGGTTGATCGCCTGCCTGCACGCCGTCACCGGTAAGGCACAAAATATTGGTGACACCCATGGCCGCCGCGCCGAGCACGTCCCCCTGAATGGCAATGCGGTTGCGGTCGCGACATGACACCTGCATCACCATTGCATAGCCTTTTCGAGTAAGCAGCGAACATACTCCCACGCTCGACATGTGGCAGTTGGCGCCGGAACCGTCCGTCGCATTAATCGCATCCACACAGCCGTCAAATACGCTCGCCCGCTCATACACCGCCTCGGCGTCTGCTGCATCAGGCGGGGCGATCTCTGCAGTCACGGCAAACTTGCCGCTGCGCAGGACTCGCTCCAGACGACCCGCCGAGACATGCCCTTCGAGGATAGGCAGCGGTTGTCCAGGATCACTGGTAACGGGGTGCATGCTATGCGTCCTACTCAAAGAAGCGCAGGTCACGCTTTTTTCGCACTTCCCGGAGCCACGAGGATCGGCCGCGCTGGCCCTGTGCCAATGGAGGCTGCACCGTGGCAATACGGGTTTGGTCTCGCATCCGCTGACTGCCTTCCCATGCATCTACCCAGACACAACGCATCGTGGACTCCACTTCACAGTAACCGTCAGACCTGACCCCACCGCAAGGGCCGTTACGAAGCTCCTTTGGGCAATTCATCGGGCACGACATCCCCGTCTGACTCAACACGCAGGAACCACACATTTGACAGTCAAACATTGCGCTTTTTACCGATTTTTCGACGGCACGGATGGGCTTTTCTATCCGTGAATAGCCGATCCACAGCCAGAACGGATGCAACGCAATCAAAATCCCCTCAAAGCATTGATAGAGCCACTCGAGTTTTCGCGAATTGCGCACCGACCACTGCCTTAAAGCATACATGGTCAGAGTCTATTCTGAAGCGCACTCGGAATCCGCAACCCCTTTGGCACGAATCAGAGCCAGCAGGTCTTCCTCGGAAAACCCGGCTTCCAGTTCCTGTGCCCTCGCCTGGACCGCGGCTTCAAGATCAGCATCATCACAACTGATGGTCTCGCGCCGCCATTCGCTCATGTATGCATCTGAGGACCCCTTGCCCGCACGCATGGCAGCCCGGTCAATCGCCTCCTGAAATCTCTGACTCAACAGGATCTTTCGGGTATCCCGGCCCTTGCGGGCCATAACCTGAGAGGGGATGTCGCGCCAGAACACGGTAATCAGTTTTGCCATGAGTTACTCCGCTCCTCTAAAGAGAAATTGGAATCGAAAAAACCTGCCAGTGGTCAACTGTCTGTCATTGGTATCTTGGCAAACGCTGCCAAACTTGTCTCCAACTCACCAAAGCCCGTCCGCACATGCTCGAACTCCAGTCCCAGCGTGTCGGCCGCCGAACGCGCCATTGCGAGCACATCGGGTAAATCAGATTGTGACAGGTACACGAGCTTCGTGTAATGCGAGAAATACATCTCTTTCAGTTCTGGGTGAGCTCGGATGCCGAGTTCTTCCATTACCAGTCGCTCGAAATGCCTCGCCAGAAAATCGGTCAAGTAAAACACGCCCGGCTCCTCTTCGTGTCTTTTCAAAAAAGCGTCGGATCCCCAGAAAAACTGATAGCAGTGGGCTCCGGGCAATCTTTCCACGCCTTCTTCAGCCAACACTTTGTCCAATTGCCCGCCTGTACCGCAATCGGCGTAAGCCACGAAAATTGACGTGAAATGATCTCGACTTTCCCAAATTTTCTTACGGACAGCAGGGGCAATTTGCTCCGGGTGGTTATGCAAACTCGCCGGAAGGCACTCAACTTTTAAATGTTCCCAACGATTGCTTTCGAACAATGTTGTGATCTCATGCGCCAGCGCTCCGCATGCAATGACCAGGCTGGTTCGGGAAGAAGAACTAAACGACATAACGGAAGAGTCCTATCGCTGAGAAGTCACCGCCGATGTGTAACAGACGGAGTATTGTTACTCCGGATTACGGTCAAACAAGCGAGGTCCCAGCGAACTGAGTGACAGCGCAAATCTGCGTCAGGCCGCTGCCCGTTTCTCCGCAACAAGTTGCTTGGCAGTCTCAACTGCCACCGCTGCATCGCGACAGTAGGCATCTGCGCCAATGGCCTGACCAAATTCCTCATTCAGTGGTGCACCGCCAACCAGGACGATGTAGTCGTCCCGGATGCCCTGCTCTACCAGCGTGTCAATCACGACCTTCATATAGGGCATGGTTGTCGTCAGCAAAGCGGACATTCCGAGAATATCCGGTTTGTGTGTCTCGATCGCCTCGAGATAATTTTCCACAGGATTGTTGATACCGATATCAAACACTTCGAAACCCGCGCCTTCCAGCATCATGCCGACGAGGTTTTTGCCGATGTCATGGATGTCTCCCTTCACGGTGCCGATGACAACCCTACCGACCGTTTCCGCTCCAGTCTCGGCAAGCAGGGGTCGCAATATGGCCATGCCGCCTTTCATGGCATTCGCGGCCATCAATACTTCCGGCACGAAAAGGATGCCGTCCCGGAAATCAATCCCGACAATCCGCATCCCTTCAACCAGGGCGTCAGCCAGCACTTTATCCGCCGCCCAGCCTCGCTCCAGAAGAATGTTGGTGCCCTCTTCGATTTCCTCCTTTAAACCATCGTAGAGGTCATCGTGCATCTGCTCGACGAGTTCCTCGTCGGAGAGCGTACTCAGATCCAGATCATCAGATTCTTCTTCAGTCATAACGGGAGAACTCTCAGGGAGATCGCATTGGCGGAACAGCCGACAATTCTATGGGTCAGCCTGCCGTGCAGTGTTTCGACCGCGACACAGCACCGTCGTATCGCGACACTTGAAATAAACGACAGTATTTCTCTCGAAATAACGCCCAGATCCAACAGGGGGAAGGATTCTAACGAAACCGACTAACCGGTGTAATCCTAGGAACTGACCACCCCGACTCAGGGAATCAGGACATTCGAACAAACAATCCCGACCGGGGTTTGGGATCGAAACAGGTGGATTTTGGCGGCATGACTTCGCCTGCGTCTGCGACCGCCATCAGTTCGCCCATCGACGTGGGGAAACAGGCAATACCTAACTGCCATCCCTCGCGAACGCGCTGTATCAAACCTGCGATCCCGCTATCGCCAGTCACATAGTCCAGTCTGGGATCTTTCCTGGCGTCCTCGATGCCCAACACCAGTGCCAGCACCCGCTCCTGCAGTATCGCGACATCCAGATTATTGACGGGCGAAGGATCCTGTGGTTCAGACCGGAGAGTGGCGGTCGCCGCACACCCTTCCATCAGCATCAGAAACTGGCCTTGCCGCGACGGCAACACGGCCTGATCCACAGGCATGATTTCGACAATAAAGTCGTCTTCCAGTTTACGCAGAAAGGTCTCTGGAGTAAGTTCTCCAAGATCTCTCACGCATCGGTTAAACGGCAGGACCCGTAACTCGCTCGCAGAAAACAGCACGGTCAGAAGATAGTCCCATGGGCCCTCGCCTTTGCCCTGTGCGTGCCGGCTGGCGGCATGATGCAGGGTCGAGGCCGCACGATGATGGCCATCCGTCAGATAGGTATAACGAATATCGGCAAACCTGCTCACCAGCTTATCCAAAATCGCCGGATCACTGACCCGCCACAGACGTTGTTGGACACCGTCAGGAAGATGAAAATCCAACATCGGCTCACTCTTGACCAGTTCTTCAACGACACCGTCAATCACGTTCGTGCCTTCATAGGCCAGACAGATTGGACTGGAGGTCGCGCCGACCGAGTCAAGATAGTGTCCCAGGCGCTCCTCATGGTCCTTGCGCGTCTCTTCGTGTTTTCGCACCAGGCCATCGCGATACTCGTCCACGGGGATTTCCGCAACGATACCGGTCTGACTGTGGCCGTCGACGCTCAACTGGTAAATGAAAACTGAATCCTGTTCGCATTGTCGGTAAGCGCCACTGGCCAGGAGCTGGCGCAACTGATCAATATTTTCCTGAAGTAATTGTTCTTCTGTGGGCCGTTCGCCAACGGGAAAGTCGTCCACTGACCGCATCACATTAATGTAGTTCTGTGGATTCGCCGCTCGAAAGCTTCGCCGCTCATCCGGCGTCATCGAATCATAAGCGGGACCCACCACCGAACCAGCATGTTCGGAAGTGACCACGCGGGGTTGGAAAGCGCGAATCTGGGTCACATTAACTCCAAAAGCCTATCCGCACGCTCAAGCAGGATGTGCGCTCTGAAATTCCGACATGAACGTGACGAGCGCCTGTACCCCTTCCTTGGGCATGGCGTTGTAGATGCTGGCGCGAATACCCCCGACGCTGCGGTGCCCTTTGAGATTCAATAGACCTGCTGCGTCCGCACCCGAGAGAAAAGTTTTTTCCAGATCCTCAGTGGGCAGCCGGAAAACGACGTTCATCACCGATCGTGAATCCACATCGACTGGGCAACGGTAATAGCCGCTACTCTGGTCGATCGTCTGGTAGAGCAAGCCTGCCTTGTCCTCTGCCTGGCGTTCCATCGCCTCTACACCTCCTTGATCACGCATCCATTTAAGTACCTTGCCCAGCATATAGATCGGAAACACCGGCGGGGTATTGAACATGGAATCTTTATCGGCCTGTATGTCGTAACGAAGATACCGGCCGATGTTCTGATTGTTCTCTCGAGCCACTGTTTTTCGAATGATGACCAAGGCCATTCCTGCAGGGCCGAGGTTCTTCTGCGCGCCGCCATAGACCAGATCGAAACGGTCCCAGGGCACCGGGCGCGACATATAGTCTGAGGACATGTCACCGACCAGCGGGACATCCACCTCAGGCCAATCGGCAAATCGAATGCCCCCGATGGTCTCGTTCGACGTCAAGTGCAGATACCGCGTGTCTGACTGAATTTCGATCTCGTCCGTTTTGGGCATCCGGGTAAAATTACATTCCGTCCCGTCCCAGGCTGTATAGACATCTCCATAATGCTGGGCATCAGCGATCGCCCCCTTGGCCCAGGTTCCGGAATTGACATAAGCTCCCTTCTCGCCACTGTTCAATAGATTCATCGGTACCATGGCGAATTGCAGGGTTGCCCCCCCTTGCAAGAACAGCACATCAAACTCATCGGGCACACCATACACCGTTCGTACAAGATCGACGGCCTCTTCATGGACGGCGACAAAATGCTTGCCCCGGTGACTCATTTCGATCAGAGACATGCCGGCGCCGTGGTAATCCACGAACTCGACCTGACTCTCTTCCAGAACTGACAGCGGCAGGGTGCATGGCCCGGCGCTGAAATTGTGTACTCTCTCAGTCATGACTCATTTATCTCTTTTTTGTCTCTATCGTTTGTATTTGGTAATGCTTCGAAGCACGCGGACCGATTCAGCCCTGGCCGTTCACGCAGTGCATTACATTACCGTCCACAAAAGCATTAATCACTTCCAGAACGCCCTCAGACACCGCTTCCTGCGCTTGATCTGTAGACGCTCCGATATGGTGCGTGCCGCAGGTATTGGGGTGAATCGCCAAAGCAGATGAAAATGTCCCTTCGCCTGCGGAAGGTTCATCGGCATAAACGTCCAGTCCTGCGCGGATTCCCTTGTCATTCATGGCGGCCAGCAGTGCCTCTTCATCAATGACGTCACCACGGGAGGCGTTGATGATGATGGCGCCCGGTTGAAGCTTATCGAGAAATTCCGCGTCTACCATGCCCTTGGTTTCGGGCGCACTCGGGACATGCAGGCTAACGATGTCACAGGTGCCTAGCAGGGTATCGAGATCCGGAACCGTAAAAAGACCCAGGCTCGCCAGAGTCTCACGCGTCTTTGCGCTTCGATCAGGCTTATCTACCACGTAAACATGGATGCCGAAGGCTCGCGCCCGCTCTGCGACCGCGAGCCCGATGGCGCCGAGTCCGAGAATCCCCATGTGACGGCCCATCAGACCCTGCGCCACTGAATACTTTTTCTTATTCCAGCGGCCCGCCCTCAAGTCGATGACATTTTCCGGGATCCTCCGGTCGATGGCGATCAGCAGACCCATCGCCAACTCGGCTACTGCCACTGCATTCTTGCCCGGCACATTGCAGACCGGAATACGCCGAGCCGCAGCCGCATCCTTGTCGATGGTGTTCGTCCCAGCACCGGCACGGATGATCAAGCGTAAAGAGGCCGCCGCGCCGATAGTCTCAGACGTGATCTTTGTGCTGCGGACAACGAGCACCTCGGCATCATTCACCGCCTGAGGCAAAGTATCGCCATGAAGATCGGGTTGTAGATCACAGTCGTGGCCCTGCTCCTGCAATTGCTTCAACTGCGCTTCAGGAAACTTGTCTGCAAATAGAATCTTCAAAGCACCTCCAATAGGCTTGATCACTGAACGAAAGGGTTGCGTATTCTACGACGTTCGCCAAACGAACTTGTACGGTTTTTGGGGAATTCTTGCGATCGGAGCGGATCGGTACAGTATCAGGCGCTGCCGCGGAGGATCGGAAGGATTTCTTATGCTTTACCCGATGCGTGCCTTATGGAGTCTCCAATCCTTAGCGCATATTCGGCAAAGGAATCATTTCACTTCAATCAGTTCAATTTCAAAAATCAGTGTTTCCTGAGGACCGATTGCTCCGCCTGCGCCTGTCTCACCATAGGCAAGTTCAGGCGGGATGACCACTTCCCAAAGGGCCCCTTCGTGCATCAACTGTAGGGCTTCCTGCCACCCGGGAATGATGCCTCCGAGACTGAAGGTTGCCGGTTGGCCACGCCGGATGGAACTGTCGAATTCGGTCCCATCCACGAGCGTGCCGCGGTAGTGCACCACCACCGTGTCATCGATCTTGGGCTGCCCGCCTGTACCCGGCGTCAACACCCGATACAGAATGCCGCTCTCGGTCTCACTGACGCCATCCTGGTCCCGGTAGGTCTGTCGGAACTCCTGCCCGGCCTGTTCCGCGGCCTTTACCTTTTCCATACTTTTCTCCTGAGACTGCTGCTGAATTGCTGTAATCGAGGCGTCCATCTCGGCCTGTGTCATTGCGGGAGGCGCTCCGGACAACACATCCTCGATCGCCTGCGCCAGGTAACCCGGATCAAGATCAAGACCTTCGGCCATCATCTGCCGTGCAATCTGGGTTCCGATCTGAAAACCCAAGGCATAACTGAACTGCTCACTCGCGCTCTTCGGCACGGTGTCCTCGGCACTGATTCCCGCCGGTATCAGGACCATTACCAACCCCAGCGAGGGCAAGAAAGATTTCTTTATCTTCATTCAGGATTCCTGTTGTGGTGTTTCTTCAAGAGCATCAACCGCAGCCTGCGGTCTAATACCTTCTACTTCAATGGTGATATGCGAGACCCGTGGGCACCGCTCTCGCATCAGCTGCTCAAGCTCGTCAATCAGTGTTTCGGTACGCTCCAGCGTTGCCTGTACAGCGGCCCTGTCGGCGATGTACTCCCGCAGTTCCGCATCGTCCCGGCGCGCCTGGGGTAAGGCTGACAGTAAGGCGGCTTCGTGCTGAGTGATTTCCCGCCGGAGTCCAGCCAGCACGGCCTCTTCGCGCAGTTCCACCTCAGCGACCAGTACGGTATTGGCTTCATCGACGACGACACTGCGAAGGTCGTGGTATCGCTCAATCTCGCGATGCGCCTTGGCGATAGTATCAAAGATCGCTTCTGCTTCCCGATCACGAACATCGGTAAGCAGGCGCATGTTGATCGCCCCGAGAATAATGGCGGTGACACCGAGCATCAGCGCGATCGCTATCGAAAAGCCGACATCCCACATCCCATTGCCGGTCAGGCGAGTTAGCGCAATACCACACCCGGCCAGCAGTACGCCGACCACAGCGATGGCGTCCTCCAGCACCACGGCCAACAAGGTGGGGTCTGTCGGCCGAAAGAGCTTCTGCCAAGGAGAGATTCCCTCTTCGCGGGCACGGCGCTGGAATTCAAGCCAGGCTATCTTGAGGACATAGGCTTCAACGACCAGCGCCACGAGCAGAACCAACCCGGCCAGCCACACCAGATCGATTCGGATACTGCCGAGCACGAACTCTGGTCGGGTCGTTACGTCACCCAGTTCATGCCAGGCGTGCCAGGCGTGCGCCAACCCAAGACCGCAGCCAATGGAGAACAGTCCGATGGCGCTCCACAGGTTCCAGAGATATTTCTTTTGCCCATGACCAAATGCGTAACGGGCATCGGCGCGGCGTTCGCCCTGAACAAGGCCGATTAGCAGAAAGATCTGATTCAACGTATCCATCAGACTATGCACGGCTTCATTCATTAGCGCTGCGGACTGGGTCGGCAACGCGACGGCGAACTTCAGTACAGTCAGCGTGCCATTGCCTACAATTGCGGTCACAACGGCACGGCGCGATCCAGAGGCCATAAAGATCAGTTCCTTTCGAGAAGCTACGTTGTGGGCTACATACGGAAAAACAGGTATCACAGTATACTCAGGCGAATGATCAGCAGCCGTGAGAAAACGACTGGTATTCCACATGCCCATAGACCGACAACTGCTTGAGATTCTGTGTTGCCCAGTGAGCAAGCAGTCGCTCAGGACCCTGAGTGCCGCCCAACTGGAGCAAATCAATCAGAAAATTACCGGCGGTGACATCACCAACGCCGGGAATGAAATCGTTACCGAGGCCCTCGCAGAGGGGCTGATCACCCAGAACGGTCAGCGGATATACCGTATCGATGACAATATCCCGGTAATGCTGGAAAACGAAAGTATCCCTGCAGACCAGTTCGACAACCTGTAATCCGGCACTCTTCCCGGGCGCCATGGCGTCCGGGATCGTTGCGGCACCGAGAGACTGCCCCGTTTCAATCAGGCGTTGTTTGCCGCCTCCTGGGCATAGTGGTCCATCAGAATACGGGCCACCTCCGGACGGGCGAACTCCACGGGCAAATCCTCGCCGGCCCCCAGCATCTCGCGCACGCGCGTCCCGGACAACAACACAAAATCCTCTTTCCCATGATCCGGCGCATCGCGCATCATGACCACCTTATTGAGTTTTTTTGAATAGGCCGTGTGATCGGCTCTGAAAATCTCGATTTCCATCGCACCGTCCGGCACCGACTCATCAAAGATCGTCTGGGCGTCAAAGGCGCCGTAGTAATCTCCCACTCCCGCATGATCCCGGCCGACGATAAGATGCGTACAGCCCGCATTCTGACGGAACAGCGCATGCAGCACCGCCTCGCGCGGGCCCGCGTAAAGCATGTCGAAACCGTAACCTGTAATCATCGCGGAGTTGGGCGGGAAGTACAGTTCGACCATCTTCCGGATTGCCGCATCCCGAACATCTGCAGGGATATCTCCCGGCTTGAGCTTCCCCAGAAGCATGTGAATCAGAATACCATCAGCATCAACCGCCTCAAGTGCCATTTTGCATAACTCTTCATGGGCACGATGCATCGGGTTCCGGGTTTGGAACGCCACTACCCGCTCCCATCCGCGCTTTTCAATCTCAGAGCGGATCTCGACTGCGGTGCGAAACGTATCTGGAAAATCCGTTTCAAAGTAACTGAGGTTCAACACTTCGATCGGGCCAGACACCAGTACTCGCCCAAGCGACGCAAATGTCGCAACACCGGGATGGGCCTCGTCATTGGTGCGGTATACCTGCTGCGCCATAAAGTCCACGTCTTCGTCACTGAGTGTCTCAACCGCCTCAACATCCTGAATGGCGATGACAGGATGACCGGCTACATTGGGATCTCGCAGAGCGATCCGGGACCCGGGCGACACCTTGCCGTCGTCTGTCGTGAGATTGACCACCGGCACCGGCCAGAAAAGACCACTACCCGTTTGCATATGCTCGGCGACAGCCAAGGCATCCGCCTTGTTCATAAATCCCTGCAGCGGTGTGAAATAGCCCGCACCCAGCATGACGGCATTCGCGGCGGCGGCTGAATTCAACAGCATGGAGGGCAGATCTGTCGCTTCCTTCTGTAGAGCCTCAAGCCGGGCTCGGTCGTCAACGAGCAACGGCATCAGGGAATCACTGCCATGGGGTTTGATCATTTTCTTCTCTCCGAATCGAGGCGGATCAGGTTCTCAGCCTTGGGTTCTATAGTTCAACGGGGCAGTGCTCTGCATCTGGCCACCCGCGACCCGCACCATATCATTTTGCCTTTGAGAAAAAGGCCAAATTCTTTTGATTACGCCATAAGAGGAGACATCGAAGATGCATCCTCAGGCGGAGCGCTGAACTTGCGTTATTCGACGGACCTTGAGCGGCGCTTGCGCACCGCGTCAGCCAGTTGGGCAATCAAAGGGGCTGTCTCATCCCAGGCGATACAACTGTCTGTGATGCTCTGACCATAGGTCAGCGCTTGTCCCGGGACGATATCCTGGCGGCCTCCGACCAAGTGGCTTTCGATCATGACTCCCATCAATCGTCGTTCGCCACCCTCAAGCTGCTCGCAGACGGAGCGGATGACCTGCGGCTGCCGCTGCGGATCTTTGCCGCTGTTGGCATGACTGCAGTCGACCAGCAGACGGGGAGTCAACCCTGCATCACTCATCAGGGACGCTGCCGACGCGATGCTCTGGGCATCATAATTCGGTTCACTGCCGCCGCGCAGAATCACATGACCATCCTCGTTACCCGCGGTGGTCAGAATCGCCGAGTTGCCGTTTTTGGTGATCGTCAGGAAATGATGGGGATGCTGCGCCGCCCCGACCGCGTCGACCGCTATCTTGAGATTGCCGTCGGTGCCATTCTTGAATCCGACTGGACAGGACAGTCCCGAAGCCATCTCGCGATGCAGTTGGCTCTCAGTGGTCCGGGCGCCGATCGCTCCCCAACTGACCAGGTCGGCCAGGTATTGCGGAGACAGTAAATCAAGGTATTCGGTTCCCGCCGGCACACCGAGACCATTTATCGACAGCAGCAGTCGCCGGGCGGTACGCAGACCTTTATTGATGTCAAAGGATTCATCCAGATCAGGATCATTAATCAGTCCTTTCCAGCCTACGGTCGTACGGGGTTTTTCGAAGTACACCCGCATGACCACAATCAGATCTTCGCGGTATTGCCCACGCATGGGCAGCAGGTGCTCTGCGTACGCCATCGCGGCATCAGGATCATGAATTGAGCATGGCCCCGTAACCACGATCAGGCGGTCGTCGTTGCCGTTCAGGACTTCATGAATATCGCGGCGCGTTGCCGCTACGAGCTCAGCCGCGTCAGCCGACAGCGGCATCTCAGCAATGATGGTGGCCGGATCTGCCACGGCCTGGATATCGACGATGCGGACATCGTCGGTTTTGACTGTTTGCACGGTGAGTATTAGGTGGTTATCTGCGCCACTCCCCTGTGGCGCAAAACGCCGCGCAGTATATCACCGCCAACGGCCAACTGGTCGGATCTATTCGTCTTCAGGGTGCTCAAAAGAAGCCATCAGCGATTTCTGAACAGCAGCAGGAGCCGGCTCATAGCCTGCAAACTCCATGCTATAACTGCCCTCACCGCCCGTGACCGACTTCAGTCTCGACTGGTAATCCCCCATCTCCGCCAGCGGCGCCTGACCGCTTATGATCATCCGCCCGCCACTGACGGCATCGGTACTCACCACGCGGCCGCGGCGCGAGGACAGATCACCAGTGATATCACCCATGTTGTCTGCCGGCACAGTAATCTCAAGATTGACCATGGGCTCTAACACAAGCGGCTTAGCGCTTGAGACCGCATCAAGAAATGCTTTGCGGCCTGCATTCACAAACGCGACTTCCTTGGAATCCACCGGATGATGCTTGCCGTCATAGACGCTGACCCGAACATCCTGAAGCGGAAATCCTGCGATAGCGCCGTGTTCAAGCACACTCTGAACCCCTTTTTCGACGGCTGGAATGAATTGAGAAGGGATCACCCCGCCGACAATCTTGTTGACAAATTCAAAGCCTGTCCCTCGGGCAAGCGGCTCCACCTCGAGAAAAACCTCGCCGAACTGGCCCGCCCCGCCGGTCTGTTTCTTGTGGCGGCAGTGACCCTTGGCCTTCTTTCCGATCGTCTCGCGATAGGGTATTGACGGCGTACCCGTCGTCACCTCAAGACTGTATTGCTCTGCCATCCGCTCTATCGCGATGCGCAGATGAAGCTCTCCTGCACCTCTCAGCACAGTCTCATTCGCCACTGGATCCCGCTCCACTCGAAGACACGGATCCGAGGCAGTCAGCCGGGATAAGACATCCGCAATCTTTTGTTCATCGCCTCGGCTGCTGGGCGTAATCGACACGCCGGCCATGGGTTCGGGCAACTGCAGCGGCCTGAGATGTATCAGGTCCTCATCATGCGAGTCGTGCAGTACATCGTCATAGTTCAAACTGTCTATTTTCGACACCAGCAGGATGTCACCCGGTACGGCGGTGCTCTGATCGGTATGCTCTTTACCGAGCGGGGCTGCCAGGTTATTCAACTTAACCGGCTTTCTTGCATCACCCACAAACAACTGCATATCTTTCCGGATGGTTCCCTGATGCAGCCGGATCAATGCCTGGCGACCCACAAACGGATCGAATGACACTTTGAAAACATGCGCGAGCACGTGCGCCTCGGAGTCTGGGTTGACCTCAACAGGCCGCTCTGCCTCTCCAAAGCCATTCAGAAAATGGGGAGGATTACCCTCGGCAGGATTGGGCAAAAGCCGCGCCATGAAGTCCAGTAACTCTCCAACGCCGACCCCGGTCGTCGCAGAGACAAAACACACTGGAATCAAATGACCCTCACGCATCGCCTGTTCAAAAGCATCATGTAGCTGATCGGCCGCTACTGCTCCCTGATCAAGATAGGCCGCCATTAAGGCTTCGTCGACTTCAACCGTTTGGTCCACGATCTCGGTATGCGCCTCTTCGACAGAGGAAAAGGCGGGATCACCTTCAGCCTTGAAAAAGCAGTCGATCACATGCGAGCCGTCTGCCGAGGGCAAATTAACCGCGAGACATTCCTTGCCGAAAGCCTCCTGAACCTCGATATAGATGGACTCAAGATCAATCTCTGGATTATCAATATGATTGATGACGACCATCCGGCACTGGTCCTGATCTGCTGCCCAGGCCATCATTCGCCGACAGGTGCTTTGGATACCCTGCTGGGCATTGATGACGACCGCCACCGTTTCGACCGCTGGCAGACCGCTGAGCGCAGCTCCGACAAAATCCGGGTAGCCCGGGGTATCTAGCAGATTGATATGGGTGCCTTGGTAGTCAAAACCTGCGAGTGAGGAAGAAAGAGAATGGCCGTGCTTCTTCTCAAGGTCATCCCAGTCACTGACGGTGGAGCCTTTCTCTACGGCTCCGGCGGATCTGATCGCGCCGGCGGTAACCAATAGCTGTTCCACCAGCGTTGTCTTGCCGGCACTGGCGTGGCCGGTGAGTGCCACATTCCGAATCTCGGCGGTTTGATGAGTCATCTTGGTCCTCCTTCTGGTTTCCCAGATACCACGAAGGCGACGTTTGCTTATCCGGCAAACTGCTGCCCCCGAGAATTTATTGGCGCATCGGTAAAATCCTGTTCCTCGAAATAATTACAAGTTCATGGTTATCATGTTATCCGACGCAAATCAACAAGCGCGCTGGGAAAAGCGCTATCTGGAAGGAAGAACCGCCTGGGATCGCGGTGAACCCAGTCCTGCATTGGCCCTCGGACTCGCCGAGATGCCGCCACCGCCGGCACGAGTGTTGATACCGGCCTGCGGGCGCGGTTACGAGATTGCAGAACTGGCCAGGCGGGGTTATGACGTCACCGGAGTGGATTTTGCCCCCAGCGCTGTTGCTGATCTGAAACGAATCCTCAATACCGAGGATATTAAGGCTTGCGTTGTCGCATCTGACCTCTTCGTCTGGGACGCAGATGCACCCTTTGATGTCATTTATGAACAGACAGCGCTGTGCGCCCTGGAGCCATCTACGTGGCCCGATTACGCCAGTCGACTGCACCGCTGGCTGCGACCGGGCGGAATTCTGATCGGCGCCTTTATGCAGACTCACCGCGAGGGCGGTCCACCCTGGCACTGTCCGCTGGAAACCGTAGAGTCAATATTTCCGGAGACGCACTGGGAATGGCCAAAGCGTCGGGATCAGACGATTAGCCATCCGAGCGGCCTGAAAGAGCTCGCGATTTACCTGAAACGTCGAAAATAGACGCTAAAGATCATTTTCTTGGGTCAAATTGTTGCAACGTTTGGGCCGGTTGCCTAAAGTTGCGCCTCCACAATTTTTTGAGATGCATCGTAATGAGATTCTTGCTATCGATCACTGCCGGACTGACCATGGCATTCACCTCTTTTGCCGGTTTCGCAGCGGGGGACATCCCGGCAGGAAAGGCAGCGGCAGCCACCTGTATGGGCTGTCACGGTGCTCCGGGCATGCGCAACGCCTATCCGGCATTCCGGATTCCCAAGTTGGGAGGACAGCAGGCGGAATACCTTGTCCTGGCCCTTAAAGCCTACCAGAGTGGCGAGCGGGTACACCCGACCATGCAGGCCCAGGCGGGGGCACTGAGCGATGCGGAGATTACGAATATCGCCGCGTACCTAAGCAGCCTTGATGCACCGGCAACGAGCGAACTGGGTGACGGTGATGCCAAAGCAGGTGAAGCCAAGGCCCAAGTCTGTACTTCCTGCCATGGCGCAGGGGGCGGAAAGCCCATTACGCCCCAATACCCGATTCTGG
>CEUY01032279.1_pt1 | contig 17591 bp, 13 predicted proteins | sample 361481 | NCBI WGS metagenome assembly CEUY01 (sample SAMEA2622737, study PRJEB7988) | marine metagenome | isolation source: saline water (ENVO:00002010), including
TTAGGTAATACAATATTTAAAACACAATTAGATAAAACTACAGAAACCGTTTTTTCTTTGGACACACTAGAAAATTCTTCATAATTCATAAATGATCTAATTTTGCCCATATGAATTATTGTTTCTTTTTCTTTAATAATATTTTCATTGAATTCATCTGACTTAAAATAGACATCTAAATTATTAATATTTTGAATACGAAAATCTACTTTTATATTTCTTATAGCTCTAATTATTTCAATTACTATCGTAATATTTTTTACAGAATCATTATCTGTTAATTTATTTTCTGTTTCTGAAAAAATAGGATATGAGCTGATTATTAGAGGTTTATGTTCTTGTGAATCAATTGATTTCATCAGTAATTGCCATATTTTTTCTGTTATAAAAGGCATAAAAGGATGCAATAATCGTATAACACCTTGTAGAATGTATACTAAAGTAAGGACAGCATCTTTTTCTCCAGGGTTTCTAAGTCGAATTTTAATCATCTCAAGGTACCAATCACAAAATTCAGTCCAGAAAAAATCATAAATTGACTTTTGAGCTTCACTAAATTGGTAACTGTTGAAAAACCTATCAACTTCTTTAATAGTTTCTAAATATCTAGTTATTATCCACCTGTCATGCGTATTAGAAGGATTAACAGAGCAAAAATCATAATTCAAATCAAATTTATTTACATTACTCATGACAAATCTGGAAGCATTCCAGAGTTTATTTGCAAAATTACGAGCAGATTCCATTTTCTGCTCATTTAACCTCATATCATTACCAGGTGAAGTCCCAGTAGTTAATGCAAACCTCAAAGCATCAGCACCATAAGTATCTATTAAGTCTAAGGGATCCATAACATTCCCTTTAGATTTACTCATTTTAATTCCATCAGGGTCGCGGACTAATCCATGTAGATATATATTCTGAAAAGGAATTTCCCCTGTGTTTTCAATACCTAACATAATCATTCTAGCAACCCAAAAGAATAAAATATCATGACCTGTTTCCATCACTGAAGATGGATAAAAATAATCTAAATCCTCTGTATTTTCTGGCCAGCCCAAAGTCGAGTGCGTCCATAATCCTGAACTAAACCATGTGTCTAAGACATCTGGATCTTGATATATATTATTTGAATAACATTTATTACAATTTTCTAAATCTTCTGTTTGAACAATAGTTGAATTACAATCATTACAATTCCATACAGGGATTCGATGGCCCCACCATAGCTGTCTACTAATACACCAATCTCTAATATTATCCATCCAATTAAAATATATCTTTGAAAACCTATCCGGAATAATTTTTATTGAACCATTAGTTATTACTTCTCTAGCCTTTTTTGCTAAAGGCTCAACTTTAACATACCACTGTTTGCTAATTATAGGTTCTACAATTTCATCACACCTATCACAATGCCCAACCGAATGATTAATATCTTCAATCTTTAACAAGTTACCTAATTTTTCTAATTCCTTTACAATTTCATTTCTTGAATCTTTTATTGATAAACCAGCAAAATCGCCTGCATTATCATTAAGTTTTCCATTTGCATCAAACAAATTTATAAATTCAAGTTTATGTTTTTCTCCAAGAATAAAATCATTTGGATCATGCCCTGGAGTAACCTTTAATGCTCCTGTACCATATTCAATATCTACTATAGAATCTTTAATAATATTCAGCCTTCTACCCACTATAGGTAAAATCACATTTTTGCCAATATATTTTTTATATCTTTCGTCTTTAGAATTAACTGCGACTGCAGTATCTCCTAACATAGTTTCAGGTCGAGTTGTTGCAATAACTATATGTGAATCAGAATTCTCAATATCATATTTAATATAATATAAATTGCCTTTTTCATCTTTATATTTAACTTCCAGATCAGATAAGGCAGTAAGACAACGAGGACACCAGTTGGTAATTGAGTCTTTTCTGTAAATTAAACCTTTATTATATAGATTCACAAAAGTATTTCGAACTGCTTTAGAGGGTACAGAATCTAATGTAAAACTTTTCCTACTCCAGTCACATGAAGCACCTAAACGTTTAAATTGATCATAAATTCTATCTCCATAGAGTTCAACCCATTCCCACACTTTATTTATAAAAAGTTCTCTCCCTAGATCATGTCTAGTAATACCTTGAGATGCTAATGATTTTTCCACTACAACTTGAGTAGCTATACCAGCATGATCAGATCCTGGCAAAAACAATGTAGGATCCCCTTTCATCCTATGCCACCTTACCATTAAATCTTCAAGCGCTACAGTTAATGCATGACCAATATGTAATTCACCTGTTACATTAGGAGGAGGCATAATAATTACAAAAGGTTTTCTAGTTTTATCAATTTTAGGCGTAAAGTGTCCAGAACTCATCCAATATTCATAAATATTTAATTCAACTAATTTTGAATCGTAAACTTTATCCATAATAAATTCAGAATTTAATTCGCTACTTGTCATATATTTATCTAACCTCACTAATTTATATACTATCAGAAAGATAACAAATAATTGAATATAATACTTACGTTATTATTAATACATATCTTTAATAAATCTCATTATACAAGTATAATTTACTCAATAAATACTTAATAACATAATCATATAGAAGGTTTCCTTATGGATCTAATTAATATAGCCAACATAAAAGTATCACCTAATATTTACAAATTAATTAATGAAAAAATAATTCCCGGTACTAATGTGACAAAAGAAAAGTTTTGGAATGAATTTAGTTCAATTATTGAAGATTTAAGCAAAAAAAATGAAACATTGTTAAAAGAAAGAGACGAAATACAAGAAACTATAGATAATTGGCACCTCGACAACAAAAATAGATCCTTTGATATAGTTGAATATAAGAAATTTCTAGAAGAAATAAACTATTTAATTAAAAAATGCCCAGATTTTAAAATAAATACAAAAAACATTGATAAAGAAATATCTATGATTGCTGGTCCTCAATTAGTAGTTCCTGTAGATAATGCTAGATTTGCAATTAATGCTGCAAATGCTAGATGGTGGAGTTTATATGATTCTCTTTATGGAACTGATGCTATACCTGAAGAATACGGAGCTACAAAAACTACGGCATATAATATACATAGAGGATCAAAAGTAGTATCTTTTTCAAATATATTTTTAGATAATATTTTTTCTTTAGAAAATTCTAGTTATTCAAGTGTAAGTAGCTTCCAAATAGATAAAACTGATAATAAATACAACTTAATAGCAATATTAACTGATAACACTAAGACACAATTAACTGATCCATCTAAATTTGTAGGATATACAAAAAAAGCTGATGGAGAATTAACGTCAATATTGTTAAAAAATAATGGATTACATATTGAAATACAATTAAACAGAGAAGATTCAATAGGAAAGTTACATTCTGCAGGAATTAAAGATATCTTAATTGAATCAGCAATTACTGCAATTCAAGATTTCGAAGATTCTGTATCAGCAGTAGATGAAGAAGATAAAATTAGTGCATATACTAATTGGACTGATTTAATGAAAGGAACTATAACTTCTACCTTTACAAAAGATGGATCTGAATTAGTACGAACATTAAACCCAGATAAAATTTTTATATCCCAAGAAAACGAAAATGATACCTATATAATATCTGGAAGAAGTTTAATTCTAGCAAGAAATGTAGGTATACATATGTATACTGACATTATATTAACAAAAGAAAATGAAAAAACTCCTGAAGGTTTCTTAGATATCATGGTAACTGCATTGGCATCTATGCATGATTTAAACGGTAATTCAAAATATTCTAATAGTCCAAATAAAAGCATATATATAGTTAAACCAAAAATGCATGGGCCAAAAGAAGTTGCAGCAACGGTTGAACTATTTTCCAGAGTAGAAAAAGCATTAAATTTAAATAATAATACAATTAAAATTGGAATAATGGATGAAGAAAGACGCACTTCTGTTAATCTCCAACAATGTATATATGAAGCAAAAGATAGAATTATCTTTATAAATACTGGTTTCTTAGATAGAACGGGAGATGAAATTCATACTAGCATGAAAGCTGGAGCATTTCTACCGAAATCTGAAATCAAAAATCAACCATGGATACAAGCTTACGAAGATCAAAATGTCGACATTGCCATTAAAAGTGGATTTATAGGTAAAGCTCAAATTGGCAAAGGAATGTGGGCTATGCCTGATGAAATGAAAGAGATGCTAAACAATAAAATAGGTCATCCAAAATCTGGAGCCAGTACTGCATGGGTCCCTTCTCCAACTGCTGCAGCCTTACATGCACTTCATTATCATTACGTAAATGTAAAAGATATACAAGATCAATTATTAAATAGAGAACCTTCTGATATCTTAAATTTATTAACTCCTCCTCTAATGTCTGAAAAATTATTAGAGGAATCTCAAATTCAAAAAGAATTAGAAAATAACGCACAAAGTATTTTAGGGTATGTTTCTAGATGGATTGGTCAAGGCATAGGATGTTCTAAAGTATTAGATATAGATAATGTTGCATTAATGGAAGATAGAGCTACTTTAAGAATTTCAAGCCAACATATTGCAAACTGGATTTTGCATGATATCACTAACAAAGAAGATGTAATATCAATATTTAAACGAATGGCTAAAATTGTTGACATACAAAATAAAGATGATGTTAATTATACAAAAATGTCTGATAATTATGAAAAAAGTATAGAATTCCAAGCAGCACTCGAATTAGTATTCAATGGAGTTGATACTCCAAATGGATACACAGAAGATATACTACATAGTTATAGAAGAAAATCTAAGAATCCTTAGATCTATATAAACTAACAGCAGCATAAGAAATTTCACTATCTTTAATTGGTGGATTTAGTTTTCTGACTTCAACATGTACTGATTTAACTTTAGGAATTAAAAATAATTCTGCTATGATTTTATCAGCTATTGTTTCTATCATATTATAGTTAGAAAACATAACTATATCTTTAACTATATTAAATATATTACTATAATCTACTGTGTCATCAATCAAGTCTGATTTAAAAACTTTATCCAATAAACATTCCATCTCTAAATTTATTGAAAAGTTCTGACCTAACACCTTTTCTTCTTCAGTTAATCCGTGATGAGCAAAAAATTTAATATCATTTAATATAATTTTAGATATTTCTTTCAAATTATTTATCCTCAAGCCTTTTTATACTTGCTAATATTTTTTTTGCTCTTTCAACAACTGGAATATCAATCATTGAACCATTTATAGACGTAGAACCTCGACCATTTATTTGAGCTTCTTTAAAAGATTTAATTATATTCCTAGCATTTTCAATTTCATCTATAGATGGAGAAAATTTCTCGTTAATAATTTCAATTTGTGAAGGATGAATAGCAAATTTACCTAAAAACCCTAATCTTTTAGCAATAAATATATCTCTTTTTAAACCATCTATGTCTTTAAACTTTGTATAAGGAGTATCAAAAGCTTCTATACCTGCAGATTTCGCAGCAATAACTATTAACTTACGAGGATAATCTATTTCAAATCCATCATCTGAACGCATAATACCCATATCATTAGTAAAATCTTCTGCACCAAATGCAACCGATAAAATTCGAGGAGAACTAGAACATACTTTAAAAGCATTTGTTATACCCAAAGCCGTTTCTATCCAAGGTATAATTTTAATACTTCCTTTTTCAATTTTATTAATTTTTTCATATTTATCTAATATATTTGAAATAAATTTTATATCGTCATCAGAACTAACTTTACCAACAGAGATTCCATAAATTTTATGCTCTAATACCGCACGAATATCTTCTTCAAAAAACCCTGAATTAATTGGATTAACTCTAGGTATAATTATATTATTATTAATTGTCATATTAGGTAAAAACTCAGAAATAATATTTCTAGCTTCATCTTTTCTATCAAAAGGGACAGAATCTTCCATATCAGGGATGTATACATCTGGAAAAAAAGTTAAAGACTTTTCTAACATACTTAATCTATTCCCTGGAATAAACAATAAACTTCTAAACATATATATCCTTTACTGTAAATGGTATAGTAAAAATTAACATTTTTAATTTAAAACAATTAAAAGATGAAATCAAACTATAAATTAATCAAATATGAGTAAATATAATAATAATAATAATAAATTAAACAAAGTTCCACGTATAGAAATTATAGGAATTTCAGGAATACCTGAAATTAAATACAAAGATAATTTAGCAAGAATTATAGTATCCAAGTCAATTGAACAAGGAACTCCAATTGAAGAAAACGATATAATAATAATAACTCAAAAAATTGTTTCCAAATCAGAAGGCCAAATAAAGAATTTAATCAATATTAAACCTTCAGAATATTCGATAAAATTAGCATCCAAAATAAATAAAGATCCAAGACTAATTGAATTAATAATAAATGAAAGTAAGTCAATAATTCGTATAGATGAAAAAAGAAGCATATTAATAACTGAAACTAAACAAGGATTTATATGTGCAAATGCAGGAATAGATAATTCAAATATACCCGGCAGTAATAATGTATCACTATTACCAAAAGATCCAGATAAATCAGCAAATAATATATGTTCGGATATTTCTTATTTAATTAACCAAACTCCTATATCTGTAATAATTACTGATACTTTTGGTAGAGCATGGAGAAAAGGTCAAGTAAATTTTGCAATAGGTACTTCAAGAATAGAACCTTTACTAGATTATATGAATGAAAAGGATTCACAAGGAAAAATACTTAAAAGCACAAATATTTGTATAGCTGATGAATTAGCTTCAGCTGCTGAGTTAGTTAATTTTAAATCAAATCAAATACCTGTTTCTATAATTAGAAACTACCCATATTCAATATCTTCTTCAGGAGCTAAAGAAATAATAAGGGCAAAAAATGAAGATCTATTTAGATAATAATATAACCCCTGATTAATTTAAATTAAAATATTATTCGATAGCATCGCTGATTATATCTCCCATTTTACTAGTAGATATTGCTTCATATCCACTAGATACAATATCTTTAGTTCGATAACCCAATGATAATGAAGAATTTATAGATTTATAAATTGCATCAGCCTCTACCTTTAATCCAAAAGAATAATTTAACATTAAAGCAACACTTAATATCATTCCTATCGGGTTAGCTATCCCCTTGCCTGCTATATCTGGAGCTGTTCCATGTATTGGCTCATATAATGAAGGTTTAATTTTTTTGGAATTACTATTATTATTCAAAGAAGATAAACTAGCAGACGGAATCATACCCATAGATCCCGATAATACTGAAGCTTCATCAGTTAATATATCACCAAAAGTATTCTCTGAAACAATTACATCAAATTTATAAGGATTTTGAATTATCTGCATAGATGCATTATCAACAAGAATATGCTCTAAATTTACATTAGGGTAATCTTTAGACATCTCTGTAGCAATTTGCCTCCACAACCTTCCAGTTTCTAAAACATTTGCTTTATCTATAGATGCTAATTTTTGGTTTCTAGATGATGCAAGTTGAAAAGCAACTTTTAAAATTCTTTTTATTTCTGACTCTGAATAAATTAAAGTATCTACTGCTTTACGACCTTTGGCAGTTACCCAACGTTTTTTTGGTGACCCGAAATAAAGTCCTCCAGTTAATTCTCTAACAACAATGATATCAACTTCATTCAATAGATCTGATTTAATAGGACTTGAATCAATCAAAGATTTAAAAATTTTAATAGGTCGTAAATTTGCAAACAAATTTAATGATTTTCTCAAAAACAAAATACCATCTTCAGGTCTTAATTCTGCATTAGGATCATCCCACTTAGGGCCACCAACTGCACCAAATAATATAGCATCAGATTTATCTATTACTGAAAGTGTTTCTTTAGGAATCGGATTAGCATATTTATCAATTGCTGCACCTCCTATAATTCCATCAAGTAATTCAAAAGAATGGTCATATTTTTTCTCAATAACTTTTAAAATTTTTACTGCTTCAGATATAACCTCTGGGCCTATTCCATCTCCTGGTAATATTGCAATTTTATAATCCATTTAAACTCCTATTTATATAATTAAAATCAATTAACTACACAATTAATTAATTTATCTTTTATATATATAATTTTTTTTATTTCTTTACCTGAAATATATTGATTAACTCGTTCTCTTTGTAATGCAATTTCTTTTATTTCACTTTCATTTAAATCAGATGTAACATTTATTTTATCTCTAAATTTCCCATTAACCTGTATAATTATAGTTTTAGTATCTAATTCTAAATGCTTTAAACTCCATTGAGGCCATTTTTCATTATGGACACTATATTTATATCCTTGTAAATACCATAGCTCTTCTGCCATATGAGGGGCAAATGGAGCAAGTAAAATAATTAATTTATTTTTAATATCATTCCAAATAACCTTGTTAATTGATTTTGTATTTAACTTTTCATTTATCCAATTGGTTAATTCCATTAAAGAAGCTATAGATGTATTAAATTTAAACTTTTCTAAATCTTCTGTGACTTTACGAATAGTCTTATTAATTATATATGAAGCTTCTTTTTCTAATTTACTATCTTGATTATTAATAATAAGATTACTTTTATCTTTATTAAATATTTCCCATACCCTATTAATCCAGCGAGACATACCTCTAAGTCCACTATCTGACCACTCTCCTCCTTGATCCCAAGGCCCTATAAACATTAAATAACACCTGACCACATCTGCACCAACTTGATTAACATATTCATCCGGTGAAACTACGTTGCCTTTTGATTTACTCATTTTTTGACTGCCCGAAATTATATGACCTTGGTTAAAAAGTTTTTTAAATGGTTCATCAATATTAATCAAACCTAAATCTCTTAAAGCTTTAACAAAAAATCTAGAATACAATAGGTGCATAACTGCATGCTCTGCACCACCTGTGTATTGATCAACTGAACCCCATTCTAATATTTTATTTCTATCAAAAATACCTTCTTTATAATTTGGACTTAAGTATCTGAAAAAATACCATGAAGAATCTACAAAAGTATCCATAGTATCAGTTTCTCTTTTTGCTTCTAAATTACAATTAGGACAAATAGTATTTACAAAATCTAAACTTGTAGATAATGGAGATTCTCCTGTAGGTAAAAATTCAGCATTTTCAGGTAATAGTACAGGCAAATCTTTTTCAGGCACAGGTACAATCCCACAATCATTACAATAAATAATAGGAATTGGAGTACCCCAATATCTTTGTCTAGAAATCAACCAATCACGCATCTTATAATTTATAGACCTTTTTCCATATCCTCTATTTTCAATATAATCTGCAATTTTATTTTTAGCTTCTATGTTTGACAAGCCATCAAATTTACCTGAATTAACCATAACTCCATCAGACAAGTATGCTTCCAAAATATCTTTATTTTTGCTTGTAGGATCTTGAACCACCAGCTTAATCTCTAATTTATATTTTTTCGCAAATTTATAATCTCTTTGATCATGAGATGGGACACCCATAACTACACCAGTTCCATAGCTTAAAAGAACATAATCTGCTACAAAAATTGGTATACGGTCTCCATTTAATCTATTCGTACAATAAGAACCAGTAAATACACCAGTTTTATCTTTATCAGTAGATAATCGTTCTATTTCAGAAGATTTACTTGCTTCATAAATATATGACTTTACTTGATCAATATTATCTGAAGTGGTCAATTGAGTTACTAAAGGATGCTCTGGCGCTATAACTATAAAAGTGACTCCAAATATAGTATCTATTCTAGTAGTAAATGTATTTATAAATTTTTGGTCTAGTGAATATTCCGAAATATCAAAACTTATCTCAACTCCTTCACTCTTCCCAATCCAATTCATCTGCATTGATTTAATTTTTTCTGGCCAATCAATTTTAGATTGATCTAAAAGCTCATCAGCATATTGAGTAATTTTAAAAAACCACTGATTTAAATCACGTTTTATAACTTCAGTATCGCATCTTTCACATAAACCACTTTCCAAAACTTGTTCATTAGCTAAAACTGTATTACATGAATCACACCAATTAGCTGGAGCATAAGATCTGTAAGCTAATCCTGATTTATACAGCTGCAAAAAGACCCATTGATTCCATTTATAATAATCAGGTTTACAAGTAACTATTTCTCTATCCCAATCATAAATAGTACCCATTGATTTCAATTGTCGACGCATATTTTCTATATTTTGCATTGTCCATTTATATGGATGTATACCATGCTTTATCGCAGCATTTTCAGCAGGTAATCCAAAAGCATCGAAACCCATAGGATGAAGAACATTATATCCTTGCATTCTGCGAAATCTTGCACGTGTATCAGAAGGTGTCATAGCATACCAATGCCCAATATGCATATCGCCTGAAGGATATGGATACATAGTTAATTCATACCATTTAGGTTTATCGTCTTTATCGTTGACTTTATATAATTTATCTTTAAACCATTTATTTTGCCATTTTTGTTCAATTTTTTGATGAGGATAACGATCGGCAAATAAATCGGATGATTCCATTATTTTTACTCCAACACTTTTAAAATATATAAAAACTAATATAAGTCTTTAATATAATCAACTACTGAATCCCCAACTTTAGAAGTAGAAGATGTTCCTCCTAAATCTTTAGTCAAAATATTTCCCTCTTTAATTAATTGTTCTACAGCACTTTGTATAATTTTAGAAGAGCTACTTTCTCCTAAATGGTCTAACATCATTGCTCCAGAAAAAATAGTGGCCAAAGGATTTGACACACCTTGATCTATTATATCTGGGGCACTCCCATGAACTGGTTCAAACATAGAAGGAAAATTACGAGATGGATCAATATTTCCACTAGGAGCTAATCCCATACTCCCAGTAATTATTGCTCCAATATCTGTTAAAATATCGCCAAATAAATTACTCGCAACTACTACATCAAAAACTTCTGGTTTACGAATAAAATCCATACATGCTGCATCAACTAATAAAGATTCAGTTTTTATATCTGGATAATTTCTTGCAATATTATCAAATGCTCTATCCCATACAACCATTCCATATCCTTGAGCATTTGATTTCGTTACTGAAGTTACTAATTTCTTATTTCCTCTTTTGCGTGCAAGCTGAAAAGCATAATTTATTACTCTTTCACAACCTCTTTTAGTAAATACTCCTGTTTGAATCCCAATTTCGTTAGAATCACCAAAGTACTGAAATCCACCAATATTAGCATATTCTCCTTCAGTGTTTTCTCTTATAACAACAAAATCTATTTCACCAGCCTTATAACCTTTGAGAGGGGAAGTTACACCTTGGTATAAAGTAGATGGACGTTCACAAACATATTGATCAAATTTCCTTCTTATTGGTAATAACAACCCATTTAAAGTAATGTGATCTTGTAATTCAGGATGGCCTACAGCACCTAAATATATTGAATCAAAATTCAATAATTGATTGAGCCCATCATCTGGCATCATAAATCCGTTTTTGAAATAATAATCAGAGCCCCAATCAAATTCAACAAAAGAAAAACTTATATTACTATTTTTCGAAATAAAATTTAATACTTTTAAGCCTTCCTCAATTACTTCAGGCCCTATGCCATCTCCTCTTATAACTGCTATATTATATTCTGACATATAATCTCCATTCATTTTTTTTCTGCATATTCAAAAGCTTTAATAGCAAGTGACTTTACATCTTCAGGTATAGTTTTAAATGAGCCATCAGGTGTCATTAAAGGCAAATCTCTCAATAAATCCTCCTTTAACACCCATAGCCAATCAGGTTTTAATGAATATTTTTTTTCAACTAATTTACAAAAATATATCATATCTATATGGTTATGATTACCTATAATTTTATCTGAAATTTTTTCTAACATAATAATAAATGGTGGTTCAATCTGAATAGGATCATCAAAATCTAATCTTTCCCTAGTATTTAATATTTCTACTTTAAGACCGGTTTCTTCAAAAACCTCTCTCAACACTGTTTGAGCTGGGTCTTCATTACTTTCTATATGTCCTCCAGGAGGTAACCAAGCTAAAACTTTAGGATGCCAATGAAGTAAAATAGCATTAGAATCTACAACAAATCCTGTTGCAGTAAAATGACGTATATTACTCATAAAAAATACCTCAACCAAGAGAGAAATGGCCCCAACGGAATTCGAATCCGTGTTTGCGCCTTGAAAGGGCGCTGTCCTAGGCCTCTAGACGATGGGGCCACAATAATTATTGAATATATGAATTATAATTCTTTTATGGGTATATAGCCAACTGTTTTAATCCCTCATCTTCATTAAATCCACACATAATATTCATATTTTGTACAGCTTGACCTGCAGCACCTTTAACTAAGTTATCTATAGAACTTATAACTATTATTTTTTTTGAAATATTATCAAGATATGGATATATAACACAGTTATTAGTCCCTAAAGTCTGTTTAGTCATTGGTGAAGAATCTATAATTTCAACAAATGGATGGTCTAAATAAAAATCTTTAAACAAATCTAAAAGTTGTATTTGCCCTTTATCACCTTCACTCAATACATTTTCTTTGAGAGAAGTATAAGATGTAGCTAATATTCCTCTTACCATAGGAGAAAGATGCGGGACAAAAGTTATACTAGTGTTTAGATTTGGATTTATTAAATCTAACTCTTGTTTGATTTCAGGCATATGCCTGTGATTGTTAACTGAATATGCTAGCATATTTTCTGTCATTTCAGAAAAATGAGTTTTTAATGCCAAAGCTCTTCCTGCACCAGAAACTCCAGATTTTGCATCTATAATAATATCATTAGTAATGATTTTATTATTAACTAAAGGAGCTAAGGCTAATATAGATGCGGTAGGATAACATCCAGGATTTGCTACTAAATTTGAAGATTCAATTTCATCTCTATATATTTCTGGTAAACCATATACTGATTTTTTCAGAATACTTGGATACAAGTGATCGTAATCATACCAAATTTTATATTGTTCTTTATTTTTCAACCTAAAATCTGCACTTATATCAACAATTTTCGTGTCTTTATCAATGTAATTTTTTATTTTTTCTGCACTAGCAGAATGTGGCAATGCAGAAAAAATAAATTTAACATTAGGATCTAATTCTTCAGTTATTCTTAAATTAACCTGAGAAAGATGTGGGAAAACTTCACCTAGCATTTTACCAACTGAACTTCTACCAGTAACTGAAACTATATCCACTTCTTTATGTTGATATAAAATACGAGCTAGCTCAGAACCAGCATAACCAGTAACATTAATTATTCCAACTTTCATTTAAGCCTCAATAATAAATACTATATGAATTAGATTACTATTATACAGTAAAAATCAAATTATTATTCTTTTGATGGGCAAATAGTAGACAAAACACATGAAGCACATTTAGGCCCTCTGGCCTGGCAAACTTCTCTACCATGCCTAATAAGATTCATGTGAAATGAAAATACTTTATCTGGTTTAATCATTTCTTCTAAAATCTCATGTGCATCATCAGCATTGATTTTATTATTAATAAAGCCTAACCTTTTTGAAAGACGAAAAATATGTGTGTCTACAGGCATTACAGGCATACCAAAAGAAAAACATAGAACTATTGCAGCAGTTTTGGGGCCTATACCAGGTAAAGATTTAAGCCATGACTTAGCCTCATCTATATCCATTTCTGATAAAAAAGAAAGATCGAATGAACCTATATTTTCGTAAATAATTTGGAGGACTTCTTTTATTCTAGATGCTTTTATTTTTGCTAGGCCTCCTCTATAAATTGCCGATTCTACACTTTTAACAGGTGCATCTTTTAATAATTCAAAAGATTTAAATTTTTTAATTAAGCTATTAAATGCTCTAATAGAATTAATGTCAGAAGTATGTTGAGATAATATTGTATACACTAATTCAGATATGGGATCCCTTCTAGCTTCCCAATCAATTTCACCATATTCTTTTTGCAATAATTTTATTGTTTTATTAATTTGTTTAATTTTTGAAGCAGTATCTTTTGAATTGCTTTTAATCAAACCTTACCTCGTTTTAAATATATAATGATAAACATTTATACTTTAATTGATATATAATAACAAAATTAATTATATATCAATCTTAATAAGGATATGTAGCTTGGATGTAATAAATTTAATCAATAATATATCTGATGATAATATACCTTACAAACATTCAGACTTAATCCATATTTCAAGTATTAACAAAAAACAATTAGAAGTATTTTTCAAAACTTGGAAAGGTATTTCTAAAACACGAAAAATAGATTTATTAAAAAAATTCATTTTATTATCTGAAGAAAATGTTGAACTAGACTATTCTCAAATATTTATAAGATTTCTAACAGATGAAGAACCTGAAATTAACCAACTCTCACTTGAAGGCTTATGGGAATATGAAGGTAGAGAAATAATTGATCCAGTTATAAGTTTACTTGATAAAATTCACTCTGTTGAAGTAAGAATTTCTGCTATTTCACTTTTAGGTATATATATCATGCATGCTCTAGATAAAAAAATAATTAAAAGAGATGCTGATAAAATAATTAATCAACTTAAGTTAATATTTAAAAATGAAAAAGATATAAATATAAGAAAAAAAGTGCTCGAAGCTATATCTCCTTATGGAGATGAAGAAATAAACATATTTATAAATCAAACATATAAATCAAATAATATAGAGTTTAAAAAAAGTGCTATATTCTCAATGGGTCAAACTTACAACGAAAAGTGGTTACCTAAAATATTATCAGAATTAGATTCTATTAATCCTGGTATTAGATTTGAGGCAGTAAATGCTTATGCTAAACTTTGCAATTCAAATAATATTTCTCCTATAGTTAAACTTATAAAAGATAATGATCATGAAATAAGAATAGCCACGTTAAATGCTATAGGTGTAATTGGTGGAGAAACATCAATAAAATTTCTTGAAACCATTTCGAACAAATCTAATTCCAGTCTATCTAAAGCAGCAAATGAAATATTAAAGAATATAAAATCTGAAGAAAATTATTCCTTCTTCACTCCAATAGAAATAAATCCAAATTAATTGATTTAAGCTTAGAAAAACTAATTTAATGACAATGTTAAAAAAATCAAATGATCATATCTGTGTAATTGGATCAGGCATAATTGGATCAGGCATAGCTTTAGATTTTGCTTTATCAGATTATAAAGTAAAATTGATTACACGAACAAAAGAAAGTATAAAAAAGGCAAAAAGATTAATTACTGACGATATAAATTTTTTATTGAAAATTAAAAAAATAAGTGATAATGAAATTAAAAAAATAAAAAAGAAAATAGAATTTTCTTATTCAATAGAAAATTCTGTTAAAAACAGCCCTTTAATTATAGAAGCTATATATGAAAACCTACCTGATAAAATAGAATTATTTTCAAAACTAGATAAAGTATGTAATCCTGAGACCATAATTACCAGTAGCACTTCTAGTTTTCTACCTGAGCAATTTCAATTAAGCTCTAATCGTCAAAAAAACATAATTTTAACTCATTATATTAATCCGCCATATATTATTCCTTTAGTTGAAATTGTTCCTGGAAGTAAAAGTTCAGATAAAACCATATCTGCAGTATATGAATTACTAAAATCAATAAATAAAAAACCTGTTATCCTCGATAAACCTATACCAGGTTTTATATCTGTAAGATTACAAGTTGCCTTAATTAGAGAAGCTCTTTATTTGATCGATAATAATCTTGCAAGTGCTAAACAAATAGATGATGTAATCAAATACAGTATTGGTAGAAGGTGGGCAACATCTGGTTTATTAAAAACACTAGATCTAGGTGGCTGGGATGTTCAATCTAATATATATAAAACCCTTGTAACTGAATTATCCGATTCAAAAAATATTCCGAAAATACTTAAATCTAATCTACTTGAAAAAAAATTAGGAACTAAATCACAAGAAGGCTTCTATAAATGGACACCAGAAGAAATAATAGAAATAAAAACAAATATTGCTAAAATTTCTTATTATTTAGACAAATTTTAGTATATCTAATTTTACAAAATACCAACAGCTTTAATTTCAACTAAATATTCATCACTTACTAAAGATTCTACAACAAGTAAAGTATTTGCAGGATAATCATGATTAGGATAATAATTAGAGAAAACTTCTTTTCTAGCATCTAAAAAAGGTTTGATCGATTCTTTTCCAACTAAATAAGTTGTAAATTCTAATATATCGCTCATGTCAGCACTCTGACTATTTAATATAAGTTGAATATTTCTAAATGTCTGAACAGTTTGCTTGAATACATCATTTTTCCCAACTAGGGTTCCGTTTATATCTACACCTACTTGACCAGAGATAAAAATTAATTCATCCTTATTAGATTTAACTGCCTGAGAATATAAACCAAGAGCTCTTGGTGCTTTTTTCGTATTTATAATTGACTTAGTTCTAACCATATTTGTTTTTTCTCCTTTACAATAAAAATTATAATAACCTCTCTTAAATCTCTTCACTTATACGATAAGTTCAAACAATTCATGCTAACTATGATTCAAGGAGTTTAATGATGTAATTAAAATATTAATAGCCTAGTTATACGCATACTTTTATTTAAAGTGCAACAAGCCTTAATCCACCAAATACTATTATTTGTCTTTCAGTGATATTTACTGTTTTCTCCTCATTAATTTATATTATCTAGAATAGTTTGTCGTAATTGTGGTGCTCGAATAGATACTTCTCGGGCGATTTCATTTTCATCGACATTTAAAATTTTACTATTACGCATGACTATCTGGCCATTAATAATCACGTCATTTACATCACTCCCACGTAAAGAATTTACAATCGCAAAGTAAGGATCGTCTATTGGTAAAGCATTGAGTCCCGGATTCAGAATCAGCAAGTCAGCGCGTTTTCCTGTTTCTAGCGAGCCAATTTCTTCATCAAGCCCACAAACACTTGCTCCTCCCAAAGTGGCCATTTTTACTAGCTCAAAAGGACTGATAACATTATCATCTAAATATGGGGTTCCATAATGTAGAGATTGAGCAATACCCGATAATTTCATGGCTTCAAATAAATCCAATGAACCACGATTAGCTCCATCTGTACCTATTCCTATTTTAATACCTAACTTCTTCATTTGAACAAGTTTTGCCATACCTAAAGATGAAAAATTAGGAGATGGGCAATGAGCCACCCCTACTTGATGTTTGGCATATAGATCTACTTCTTTGTCGCTGAGCAAAACAGAATGGGCAGCGATTACATTTGAATTTAAGAATTCCAGGCTTGCAAGGTAATTTGCGGGTCTCATTCCATGATGGTCCTGAGCATGATAAATTTCATAGTGACCTTCATTGGCATGTGTTTGTACCATAGTGCTATATTCTTCTGCCATTTCAGCTGTTTTTTGTATTAGTTGTGGTGTACAAACTGTGATTTGCCGTAATGAGAAAACACCGCGAAGAAGACTATCATCATCATTATTTTTGAATGGCCATCGTTGTACTACTTCTAGGTTTTTTTCAATTGC
>CEUY01206226.1_pt1 | contig 17500 bp, 25 predicted proteins | sample 361481 | NCBI WGS metagenome assembly CEUY01 (sample SAMEA2622737, study PRJEB7988) | marine metagenome | isolation source: saline water (ENVO:00002010), including
ATTATCGAAGAACCTGAAGAAAAACAAGAAGAAAAAAATGATTTTCCTGTATTGCCTATCACTTCATTTATTCTTACTGAATCTGCAATAAACGATAAGCTATTCGATATTCCAGAACCAGAGAAAAAAGAAGATGAAGAAGACGATATGCTAGATATATTTAATCTTCTCGACGATGACGACGATAACTTAATTTAGAATTAAAAAAGAAAAAACCGCAAAGAACATCTTTACGGTTTTTTTTGTTATATTAGCCAGTCATCTTCTCTTTGCATACAGACTCCTTTTTCTTATAACAAATTATATTTTAAATATTCTCTTCATTTTTGTCAATAGCGAACTCTTCCACAAATCTTTTGAAATCTTTTAAGTGAGAAATTGATAGTTTTGAAATAAAACCTGACATGTAACAGAACATTGTTATACCTTATTTAATTAAGAAAGAACTAACAAAAGTTAGCCCTTTCTTGTTTTATAGCGTTGTTATCGCTTAAATGTTTGATTGAATGCAACAAATAAATGCTGTGCGTGGTCAACTTCATCTTCAGGTTTTGCCATTCTAACTCTTCCACTATAAACATTTCTTATATCTTCTTTATATTTATCAAAAACTTCAATAAACTCGAAAATCTCTTCTTCACTATAATTTTGTGGCATTATCCAATTAAAGAAATTGCTTCTTAATTTTAAATCTTTAAAGAAATTATAAAATAACTTATCCACATTCTTTCCTGATACTGTAAATAGACCTTCCGTTTTCTTAGCATTTGCTTCAAGTTCGTTTAAAAAACGAAGAACACTTTTTGCATACTCTCTTTTTTGGTCTATATGCATTTCTGTAAAATTAGCCATTATTTTCTTCTTTATTTTTTTGAATCACATTATAGACATATTGTGACCAACTAATATTAAAATGTCTTTCGTTATGATACCATAAAACATATTCTGCTTCTATACAGGGTATTTGATATAAATCTTCTTTTTTGTATGTATTAAATGTTGATTCCAAAATATCTAATTTAAAATCGTCTTCTTCCATTAACATATCTGCCTCCAATTGACACTTAATACTAGAAACAGAGCAATCGTTTCGTTTCATTCTTAGCATTAATTGTTTACTTCGACCTTTTTTAAGTGTCACTGCTAACATTTCTCTTTTTTCGTTATAATAGTAGTCAGAGAAAGCCCAGTGTCTTAAGTTTGGTGGAATTTCAATTATTGGCGTTTCTTCTTTTTGAAACATGTATGCAGGACCTTTTATTTTATTTATTCCATTTTCAAGAATAACCTCAACAATAGAACCTTCTTGCACCACTGTTCCATAAAATCTTTTACCTGTTTTTTTATTTTCAAAGGATACATATTGGAATTTTTGTAATTTTGTAAATGTTTTTCTTATGTAATTTTGTAGTTTTTCGTGAAGAAAAGAATAATCAATGTCAAAATTAACATAAAGCTTCTGAGCTGTTAAATCAATTATATTACTTTCTAATTTATCTTTTTGAGGACAATAACAAACCACTCTACCTTGTAGACCATTAGACACAACGACACCTAATTTTTCTTCATAGTTAACTATGTCTCCAGTAGATACTAATTTTAATTTTGTCATCAATTTGTCCTCTAAATTTATAACATTGTTATACGAAAATTTATACCTGTGTCACATTTTACTATACATTAATTTTTTAATCAATCTTTTTATACATTTATTTAACTTTTTATCATTGCCTTTTATTGTTGATTCTCCGTTGTTTTTCAGTTATAATATACGCAACTTAAAACGCAAAGGCTTTAACAAATGAAAGAAGAATTTAAAATTGACACAAAAGAAGAATTTCCTATTCCGAAAGAGCCAACCGAAAACGATTTGGAACTTTATCAAAAATATCAAGTAACATTTATCTTTGATAATAAGGTTCTTTGTTCGAAAGTATTTAAATTTGACTATACTCTTGATGAAGCACTCAAGGTATTAGTTGAGTTATCTGAAAAACATCCTATTTTAATTGATGAAAAAAATAAACCTTGTTATGTTGAAAAAACGACTTCCTGTTTAACAAGTGAGTTAGTTACATATTCATTTGATGAAGCTCAACAACATTCCTTTAAAAAACGTCTAATTCTCAAGCCAGAAGATCTTCGTTCAAAAACAAAAGACAGCAATGTTTGGCGTAAACTTTTTAAAGATGAACTTACCATTGTAATTGCCCTTATTGACGGAGAACATGTTTTATTTCGTGATATTGAAAATTACGCAAAAACAATCGATTTATTTTATAAAGACTTTATCAAAAAAGTCTCAGAAGTTTATAAAATTCCTTTACCTATTATAGAGTTTATTGAAAAAGAAAAGTGTAAAAACCCTATTCTTGAAGTGAAAATGAATCAACTACAATCTGCTGCATTAGAATATTCTAAAATTAACAAGGTTTAAAATATTATGAAAATCAATAAATACTTAATCAAAGAAAAAAAACCTGTTTACGCTGATTATCATAAGTTTCTATTTTCAGTCGTAAATCAAAAAACAGAAGAAGTCGTTTTTACAAAACTTGTCAAAGGTGAAATGAACTACCTTGAAAAACTTTTTTCAGAAGTTACACAAGTTTTTTATGAAAAATATCCTGAATCGAACATTGGCACATTACAGGTACATTATAAAATATTAGAATGTATGGAAAACCGACTTCCTTATGAACACGAAACAATTTCTACCAATCATATTGAACAAATTACCAATAAAGGAAACAATGATATTGAAGATTTTGTTTTTCTTTTTGTTCAATATGAAAAAGCTGACAATGAATATCGAGAACACGAACAAAATTTCAAACGTGCTCTTCAACTTCAGAAAGAAGAACTATTCGCTGATTTAGAAAAAGAGTATGATCTCCCACTTCAACAAGTTCAGTTTATTGTTAATCGTGATTATTTTGAAAGTAAAGAACCTTTGTCTGAAATTGAAATCTCTGAAATCATTGAAGTTGTTAAACGGTTTTCAGAAACAGTCAAAGCAAACTCATAATTAAAACAAAAAAAAGCCTTCATTAAGAGGGCTTTTTCTTTATTTGTTGTTTTGTTTCGTGTATAATTATTCTATTGAAAATTAAAGAGAGACATAAATATGGGTAGCTTAACAGGTTCAGGTTGGACAAACGAAGACGCTAAAAATGAAATCAATCAAATTGTTGAAACAATTGGTGAGCTTGGATACAACAATCGAGCAAGCTCAGAAACTCTTGAGCATGCTCAATCTACACTAAATTTCATTTATCTTGATTCTAATTTTAGTAGTGAAGTTCGTGGAAAAGCATTTAAAGCACTGGAACGTGTTGAGTTTTCTCGAATTGACCCCTACCGATTCCTTATTTCAGACTTGCGTGAAGCACTTGATGAACAAGTTGCTGATGATTCTGTGCCAGAACATGAAAAACAAGCTGCTAGTGATATTGTTACATACTTACTTTCTAAACTTAATGAGTATGCATTAACAAATATTCGCCCAGATAAAATGACATACAATACAATTGACGGTAATTATATAGTTGTTAGCTTTGAAGACCGATCCTATATTACTCCGTTAGCCGTTGTTAATTCACCAGAAGCTTTTGGGATTTTATCTTTAACAAAAGAAGTTATTAAATTTCCATATGACTACATTGAATGTGTAGAATTAGCAAAAGACCAAGGCTACGAAACAGTTGAAGATTATTTTACATATCTTATTGATATTAAAAAAGAAGAATGGCTAAAAAAAGCAATTCTTAAACATAAAATCTTACACCCTAACTTACGTAAATTATTCCGCAGTTTGGAAGGAGAACTATAAAATGACGACAACAATTAAACATTATGATGTTTATGACATTAATGAAAAATTTGAAGCTGTTTTTTCATTACACAATACCGATTCTTTTGAAAAAGAGAATCACGATAGTTACATGATGATCTATGACGTTCGTGATAAAGAAACAAAAAAAGTTTATCAGGTTGCTTATATTGAAAAGCGTTTTGAAAAAGATTCTGGCAAATGTGTTCTAAGTGAAAGTGCTTATAAAAATATGCTGCTACGAACAGAAGATTTAGAGCTTGCAAGACAATTTAATCTTGCTATTCAAGACGTTTTAACTACCATGAATGAAACTCTATCCTGTGATTTTGAAGGTTTTAAAATGGAAATGCTTTCAGAAGAAGAGTTTGAAAAAATTATAAACGATTAATTCTTGATATTTTTAAGTGTTTTGGGTATGATAAGTTATATTTTGAAAAACATTCATTAATTCAAAAAAGGTAAATGTAATGATTTTTGTTCTTACTCTACGTGACGTTGAAGCATACTCTCATGATATACTTGAAGTGCTTGCTGTTTCTACCAATGAAAAACAACTTAATAGCATTGCACGTAGACTAAATCAATTCAAAGATGTTTTTTCTGTCAAAGAAGTTATCTTTCCTCTATTTGCCGAGGAACGAGGCTTTGTTAATGTAGCTATTCACAATGATTCAGATTTAAACTATGCTCTTGTTGAAACTATTTTTGATGATACTGAACTAAAAATGTTTGAACACGGCAAAAAACTCAAAATGCTTGAAGATAATTCAGGTTTTCAAATTAAAGTTTTTGGAAGCGATGAACCAAAAGTCTTCAAATTTCATTCTATGAAGATTTATGATTCAATCCCTAATTCTATTGTTAAAAAAATTGCAAAACGGGAATTAAATATTGATGATTTTCAACAAGTGTTTTCAATAAAAAGAAAAATTAATATTGGTAAAAAGAATGGTCAATATTACCAAAATAAAGAAAGATTTGAAAAACTAGAAAACTTGCTGTAAGCAAGTTTTTTTGTTACAATCTTATTTTAATTTAAAAAGCGAATAATTATATGATTTCAAAAATTAGCATTGAAAGAAGTCTTGAAAAACTACTTAAAGAAGTCCCTCTTGATAACCAATATCGAAAACAATGTGAGGCTTTTGTTGAAGCTGTTAATAAAACTGCTGAAGATTTTTCAGAAGTTAACAATAAAACAATTCTCAAAGAAAAATCGACTTTCGAACTCAGAGATTTAAAATTAAAAGTCGAAAAAGAAATAAAAGAACGGGAAAACGAAGAAAAATTTTCTGTCATACAAATTGTTCGAACTAATAATGGTGAAATTATTGATATTTACCTAATTGAAGAACAAAAAAATACTTCAAAAGCCCTTGATTATCTTGTTGATAAATTAAGTCCACTCGAAATATTGGATGTAAAATTTGAAGTAAATGTCAAATTTATGGAAAAACCACCTTTAAAAGAAGAATACTTTGAGGATTTTAAATAATGAGAGTTGTTGATAAAAAAGATTTTTTACAAGCAGCAAGAGAACTTGCTGACGCATTACCAAATATCGAAGAATTTATCAAACGTGATTTTATTGAGGCAATTGAAAAAGATTCTTATTCAGAAAGTTATTTTGACCCAAAAGTAAAAAAAGAAGAACTTATTCAGTTTAAAACTGATATTGAAAACACTATTAGTGATAAAAAATCCGAGGGCAAATTGGAATTTTTTGAGCTTTGTGGTTTTGACGGTGATCTCATTGGTTATGTTTCACTTGACAATACGCATTTAATTAAGATAATATTAAAAGAATCCATCGATAACAGTAGAGATTATATGGATACAGATAAATCTCAGTATATGGGGTATGAGTTTAAAGTTAAAAAAGTATGGTTAAGCATTGGAAATCTTTCAGATTATAATATTTTTGAAAATGAAGAGGATATTAAAAATGGTTACATTCCATGACAAAAGGTAAAACAAAATGAAAAATAAATTATTTCTGCTTATTTTATCTTCTATTTTTTCAGTTGGGAGCTTTGCTTCCAACTTTCAAGAAAAACACAATTCATTTGAATATTCGTCTAATTTCGACAACGACGTTTTTCTTTTAGAAATGGAAGCTGAAATGAGACAAAAATTAAAAAATGATATTAATGCCGATATTGATAATATTATGAAAAGTATTGAATCTGATATTAAAGATAATATTGAAACATTAAATCAAGAAAACAGAAACAGAATAAAAGAAGGTCTATAATCATTTTTGATATAGTTATTTTACTTTGAAAAAAAGATTTGTATTACTTAGAGCTTTCAAAAGAAAAAAGCAAAGAACCCACTTAAAAAAAGTGGCTTTTGGCATTTTTCCAAAATTATCGTTAACAATTCTCATTACCAATATAGCTTATGCATTCAGCAAAGCATTCCTTGTTAAAATCTCTTTTTTCTCTGCTTCTATTAAAGCTACACTTTCATTCTTAACTTTTGCTATTCCATTTTTTTAAAACAAAAAAACACCTTATTTGTGGCTTAATGTATTTTAATGTATTTTAAATTACACTATATTTTTTCTTTAATTCTTCTTCTTTATGCAACTTTTGTTCATACATTTCAATATTGTTTTGAATAAAGATTTCTAAGTCAGAAATCTCGTCCTCTAATTCAGATCCCCATTCTTCTTGGCTACATTTAGATAAAACAAATTCTTCTGACGACTCTAAATAATATGATTCTACACATTCTTCTGTGTATTCTTCTATATCTTCTAATTCGATTAAACCTCTGCCGTCTAGCATTGTATTGTTATCCATTTCTACATAAGCGTGAGATAAATACAAATCGTCAACGTGCATTTTCTCTTCTTTCAAGTCAATTATACACATTATTTTTGCTCGTTCTTTGAATACCCTTTTTAAAGCAATAGCAAAGATATGACAGCGACCATGAAGGTAATTGAATAAATATAAATCATGATTTTTCGATATTAATGTTGAATCGTCAAAAGACCAACGATCTAGATCTACTTCTTTAATTTCTAACATTATAAATACCTTTAATATTAAAATACTTGCTTAATTATAGCAAAAAAAGACATTTAAACAAATTTAATTCAATCTAATTCTTTTCTAATTTAAAATAAGTGGTTTAATGAAATTAAATATAAAAGGATTTAAAATGAAAAAGAATTTAATAATTAGTGCCATTGCATTTTCAGGCATTTTTGCCTATTCAAATAATTTTGTTGTTGTTGTTGATTCTGATGATATTGAGGTCGGAGCTACAATTATTGGAGAACGTGCAGATGATTGGAGTGAATGGTCTGTTGTTAATGAATATAATTGCAATTCTTGGACTCCTTTAGCGTCTAGTGTTAATTACGGAGTTGATTTCACACAAACACAAGATTGTAAACAAGATCAAAAAAGAACTCGTAACGTTTATGATATATGGTATAGTGGCACTGAAACTTTCAATAGAATAGAAACTGAATCCCAAACAGTTGACGTCCAAAATGAACAAAATGTAACAGGAACTTATAATTTTAGACAAATGTGTGTAAACATATTAAATCGTGGTTTATCTACTGGCAATGGCGTTTATAATGTTGACCCTGACGGTGACGGCACTACTTATTCACCTGTTCCTGCTTATTGTGATATGGATAATGGTGGTTGGACGCTTTACGACTCTTTTGGCACGAAATTACTTATGACTGGTCAAAATAACCCTAATGCGTATAATGGAAATAACATTAATTCTCCAGCAACACTATCTTCCGCAGGATACACAGTCTATTCCAATTTCTTCAATGATACTTATTATGGTTATCAGGTTGACGCTTATCATCTGCAATGGTTCTATGGAGGCACACCAAAAGGCTATTTTCAAAAAACGATGCCAAGTTGGATAGAAGGTGTTAAGGTTATTTCAACAAATGAATGGTATGGCGGCTCACAAGTTATTTCTTATGGTTCTGATAGTCGTAACGTTTCTGGATACCAAACAACTCAACACCATATATTTAATGACACTGGTGGTAAAGTATTACTAATGCAAGAAAACGGTATTTTTTGGACTGAATCTGTATGGGTTAAATAAATTAAAAAACACGCTTCTGCGTGTTTTTTTTGTTTTCATTATTGCTAATATCTTATCTTTTTGATATTATATTCTTATTGAGTAACAAAACTAAGAGGAAGACATGTTTTACTACACTCTAGATGGCGATTAAGGTAACTTAACAGGAGAACTTAATCATGCCAATTTTATACCGTTTTGAAACAAAAGAAGCTAAACGATCTGACAAAAAAATCAAAGAAATATTCCGTGACAAAACCACAAAACATTATGATTGCTATGACAGATATGGTAATTTTGTTGAGACTGCAACTTCTGAATTTTATCCTAACATTTCCAAACAAGGATTTGCTGGACAAGGTTTATACTCAAAAGTTTACAGCAACAAAGCAGAATCTTCTTTAAACAGCATGCATATTATGGAGTATGGCGAAGAATACAACTTTAAAGTTCGTGGCAAACGCTCTGCTAAATATCTTTCACCAAAATGGGAAACGAGAAATCGTTACACTATGGAAAAAGAGAAATGTTGGAAAGATTCTACAAAACGTAAAAATCAATATTACAAATAAAGCAATCCTCGGATTGCTTTATTTATTATGGTTTTGTTATTTGCTCGGTCCAAGTATTAACACTACCTATATTGCCTACTCCTAAGACACCACCTGAATTTGCACCCGTTACAAATATCTTCCCATTTTTATCTATTGCCAAACCTGCGTGAGAACTTGCTGAAATTAACCTTATATCTTTAAGATTTGTTTTTACCCAACTACTTCTATTTATATTATCACCTAAACCTAATTGACCTGACGAATTTTCGCCTGTTGTCCACACATTTCCTTCTGTGTCTAGAATATAGTTAAATCTGTAACCACCCACAAGCTTATAAGGATTTGGAAATGCTATTTCCGTCCAGGTATTTCTATCTACTGTATCTCCAACACCTAATTGACCTTTATCGTTATTACCTGTTACCCAGATTTTTCTGTCTTTTGTTAAAACAATATTATTCCAATGACTACCTATTGACAATCTTTTTACTTCTTCTAATGGTGATTTAACCCAATCAAATTGATCTACATTTGTTCCTATCCCCAAAGAACCTTTTGTATTTTTACCTGTCACATATATTTCAGCATTCTTTTTAATTGCTACTGCAGAGTAAGCACCAGCAGACATTGAATCTACATTTCCTAATCCACTATTTTGCCAAGTCGTTCTATCCCCAACTATCCCATTACCTAATGAACCCGAAACCCCAACAGACCAAACTTTGTTTGTGTTATCTATTGCATAACTTGAATAATAACCTGCTTCTATGTCTCTAATATTTGACAATGAAGTTTTGGTCCATATATTTGTATTTTCCTTATTTCCTAGTGCCAATTGTCCTTCCGTATTTTCACCTGTTGACCATACATTACCCGAAGAATCTAGTAATATTGCAAATAAACCACCACCAGAAACGTCAATTACGTCAGTAAAACTTGTTTTTGTCCAAACTGTTACTTTATTATTATGACCTAACCCTAATTGGCCTTCACTATTTCTTCCTATTACCCATAAATTACCTGAGTTATCTATTCCATAAAATGAAGCATTAGAACCGTCTACAAATTTAAACGTTGGGTTTTTAAAATCTGGCTCTACAAACTCTGGTGTGCCTGATATATACCTATCTGATTTTGGTATGTTTGCTACAAATTGACTAGCGAAACTTATGTCTGCCATTAGCATAGCCGTCATTAATAAATGTTTTTTCATTGAAAATCCTTTTTCTTATCTTTTATCATTAAATCATTATTTTAACATTCTTCAAAAAAAAATTGTTTTTACTCAAAAGATTTGCTATGATATCAGCATTATTAGAACCTTTATCGGGAATTAAAATGTCAAAACATAAAGTTAATCAAGAACACTTCAAGAAAGCACAAGAACTCAAAAGCTTTTATCTTCGTGTAGGATCTTGCCTTTCTGCACAAAAAGAAAAACAACAAGCTTGTAAGCTTTTAAAGCACCAAGTTGGTCTTTTATACCCTAAAACTCGAAAAGCGACAAAAGAAGACCATGAAAGCATCAATCGTCAACTTTTGAAGATTCGTGTCGGTATTGAAAAGAAAGGTGAATCAATTCTTGAATACAAGATTCGGAAAGAAAAAGAATACAAAAAAATGGTTCGCCAAATGTTGGAAGATTTCCCACAATATTCTCAAATCGGTAAGTCCATGCTTAATCAAAATGCAGTTCATCGCTCTGAAATGGCTTTAAAAGCAACTCAGGCTACCCAGATTATGCCAAAAATGATTCATGAACTTATCACACCATTTAAAATCAGTTATCTTGATTATCATGAAGGTAAGCTTGATGCTGTTGGTGACGCTGCATACTCAATGGCAGATATGTTGGAAAAAATTAAATTTCCTTATATTCGACAAATCTTAGCATTCAGCAAAAAACAAGGTGGCAAGTTTTCTCTTTCTCATTTAAAAATGTGGAGTGAATGTAATCCTGACCTTTGGGATAAACTACTTAATACTCTTTACAAAAGAGTGACTACACAAATGGTTATTGGCTCTAATGAACGTCTGTATGACGGTGAGAAAGAACAATACCTTTCTAAGCGTAAAGATTTCGATTCTAAAATGGCTTTTACATTTTCTCACAAGGATTTAGACGAAAAATATGAAGTGTTTCATAAAAATATGATTCCACGCATTGACCGTTTTATCGAAGCATACGAAAACTATCAAAAATACTCATAAAAAATTCACCGTCTACTAGGCGGTGAAAAACATTTTCAATTAAGGATTTTCATATGCATATACACATTAGTAAAGTTAAAAAAGCATTTTTAGAACTTAAAAAAATTGAAGAAAAAGAAAATTATTTCGATGAAAAAATTAGTTTTTTGAAAAAAGGAAATATTCTTGAATCTTTTAAACAAGATTCTGAATACTTCATCAATTTTTTATCATTATCTAAAAGTTTTTTTACTTTATATTTTATTTTTTTTAAAATGAAAAAACATATTGTAAAAAGTAATGAAACATATTATTCAATTAACCCTATTGTAAAAGAAATTAATTATCTTATTGAAAGTAATCAACCTATTGAAGCTTATCTTCTTAGTCGTTCAGTTTTCAATTCTTTTTCTGATTTTTTAAACAATCATTCTCCTGTCATTGCTGAATCCCAAGACAAAATATTCGCATTTAGAAAATCAAAAGCCTTTAAAATCTTAACTGAAAAAAATAATGTCCCTAATTTTTTCAATATTCATAAACATACGAATAATATTTTTGTTAAAATAGATACTCTCCTTTCAGAAGAAAGCTTTAGAACAAGGAAGTATAATATTTATAAACAAACCATATCAAAAACCAGTCAACAATTATTTTAATCTTTGCTATTTTTTACAATTTTGATATAATTATTTCTATTCTAAACAAAAGAGGAAAATAAACACAATGTTAGAATTATTGTTTTCAACAATAGCCGTAATTTTGTTTTCAGGTATCTTTTCGGGAACTGAAACAGCCTTATTCACACTCCCTGTTTCTAAGGCAGAACAAATGTATAAAGAAGGTGACTGCTCCGAAAACTTCATTAATTTAATTCGTGAAGCTGATAGTTATGTTTCTACACTTGTAACTATGAACAATATCGTGAATATCTCTGGTTCTATGTATGTTGGTAATCTTGCCTATACTTTATTAGGTGAAGGTATGTTGAATTTCATATTCTCAACCAGTTTAACAGTATGTATCATTATGCTTTCAGAATTATTTCCAAAAGCTGTTGGTAATAAAAAACCAAAGGCAGTTCTTGCTGTAATGGCTAAACCTTTGAAGTTTTTACGTTATGTTCTTGCGCCTGTTATCTTCATAATGACCAAAATTACAAACGGATTAGTTTACTTATTCTTTGGTAAGATTGAAGAAGAAGTCGTTTCGGAAAATGAAATTCGATTTCTTGCAAACGAAGGTGCTAAATCTAATCTTAGTGATATTCGAGAAAGTGAAAAAGAACTTATTGAAAACTCATTTAAACTGCACGATATGAAAGCTTCCGAAGTCATGACTCCACGAGTATCTATGAGCTATCTTGATGCCAATAAGACATTGACAGAACAAGCTGATTACATTATTGAATGTCAACACTCTCGATTGTTGGTTATTGGTGAAACGATTGACGATGTTCTTGGTTTTGCACTTCAAAATGATCTACTTGCTATGCTTTATCGTGGTAAAGGCGATATTCTTGTTAAAGATATTGAATTGCATAAGATTCGTGAGTTTGGTCAAGACATAACTTGTTCTACTCTAATGCGATTCTTTAAAAAAGAAAAGAAACATCTTTCTATTATTCGTGATGAACATGGTGGATTATTTGGTCTAGTTACACTTGAAGACACACTTGAAGTCTTGGTTGGTGAAATTGTTGACGAAACAGACACTATTGAAGACATGAGAGAAGACGCATTAATGCAAAAAAAAGCTAGAAAAATAGTTAATCAAATATAACATTAAAAAAAATAGACTACTCGTGTAGTCTATTTTTTTAACACATTTTTTAAAGAATCTAAATATTCATTAATAACTAAGCAATCGTCTTTAATTGATTCAGATGATTTTAAATTTATATTCAAAACTTTCTCATATTCTTCTATATACATAATAAATTTAATTAAATTTTTAGATACTGTAATTTTATTAAAAGGTAAATTCTCTTCTGGCTCCCCTCTAATATGAATTATAATCTCGTCAATTTTTTTTCTCAATTCTTCAAATGACATTTTTTATCCTTTATCTTTAATAATCCTTTATATTTAAAATACATATCGCATTGTATTTTATATATATATCATTATACAATAAATAAAATTATTAACAAGAATGAAAAAAAAATATTTTCTTTGTAATTTTTTCATTTGTTTACTGGTCAATTATTTTAACAAACTATAAGGAGAATTATAAATGAAAAAAATCATACCCCTATTATTATTATCAACAATTGCTTCGTTTAATGTTTTTGGCGCACAAGAAACCGCCACACTAGCAGGAGGTTGTTTTTGGTGTACTGAATCTGACATGGAAAAGCTAAACAGTGTTGGTGATGTTATTTCTGGTTATTCTGGTGGCAATGTTCCTAATCCCACTTATAAACAAGTTTCTTCTGGAACAACTGGACATATAGAATCTATTCAATTTAACTTTGACAACAGTGTTCATTCATACACAGATATTTTAGATTATTTTATTAGACATATTGACCCAACTGATCCTAACGGTTCTTTTGTTGATAGAGGTAAGCATTATCGTCCTGCAATTTTCTACCATAACCAAAAACAAAAAGAACAAGCAGAGTTATTTTTAAAAGAAATTGATGACGCAGGAATATATCCAAAACCAATAGCTATTGAACTAATCCCCTATAAAAAGTTTTATCCTGCAGAAGAATATCATCAAGATTATTATAAAAAAAGTAAAATAAAATATTCTTATTATCGTTACCGTTCTGGGCGTGATCAATATATTGAAGAGGTATTAGGAGATAATTTACTTACCCTTAAAGATTTAATTAAATCTAAAAATGTAAAATCTTATGCAAGACCATCTGACGATGAAATAAAAAACAAGCTGAGTAAGGTTCAATATTATGTAACCCAGAAAGATGGAACAGAAAAACCATTTGATAATAAATATTGGGACAACAAAAAAGAAGGGATTTATGTTGATATTGTTTCTGGAGAACCTTTGTTTTCCTCTACTGATAAATATAAATCAGGAACGGGATGGCCTTCTTTTACTAAACCAATCAACAAAGGATACATAACACTTCACGAGGATAACACCCTTTTCCATACAAGAACAGAAGTTAGAAGTAAATTTGCTGATAGTCATTTAGGTCACGTATTTAAAGACGGTCCTGCCCCTACTGGTCTAAGATACTGCATGAACTCTGCGTCAATGAGATTTATTCCAAAAGAAAACTTGGAAAAAGAAGGATACAGTGAATACACATATTTATTTAATTAAAACAAAAAAACCATAGCATAGACTATGGTTTTTGTTTTTTTAATATAAGAATTAATCTTTATACATATTTAAGTATTGAGAGCCTTTTTCCGATAATGTGTAAACATTTAAAATGCTTGTATCCATTGCGTCCAAAAGATTCATTTTCTTGTCTTCCGATTCTTTTGTCCATACATCGATATAGCCAATATCAAGCAAATGTTGAATTTCTTTAGAATTATCTATTTCTTTATTACCGTCCAAACTAGATTCACTTTCAAGCTTAATTAAAAGTTCGTCTTCTTCTTTGGTTAATTTTTTCTTTATGTTTCTTTCTAATTCAATCGCTTCTTCAATTGACAATTCCCCTGCTTTTACTTTTCTAGAACCTTCTAAGTAGCCTTTTTTTAGTTCTATATAGTTTGCACCCTCAATGTCGATAGCTTCACTACTATGAGAAACCATAATAATTTGAAAGTTCTTACGAACGTTTTCATCTTTCATTATTTTTTGCCAAAGTATTACTTGATTCATTAATGAAAGTGATTTCTCCACTTCATCCATTAAAACAGTCATTTGGGTTTTAGGTAATGTACCTGTGAATACATTCTCTACATAACCGCCAATGGCTTTTCTATAAGTTTCGTTTATTTCTTCTGGTTTAAATACTGCACCTAAGCCTTGTGGCTTTTCTGATTTACCAAGTAAAATATTAAAGAACGGATTAACACGACGACTAGAGCGTTGACCCGACGACTCTTTATTCATACTAAGTAATTCTTGCAAGCCACCAATTTCACATTCTCTATCAACTTTTCCGTGAGAGAAACCAAGTTGTCTATCTGGATCTGCATAAAGAACGGCTTGACCGTCATGAACCACTTCAAAAGGAAAATCAAATCGTCCTTCTTCTTTTCTATGCACAAAATCCATTAAATAATCCATAGACAGACAACTTTCACCGTATTGTTTCGCTGCGAACATTGTCCCTAATGCTTTTAAAATTGCTGTTTTACCTGAACCGTTAGGACCTATGATAATATTGATCCCTGGCTTAAATTCAATCTCGCCAAGTTCTTCTAACGCAGGAAGTTCCGAAATGTATGAGAGGTCGTGACCTCTCATTTTTTTAAATTTAATACTTTTAATCATTTTTAATTTTACTTATTTCCTTATCAAAATCGTCTTCAATTGAGTAACCCACTTCATTAAACATTCTGTTTGAAGAAATATTATTCGACACTCTTTCTAACTGTCTTTGAATCAGTTGAAGTTTTTCAATTAAATCAAGATTTAAATCAACTTTTTCTTTTCTACTAATCCAATTAGTTAATTCTTTTACCAATTTTTTCATTCCATTTTCAATGATATCTTCTTCCAAATCAGTCAACGGACTAAGCATTGTGGTGTTTTTGATTTTTTTCACTTCTCTTTCAATAGAGTCATTTAAAGCTTGTTTATAACTTTCTTTCAATCCTTCAATATTTTTGAAATTAACCCAATATTCACGCTCTTTAACATCTGTTACTTTCAGTGAATTCTCCAACTCACATAGCAACGTATCTACTAATATTTTACGAAACATTGGATCTTCTTTCAATTCATTTAAAAGATCAATCTTAAATTGAGTTTTCTCAGATTCTTTTTTAATACCAAGCATTTAAAAACCTCTCTTCAGCGTTTGATTAATTATAGCAAAATCACACCTCAAAAACAACAATATATTGCTGTATTGACCACGTTTGTTATTTTTGATATAATTGTATATATAATGTTAAGGGGTTGTTATGATAGTTCTGCTACTTCAGTTTATTATACTTGGTTTTTTTGGTTCAGTTATAGGAATGGCTAATTTAGATTTTAAGCTTTTTTCATTTTGCTTATCTATGCTTTTAACGTCTAGTTTTGTTTTATATTCACTTGACCAAAAAGAAAAGCAAAAAAAAGCCAACAATGAAGTCGGCTAATTTTTTAACATTTAAATACGTTGTTTTTTTAAAATACAATCACCAATCGCTCTTAGCATATCTTCTGAATCTGTAACACAGATATTTGAATACTCTGCGTCTTGCATCGTTGATACTGTTGCACTGAAGTATTTTCCTTTTTCATCTTCCAGAACATTCAAGTTAATATTTTCTTTTCCTGATAATGGCATCATTAAATTGTAATCGGAAAAATAATCTTCTACGTTTTGAGGGTTTTTTTCCAAGTATCTTTCTTCATACCCGTCAAGAATCATTAACTCTTTATTTTTTTCAAAATCTGTCATTTTATCTAATGATTTTAGTGCCATTTTTTTAACCTTTTAGTTTAATGGTTTTGAATTACCAAATGAATCAAAAATTATTACATGACTATAGTCATAGCTCGACATAAGAGCACAATTGTTTTTTAATAAAGACAACTTTATTTTTTCAATTGCAATATCAAGTTTCTTTTCATTCTCTTGCCTTTCTTCAATTTCTTCTTCGTCCTCCACATAACCATAAGGGTGATATGGTGCATAGATTTTAGTTCTTTCAAATGCTACTGAGTCTTTATCATTTTCTTTTGAAAATATAATCACATGACTGTAATCATAACTTGTATCTAGGTTTGCACTTGCTTCTAGCAAAGCAATTTTAATTTCAGCATTACATATTTCAGTAGACATAAACACTCTCTTAATATTTTTCAATTCCTTAAATTATATCAAAATCAAACTTTTTTAGCAATAATAAATTTATGTTTTTTTTCCACATTATCTTGCAAAAAAGAAAACTCTTTCATTTCTACAATGAAGCCAGCCTTTTTTAATTTAGTTATCGTTTTTATCGTTGTTGTTGAAGATTTTTTGAAGTTAAAATCATTGTAAACAAAAACGCCATTTGTTTTTAAAATTCTGTATAATTCCACTATTTGATTTTCTGATACTGGAAAATGCATTACAAAAGAAGACACAATAGCTTCAACACTTTCTGTTTCTATACTTAATGAGGAATCTTTATCAAACAAAACAAAATCAGCATGATATTTTCTTCCTTTATTTTTTGCTTTATTCAATGAATCTTCTGAGAGATCTAAACCGTAAAACATTTTCGGATTTATTTTCTTTTCTTTAAATACTTCAAAAATCAAACCATTTCCACAACCAAAATCAACAATTGTAGAAAAAGAACCCGCCATATCAACAAGTTTTGAAATGACTTTCTTTGAGTATTCACAATCAATGACTTCTTTATCAAGTGCAGTTCTCGCCTCTGACAAAGCGATAACGTCTTCTGTCGATAATTCTTCTGCTTTTTGAGGCAAATAAATCTTATCCATGTAACGATAATAAATCTTTCCTTCATGTTGAATTGCAGGAGACTTTTTATCCTTTGAAATTAGTAAGTTTTTATATTTTTCCATAACCTTTTTCTTTTGACTTTAACCTTTCAACATAGTATAATTCAAAATTATCAATCAATCAATTAGGAAATAACCTTGAATATTACTATTTGCTCAAAAGAAGCTATGGAGGCACTAGTTCGAATCCTTAAATCTGACGACTCCCCGCCTTACAACAAGTTGCTGAAGGCGAGGGTTC
>CEUY01014442.1_pt1 | contig 17495 bp, 18 predicted proteins | sample 361481 | NCBI WGS metagenome assembly CEUY01 (sample SAMEA2622737, study PRJEB7988) | marine metagenome | isolation source: saline water (ENVO:00002010), including
AGGTGGGCTTGACGGGTATATTGGCGAGCGAAGTCACTGATTCAGGTACTAGGCAACCGAATGCAGGCTATTTCAGATCAATTTTTAAGACCAAAATCAACTTGAGACACATCAAAATAGCCGATTAAATTGAGCATAGAATAAACAGCCAGATAAGTGCTGTCCCTTACCCAGTAAAGAGGTGCCCCATGAGTTCCGATTGGATTGAAACCACCTTGTCTCTCAAAAAAGACCAGATACTCCGGGAGGTCGAGCCTGAAGTCGATGAATCGCGCCAGATAGACCCTAGTAAAACGTCCTACGAAATGTGCACAGAGAACGGCGAGGTTGTTGGCTTTATCAAAACCTGGGAAGAATCGGATGGTTATGCTGGCTATGTCCATTTCGACTCTGCGGGAAACGTCATTGACTGGAAGGTCATGAGGGAAAGGCGCAAGGTCTCTTAGGGAACGTAGCCTGAAATTCGTTTGTAACGTTAGAACCCTATAGTGAGGGTTCCTGAAGTACGATAAGTACCAGGTGCTCTCGCATTGCCGGGGGTTCAACCCCGGCGTTTTTTCTCCCCCAAGGTCTGTTCAAAAGGACGTTGACAGTCCCGATCTGAGGTTAATGAAATGAACCCCAGAGAGGACCACTACCGAGCCCTATTGGCGTTTCACAGATCTACGTTCGTAGGCCCATGGATTAGGCCGCACATTGAACTGGAAGATAGCCAGTGTTCCCTGTCCGTCCGTCTCAACGCCTTTTCCTGCTCTCCATTGGGCACAGTGAAAGAGTCCATCATTTTCCAGCTACTCTATGATGCGTCGTTTTTGGCAGCGGGTACTCTTGAGACGACCCTTCTGGTTCAGTGCGACAAGTTTGAATTCTTCCCATTCCAGAACCTGACAGAAAGCCGTGTTACGGCTCAGGCGCGGCTTGTTTATTCATCCCTGAAGCAGTGGACCATTGAATCGGCGTTGAAGGACGAATGGCAAAATGACATTGCCTGGGGTCGAGGCCAGTTCTCAAGATCATCCGTTTTGCTTGAAACCATTGGTCCCTACAACAATGAGCTCCTCAAGCAGAAACAGGATTGGTGAATGAACCCTGTTCTCCTGAAATGAAATTGAAACAGCTGAAGGTTACGATTGTCGGCCAATCAGGATTAGGATCATGATTGTTTGCCGAGTCCCTGTCCCGGGGCTCGGTTTTTTTATCCCCGTCACGCCACCGCAACATCACCTTGCTTTAATTCTGTCATCGCCTAGATGAGGCGGAACGCAATCCGCGTGTACTGCTCAGGATGAGCCCTCTGTTGCTTTTGTAGTGCAACTGATCCACCTGGGGGCATATGTGTCTGGTATGAGTAAGGCTATCCAAGCCGTTGAAATTCGTTGTTGCTGGTCCTGTGAAGAACTACCGGTTGAACTTCTTGAGCTAAGCTTCAAAGAGCCGAGCGGCTTTTGCCGGCCGTTTCGATACGAGGTGCGCATACCTGGTGAGGAACCGCTGTATCAATCGGAAAGCGAATATGCAGCCAGGCGATACCTGGAAATGCTCTTGGCGTTGCCTGCTGGGCATTTATGATGCATCAGATAGGGTGACGTTATGACAGAGAAATCACGGGCAAAAGAACTGGTGGGGTATTCCTTCCTGGTGGTCTTCGCCAACGACGACACCATAGACGAGAAAGAGCTCGCCATGATCGAGCGATTAGCTTTGGAAGACGGCGTAGTCGACGACAAAGAAAAGGAAATTCTTAGAAGGCTTTTTGATCGCCTGGATCACTACACAGTCGCCCGCAAAGTCGTGGAAGAGATCAACAGCTTTCGAAAGCAACACGACATCTGACTGCGACAACTTGGGCGCCTGAGTCTATCTTTTCTATATACAGTGTATATACTAAAAGTGTTCTCAGTGAGTGGATGACCCATGGCAGCCGATAGTATTTCCGAAAAGCAGTTGAAGCCACGCAAGAAAAAGGCAGGGAAAAAAGACTCTCAGCTACTGATTCGGATCAACAGTGCAGAGCGCGATGAATTCATTTCATTGTGTGAAGAGCTGGATACCAGTGCCGCCAGAGAGGTACGAAAGTTCATACGCAACTTCGTGCGAACCCATAAGGACGACTGAGGGCGGTAATCGAGCAATCACACACCAGGAGTGAATCATGGCCAAGAAAACTACGAAGAAAGTAACCAGCCTGAAAAAAGAAATCAAAGCCCGTAAGGCGAAGATCGCCAAGCAGGAAGGCAAGCTGAAGAGCTTGAAAAAGAAGCTCAAGAAAGCGGCATAAACTGCCATATAGCGCGCCGTATCCGGTAAGAGTCCGGATACTTTGTTGCTAGCTATACGTAAAGAAGCCCTGCCTCCGTGTCAAGCCGTTCACTTAAAGTGGATCTGAACGGCTTGGCCTAGCCCGAAAAGGCGCTATACTACTGGATATCCAGACAGTATGGTGCCTTTTTTCATGAGAAAGAAATCTTGCCAGAAGGATTGGCCGCGAATTCCGGAACGGTTCGAGGGAATTCAAGTAAACGGCTGTGGGGCACCGGATTGCGAGAATTTTGGTCTCTCGCCTGTCCCCGAAGAAAGGATATTCAAGGAATCTAATAGAGAAACGGATGAGCGTCAAATTCTGGAGATGCCAGAACCTTTCAGAATTCAGGGAACGGGTCTCAATTCTGCCGCGCTAGCCTGCAAGTCTTGTGAAGGCAGGAAGCAATCCGGTGATTATTCCGGCAGCATCACCTCTGCACTTAAAAGTAACCAGGCAGTCGCTGAGGAACTTCATCGCATCAGCCGATATCTTTCGGGGCCTGACTTAAGTTGCCCCAACGGCTGCACGAACGAGGGCGGCGAAATAAAGCGACGCGGGAAAACGGCCTCAGGCTCTCAACGCTATCAATGTCTCTCCTGCCGGAAGACGTTTACACCCAAAAAGAGAAACCGCGCCCATCGAAGACCCGAAACGAACAAACAATTCTTCAAGCTTCTGGTTAATCGCGTGCCTTTGCGCCGAATCGCTGACATCTTGTCTATCCACCCAAAAACACTCTACGGAAAAATAGATTTCCTTCACCGTCAGTGTTTGGACTTCGCAAGTCGCCGTGAAGCTGAGCTGAAGAAAATGGATCATCATCGACTGTATCTGGCGACAGATCGTCAGGTGCAAATCAGCAACTGGACGCAGCGCAAAGATAAACGGAACTGTGAGGTTTATGGAATTGCCACGGCCTGTCTCCAAACCGGTTACGTGTTCGCCTTCAATTTCAATTTTGATGCGAGCGTGGACCAGGATCAGATAGAAAAACACGCTATCGAGATCGGTGATTATGATCGTCCCAAGTACCATCGCAACTACGCAAGGGTATGGCTGAAGCAAGAGTTTGCAGACGCCACCAAACGCTCCTCACGACGTGCAGAGCAACTGGCAGCAGGCTCCTTGGCGGAAGAGGTGCAACGCAAGGCCACCTTCGATAGCAGTGTGAATGTGAGTGGATCATCTGAGGATTTTGATTCCACAACGCGCCTTCCGGCTAAAGGCGTCTTGATTCACAACGAATACACCATGGCAGCCCATTTCTTTTTGTTGAGGGAACTTCTGGGGTCTGTAGAGCGAACTCGTTTTTATATGGATCAGGACACCGGCATGCGAGGTGCCTATATTGCAGCGTTCCGCGACAAAATACTGAATGGGGAATCCGACGGATTCCTGATTAGAGCAAGCAAAGATAAAACCGTCGATGCCAAACGGCAAATGGTCCGCGATGCTCAAGAATTGATCGGCGAGTATGCTGGCGTTGCCTTCCTGAAAATGTCTCGGAAAGAGCAAAAGTCAGTTATCAATCAAATGTTGATTGACCGAATTCAAAAGCCACTGTCGTTTCCGAACTTCCCTGAGAAATGGGTTCAGCATCCGGAAGCCACAATGGTGGAATCGGAAAAAATGATCGCGGCCATCACTGGGATCGACCGTTACTCTCTCGGCCATCAAGCGAGTCTTCTTCAGATGGGCTCACTGCATGCGGTAGATCGATTTTTCATGCAAATTAGGCGGGCCATGAGTTGTTTTGAACGACCATTTGGATCGGGCACCAGCGGAAGACGCATCTGGTACGGATACTCACCATATAATCCGGATAGGTACAGCCAACTTGGAGACATCTACCGGGTTTATTACAACTTCTGCAAAACCAATGATAAAGGCAAAACTCCGGCGATGCGGTTGGGGCTTGCAAAAGGCCCAGTAGACCTAGAAAAGATCATCTATCTCGACAAATACGCGAAGGCTAGCGCATAAAAAAGGGCCAGTGGATAAATCCACCGACCCTCTTTGTCGCCCGGCCTTGCCAAACCAGATCCACTTTAAGTGAACGGCTTGCCTCCGTGTAGGGCTTTTTTATGGTTCATCGCTGGTTTGCGAACTAGACCTATTCCAATATCGTGTCTGGCTGGATGTGCCCGTCCGCCGAGTTCGCTGCGCGTTTTGCGGCTCCAGACTTGAACAGACTCGCCGGTTGCCACGGTAAGCTTATTTGATGATATTTTTGTGACAACCATTGCAGAGGCAGAACCGGGAGTCCTTGTACCGCTCAGCCCACGCTCGCCCTGCTACTATCTCGTCCACATTTCTGACGATTTTAGGGCAGGCTATACCTTGGCTAACCATAGACGCACGGACGACTTTGCTTTATGACTCCGGAAACGCGGTCCAGCCATCCAGCCAGGTGTCACTGGAGCGAGGATTAATAGCGCCCAGGTAGTCCGCAGATTCGTCGAAAAACTCCGACTTGGGTGGCCGTGTTGCTTCCATATTCCGAATGAGGCCTCTGGAGCGGAAATTTGGTGAAGTCGTGCTTGTCACGGTTGGCTGCAAGCCACTTTCCGCCAGCTGATGATTGCGGTTGGTCGGGTCCTGAATCCACACGTCCTCCTGGAAGCCAAAATCATCATCGTCAGCCTCTGGTTCGGTTGCCAGATTGCCGAGGCGGCCATTGTTGGAGATAAGGTTGTGGCTGAATGTCAGCTTGTCCATGGCCACCAAAGACCGGACCTCATCCCTGGTATCAAGTGCCTCGATGGCAAAGCTGTCGATGATCATGTTGTGGAAATGGCCACCGGAACCTTCTCGCAGAACCATGGCACGGTGCTGTTTGGCCGAGCGGCCGGCGCCGTACATCGTGACATTGTAGAAGGTGGGCTCTGACCGGGGCGTGGCGTTGTGATCAGACCCATTGCTGTCACCCTCAAAGCCATTGTCGCCCACATCCCCGTATTGCTGGATGACCGCGAACTGGACGTTACCTGTCCAACCCCAGTCCCAATCGATGCTGTCATCAGCGGCGCCGGTTATCAGAATGTTTTTCAGGTCTACGGTACCACCGAACATCTCAATGCCATCGTCCAGCGCGCGATGTACCTGCACGTTTTCGACAATGGTGTCTGAGCCGCAACCACCCAGCGTAAGACCATTCAGCTCGTTGTCTTTGTACACCTCAAAGCCGGCGAATTCGATGCGGGTAAATTGCAGTACGCCACAACTGTGGCTGTGGTCGGTACCACCAAACTGGCCACGTAGATCCGCCTCCGGTACACCTTCTATGGCTGCGGCGGGCTGATTAACCGGCGCTTTGCCGAGCAGAACCAGGCCGCCCCAGTCGCCTCGGGTTCTCTGGCCCTCGGGTTGGTGGCTGGTGAACACGACGGGCTGTTCCCGGGTTCCCCGGGCGAAGAGTCGGCTGTCTTTGGTGACGATCAGAGCAGAACCGCGTTCACCTTCGATGGTTACGCCCGGTTCAATGGTGAGCCTGGCGCTATCCACGTAGATAACATCATCCAGAATGTAACGGCGGCCACTCTGCCAAACGGTATCATAGACAATATCGTCAGTGACCCGGACCGCACGGTTCTCAAACGCAGTGAAACCGGCAATTGCTGCGACGAAGGCCGCAGATATCGGAATCACGACGATACCATTGCGAGTCAGCCAACCACGTTGTTTCTCCTTTTTAGTCTGCTTTTTCGTCAATGTTTCTGTTGGAGACTTCGCCATTAGCGGCTCACCAGGATCGTTTGCCATAATTTCCCGGGCAAGCGCCTGGAGCTCGGGTGAGCCGTTTGTTTCTACCCGCCTGAGAACATCGGCCCGATAAGCAGGCTCTCTAAGCAGGACGTTCAGATGAATAAAGTCGACACCGGGGCATTGGCCTTTGTCGATGCGGCGTTTAAGGCGCCAGAGCTTTTCTACCAGAAGGGATGATTGACCGGACATTACTGCTGCTCCGTTATGGATGGGAGCCATACACTTAACATTGAGAAATGAAGTTCCTGTGTCATATGTGTGAACCCGTTAACGAATCTGGCCTGTCATGTAGCTGCCATACTTGACCGCTAGCCTTTGAGGGGTATGGGTTTTGGTGGCGAAATGCCTCACCCGATTCACAGGATTTATCCGGCCACTGGAGAGGCTGACTTTTACCTATCCCTTTTCTCCAGGTTCTAGCTTGATGACAGCGAAGTCTGATACTCCCTTGAATAGCGTTCAGCTAACCATGCTGGCACTCGGGGTTGTTATCGTTTTGTTCCTATGGGTGTTATTCCTTTGGCAGGCATCTGCAACGAGGGCGGAAACCCTCAATGCAAGACTCTTCGAGAACCGCAATCTGGCGTTGATTGTGTCGGAGAGCCTCAAGCAGATGACTGATCGAGCCAAAGCCATGGGTAGCCTGGTGAGTGACGATGTCATCGCACATCAAGAAGCAGAAACCAGGCTCTTGACGCTTCTGGCAGAAGACCCCGTTTTCAACCGGCTCAGTGTTTACAATTTGTCTGGAGATCTGATTTACACCAGTCATTTGGGTTCGGCACGCTCAAAGCTCGGTAGTTGGTTGTCTGGAACTGAGGACCACTTTGCAGGAACTGGATTTGTGCCAGTGCTTCCCGAACGAGTTGCGGATCCGGCATACGTACCCGCAGAGCCTGCCTGGCGATTGCCATTCCTGGTTCCACTCAGACTGGCAGATTTGTCTCGCTCCTCAAGATTGATCTTGATTGAGCTGGACATCGCCTACCTGGCTGGGCTTCTACAGAATGTTGAGCTGGGCTCGGGCTTTATTCAGATTCTGGATTCCAGGGGGGATGAGTGGATGCGGGCCAATGAAAGCGGCATTGTGGTTGGAGGGCCTCAGGTGCCAAAAGTGCAGATTGCGGCTGAAGGCCGTGTTGTGACCGGCGAAGCCACGATGGAGTTGGCGGGCGAGCAATACCAATATGTTTTCGTGACCCGTCCAGCGAATGGTTTTACAGTCAGTGTGGCCCAGCCTTACTACGAGATCTTTGCACCGCTTACGCCTGGCCAGAATAAGCAACTGATTGCCAACAGCGTAATGACCTTACTGGTTTTCGGTATCGTGTTCTGGCTGATCCGGAGCCTGACCGGACAGCAAAGAGTGTTGGAGGCATTGCGGTTGTCGGAGCGGAACAACCAGCAACTGATTGAGCGCCTTGAAACCGAACATGCCCGCAGTAGCCGTGCCGCTTCGATTGATCATCTCAGTGGTCTGTTCAACCGTCGCCAGTTTCTCGATGTGGCAGATTCGCTGGTACTGGAACAGCGTCGACAGCGGAAGCTGTCAACCATGCTGTTTATCGATCTGGATCGCTTTAAATCCATTAATGATTCTCTTGGCCACCACATCGGTGACCTGCTACTGCAGGCCGTAGCCGGTCGCATTCAACGCATGCTGGGTAAAGGTGATATTGCCGCTCGTTTCGGCGGTGATGAATTTGTGGTGCTGTTGGTGGGTGATCGCAGTGAGGCCGACATCGAGCAGTGGGCCGCAGCTTTAACCGCGCATTTGTCCGCCCCCTACATGTTGGAAGGAACAGAGCTGAATACCAGTCCTAGCATTGGTATCGCCATCAGCCCTCGGGACGGCCAGAGTATTGATGAACTGACCAAATGTGCTGATGCCGCGATGTATTCGGCCAAGAAAGCTGGCCGTGGCCAGTACCGGTTTTTCGACCAGTCACTGAATGTGAGTGATGTGGAAGAATTTCACCTGGAACAAGCCTTTGTAGAGGCCCTCAAAAACCGGGAGTTTGTTCTGCATTACCAACCCCAGGTTTGCCTGGAGGCTATGGAAATTATTGGGTATGAGGCTCTGGTTCGATGGCAACATCCGGGCTTCGGCCTGCTGTATCCAGACCGATTTATTCCGGTGGCCGAGAAAACCGGCTTTGTCGTGGCCCTGGGCATGGAAGTGGTTCGACTGGCCTGTGCCCAGATATCCGACTGGCAACAGAAACATGGGATTTCGAAGCCAGTCGCAGTCAATGTTTCTCCGATACAGCTTGCTCAGCCGGGTTTCTGCAAAGACGTTCTGGCGACGTTGGCGGACTACGGTTTGACCACCGACTTGCTGGAACTGGAAATCACGGAAACTGCTATGCTGGAAGGCCGGGCAGTTGAGAGCCTGCATTGCCTCAAGGCGGCAGGTATCCGCCTCAGTCTTGACGATTTCGGCACCGGTTACGCGGGGTTTGCCCACCTGGAGGCGGTACCGGTAGACAAGCTCAAGATTGACCGAAGCCTGATTAACCGCATCTCAAACAGCCATGATGACAGTCCGATCGTGTCCTCTACCATTATTCTGGCCAAGCGCATGGCGCTCAAAGTGGTGGCCGAGGGCGTGGAAACCCGTGAGCAGCTGGTTCACCTGAAAGTCGCCGGCTGTGACATTGCACAGGGCTATCACCTGGGGCGCCCCATGCCAGCGGAGAAGATTCCTGAGTTCCTGAGAACCTTCGCAGAAGAGGAAGTCAGAGCATGAGGTTGCTGACGTTAATTCTCGCGTTCGCATCGCTCGCCTTTGCATCGTTTTATAGTTCGGGAGCCGTCCGAGAGGTCAAAAACTGCAACATGAACAGATTGACCTTCACGATGATCCCAAAAAAAGATATCGACCAGCAGGCCTCTGAATATCAGCCGTTGATTACGCTGCTAGAGCAGGGGCTTGGGATGCCGGTAGAACTGGTTAGAGCCACCTCTTACGAGAGCGTGATGGACGGTGTACTCTCGGGCGGTGTCGACCTGGCCGTTATGGGGCCGGCATCCTATGTTATCGCCCATCGAACAGACCCGGGGCTGGATGCCTTCGCTTCTCTAACCACCGAGGCCGGGCTCTTTACACCCGAGGGGAGTTTCTATTATTCGTTACTGGTAGTTCCAACGGCAGCGGGGATAAACAGCATTGAGGACCTGAGAAATACCAGGATACTGCTGACAGATCCTTCCAGTACATCAGGGGCTCTCATTCCCAAAAACGAGTTTGCAACCACGATCGGCGAGCCATTCTCCGATTTCTTTGGAGCCAACATATACGCGGGTAGCCATGACAAGGCATTGATGGCGTTGCTGGACAACAAGGCGGAGGCTGCCTTTGTCTCCAGCTCAAGAGCAGATGAAGCGCTCAGGCGCGGCATGATTGCGGAGGACACCCTAACGGTTCTCTGGCGTTCGGTACCGTTACACTATGACCCTTTTGTATTCCGCAGTGGAATTTGCGAGGACGTTCGGAGCCGGGTCATTAATCTACTGACAACGCCTTCGCCAATGCTCTCGGAATACCTGAATACTCAGCGAGCGGTGGGAATAAACCTCGTGACATATGATGATTACCGGGCGATTGAGGCCGTTCTAAACAACTAGCTTGGTATTATCCAGCGCTCTGATTTCAGTGGTCCGATCTATAGTGCCTATATCCATCCAAGTGATGTTGCCTCTCGCTCAAGTTGCTCGCGAAATTCGGGGCATGCAAGTTGTATGAGAGCCTTGGCTCTTTGAGGAATAGAAAGGCCTTTGAGGTTAACACAGCCATATTCCGTCACTACGAATTGCACATCATTCCGGGGGTCTGTGACGGCACCGCTGAGTAGACGCGGGACGATACGGCTGACAGAGCCCGATTGAGCGGTTGACCTTAATGCAATGAAAGAGCGGCCGTTTCTTGCAGCGTAAGCACCACGAACAAAATCGAGTTGGCCACCGGTGCCTGAAAAGGGGCGATCGCCAATTTGTTCAGAATTGATCTGGCCAGTCAGATCTATTTCGAGTGCTGAATTTACAGACACCATGTTGTCGTTAAGCCGAATGATGTCTGGATTGTTTACCCAGGACGCAGGGTATCCAACGATAGCAGGGTTATCGTCAAGGAACTCGTAGAGCGCACGGTCTCCGAGAGCGAAGGTGAAAATGTGCTTGTGTTGCATCCATGTCTTGCGTCGACCATTCAAGATCCCGGCCTGAATCAGGGGAACCATTGCCGGGGAGAACAGTTCGCTGTGTAGCCCCAGATCTTTGTGCTGCTTCAACCCCGAGAGCACGGCATTTGGTACTCCGCCCACTCCGATCTGTAAGGTGTCCCCATCGTTAATCCGTTCGATGATCTGCTGCGCAATCTTTCTATCGACCTCTGTGGGCGCCTTGGGGATTGCCTCTACCAGCGGTTGATCGTGCTCAATGATGTGGTCTATTTCTGAAATATGGACGGAACATTCACCAAAGGTTCGAGGCATATACCGGTTGACCTCGACAATGACTTTCCTTGCTTTTCGGATCACCGACGCACCGTAATCAGCGTTGGTGCCGAGGCTGAAATATCCATGGCGATCCATCGGCGATACGGTCACAAAAAAACATTCCGGATCTATGTGCTCTGTCAGCAGGCGGCCGGCCTGGTGAAGCATTGCGGGTACGAATTCAATCCAGTTTGTAGAGTGAGATTGTGCAATGGCAGCCCTGTCTGAATGGCTTAGAAAGAGTGGACGGGGTGTTACGAGATCAATGAGATCTGGAGCTAAAAGAGTTTGCTGAAGATGTTCCGTACCATGCAGATAATAGACGTTTAACGGACCAATCAATCGATCTCTGAGGGCATCTGCAGTGGCTGCCATCAATGCCGGCGGTTGCGCGGCGCTCATTCCGAGAATCAGGTTTCTGCAGCCTGAAATGGTCTCGACCGCTTCATGGGCAGACAACTTCCGTTTTAGATAGCTGGCTAGCAATCCTTCATCGGTATCCACTTGTTACCGTCCGTTCTGGGCCAATCTCAGTGCCCTGAGTAGTGCCCGTTTTTTGGTTTGATGCTGTTCCATGCGCTTGAGAATGCTGTCGAGCACACCAAGCGCTTCGATAACGTGCGGCCCTTTGTTCAGCATGACACACTCTGCACGGTGCGCCATGACTGCATCTGAAATCTCTGCGCGAGAGGGCATGCCTTTCTGAGCCAGGTTTTCTAGTACTTGAGTTGCCCAGATAACGGGTACATGGGCGGCTTCACACACTGACAATATCTCTTCCTGGACTTCTGCCAGTCGCTCATATCCACACTCAACAGCAAGATCGCCCCTTGCAATCATGACGCCCACCTTGGGTCGGCGCATAGCGGTCAGCAGCATAGAGGGCAAATTCTCAAATCCTCTTCGGGTTTCGATCTTGAGGACGATGCCTAAGTGATCCCCCTTTACCCGGGACAGTGCTTCGTCAAGCAATGTGACGTCATGTGCGGAGTTTACAAATGACATCTGGACGGCATCTGCATGCTTAGCGATGAATGTCAGGTGGCTGATGTCGGTCGGCGTCAGAGAGCTGACGTTAAGCTGGCTATCCGGAAGGTTCATGCCTTTACCGGCTCTGAGTTTGCTGCCTTCTGGGCGAGCGTGTTGGATTTTTACCCAGAATCGGTCTGTCTCTACTTTTTCAATGACACCACCAATTTTCCCGTCGTCAAACCAGACGCTCTCGCCCGGATGAACTTGAGAAACGACCTCGGGCATCGTGCAGCTTATCGTAGCGGGAGTAACAAGATTTCCCTGGGTGTCTAAATGCTTGGAATGTCCGGCATTCGAGTCGGCCGTAACTACAAGACAATCGCCTTGGCGGAGGACTATAAACCCGGGTTGCTTGGGGACACTGGTAATCTTGGCTGTGATTTTCGGGCGTTGTTTTTCTTTCAGCTGAAGGGGCGTTCCGGGCACTACGTAACAGGTTTTGATGCTCTCAACCCGGCATCCAAAGTCGCTAACTTCAACAACGGTCCATTTCCGGGACTTGTGGCGTGCATCAAGGAGCCGGATCTCATCAAATCTCTTGAGCTTTTGTAGAAAACTCTTGGGAACACCGAAAACAGTCTGGTTATTGCTAATTTCCGGTGCTGAACTTCCCTCCGGCACCAGCAGTATGCGCGCAGGGAAAACGGTGATTCCGTATTCATTACGTTTGGGGTGTACATGCACAACGTGCGGTCCGGGTTCGATCTCACCCGTGCGTATCTTCGGCCCACCCAAATCCATAAAAACCTGACAACTCTGTCCGAACTCCTCTTTTGCAGTTTGCAGATTATTGATCATCTTCAGCCAGGTTTCTGGGTCATCATGGGCGCAATTTATGCGCATGCAATTCATCCCGACTTTCAGCAAATCGCGAATGATTGAGGGATCTTGTGCCGATTCCGTTGGCATGGTGACCATGATCCGTACATTTCTAGCTTCGGGCGTGGCCCCAAGTAGTTCTTTCGAATGCTGCAGCAGTAACAGGGGGCCATCCTGAATCGTGATCGTGGAGGTTTCGCCGCAATCTGCTTTTAGTGGCTGTCCGAGTAGTAAGGAAAGTGTGCGGATGATGATGTCTAGTGTCGGCAGTACGCAGGATTCCGAACGACCCAATGAGGAAAATCCAAGCGTAACAAGGCGCTGCTGGAGCAGTCGGATATCCTGTCGGCGCAACGCGAGGTAATGCAGAAGGTTTTCGGCGCTTATACGATAGCCAGAGTCGAGTTCGTTGAGGCTAAATGGGGGGTGGGCAGCTATAGAGCAAAGGCTATCTCGAAGATTGGTGAGATCTTCCAGTAGCTCACCCATGTACTCAATCTCTGATGCAGTGAGGGCTCTCGGAGTTATTTCGTCCATTTCTGGCCTCCCCTGCTGCATGAAGCTTCATGCGCGGAATGTTTTCGATGCGAGGCTGACTAAATTCCATACAGTAATAGAGTCGTCCTGAAATGTGTCAGCGGTGTGACATTTTTGTTTCGGTGGTAACGACGCGGATTAAATTATTACCGAATTCGTGGAAGTGTTACGAAAAATGAGGCGCTTTCGCCATATTTTTATTGTGTAGCCATACGTCAACGACGAAATGCACGGCGCGAATCTGTCTGGAATAGGCGTGGAGGCAGCGAGTGAGCCGGGAGTTATCCCCAAATCCGAATGTTCGCTTTGCGACCAAACCCAACTTCGCTCTTCAGTTTTGGGTATCCCATTAGCAATGAAATCCACGTTGGGTGGGCCGGCGTCGTCATATTAGTTGATCTCGAAGGGGCAGGTCATTTCACCAAAAACCAGCACCGCCTCCCGAATATCCGCTTGGTCACCCATAACGACCTGTTCCAGGCCAACCGGCGCAGCCTGATCCCACTCCCCAATCGCCTCTGGCATGGGCGCGCTGGGATCACACTGGGCCACCAGGTCACTCAAGCTGTACGATTTGTTATCCTTCATCGCTTTACCTTCGGGAGCCTCTACGACCCCGGATCACCGCGGTGTCAACAACGGTTTCTGGACTGGAGAACCTGTCTGGCGACTGGTACTCGCCATCCCACTCCTGAGCATGTCGGTAACGGACAACCTGTTCGGGTGTGAGCTCGACAATACCATCAAAACCGGTTTCGTAGCCCTCGACCAGCACTGGCGTCTCCGGCGGCAACCTTTGTAGTTGCGTTATCAGCTCTTCTGCGGTCATTCCGACTCCCCGGTCAAATTTGACCGCCTCAAATTTCTATCACAATCGGCGCGTTCCGCGGCTCATACCGAGCGGTGCAGGTGCTCGCGTTAATCAACTGGGTCTGTCCCTGCTGGTACTCCCCATAGCCCTCATGAATGTGACCGAAAATGTGGGCTTTGAGTGAGAGCGTATTGATTCGATCCCGCAGATGAACACAGCCCACATTCTGACACTTGAACCCAAGACTCACCTCATCACCAATTTTGTGGGGTGGTCCGTGCGTGATCAGTACGCCGGTGTCGTCTGGGATTTGCTTCCATTTCTGATAAAGAGGCTCTCCGCGATCCAGCATAAACGCCCAGTCCATAAAGGTGGGCGTCCAGGGTGAACCCCAAAACCGAACACCCTCAATCTCAATGCCACTGTCTTCGAGGTAAATGGCGTTGGTCAGTGCCTGACGGGCTAGTTCCGGCGTTTCCTGGAAGGCCCAGTCGTGATTGCCGGCAATCACAATCTTATACCGATGCGGCAGCGTTCCGAGCCAGTCATTTAGCTCTTCTATATTCTCCAGCGTTCCTTGGCCCAGGCTGTCACCGGCATGGATTAACACATCCCCATCCGGAATCGCCGGAATGCGGCGGTGCAGGCTGTGGGTGTCTGAAATACACACCAGTTTCATACCGTCCCCTCTGGCGATGTCAGTAACTCGGACTCTAATGACCATTTCATAAACGGCAGCAGTCTGGTGATGTTTCGGGCATCGTCCACGCCCCGATGGTGGCTACCCTCAAAGACCAAGCCATGAAACTGCAAGGCACTGGCCAGGCCGTTCTTTTTCTTCTGGCCAGTGGTGTGGCGCCAGATCCGTTTCAGGTTCAGGTGAGGGTAAGCCAGAATGGCCGGCTGGGCTCCGTCCAGCAGGCTTTGGGCTTCCAGGTGCAGGCGGTCGTAGTTGTCCCAGCTGCACCAGATGAAGTCGTCTGGTAAATCACCCAGCCAACTGTTCGTAGCCTCGATCGCCTCGGGGAGCTCCGGTGCCGAATCCACCATCGGCTGGGTGATCCCGGTCAGCCCCGTGCAGAAGGTACTCAGCAGAGGATTCCGGGTTGGCCTGACCAGAAACGATTGGGTATCCAGGAGCTCCCCCTGCCTGTTAGCAAACGCGCAGCCGATCTCGATGATCTCCATGCTGTGGATGCTCTGGGATACGCCGTCCGGCGTATGCCTACTGCCCCAGCAGGTAGCCTCTAGGTCGATAATCGGGAGGGGAGAGCCATCTCGACATTCAAACCAATGTCCCATTTTTGGGGTCGCCTTAGAACCAATGTCCCGTTTTTGTGAATGCCCTGGAACCAATATGCCAATTATGAAGGCCCATTGCACCCAGAACACGAAACGGATGAAGAACTAACTCCTTATTTGAGTCGCTGTTTGGTTTGTCCGTTGGGTCTTTTGGTTTGTCCATTGCCGATTGTAACGTTCAGTAAATGGTCGTTTGTTGGACGCTCCAGTTCACCCCTCAAAATTACCCAATTTTGGCTTGTTTAGCGTCCAACAATCACGTACAACAATCTATGAACAGAAAAGGCACCTTTTATGATCATAGGTTATGCGCGTGTTAGCACTAACGACCAAAATCCCGAACCCCAAGTGGATGCCTTGGAAAAAGCCGGGGCCGAACAGGTATTCCAGGAAAAATTTACCGGAACCTCACGTGAGCGACCCGAGTTGTCGCAGTGCCTCCGTATGCTCCGGTCGGGCGATGTCTTGGTCGTTTGGAAGCTGGATCGCCTCGCTCGATCATTGAAGGACCTGGTGGAGATTGTTCAGGACCTCCAGGATCGCGGAATAGGCTTTAAGTCCCTGACGGAATCCATCGACACCACCAGTTCCGGTGGCCGCTTGGTGTTCCATATCTTCGGAGCTCTGGCCGAGTTTGAGCGAGACCTGATACGAGAACGGACATTGGCCGGATTGGAGGCCGCCCGAGCCAGGGGCCGCAAAGGAGGCCGGAAGCCTTCGATGTCCGATGCCGACGTTAAGAAAGCCACAGCTATGTTGCTAGACCCAATGATCACAAAGACAGAAGTGGCGGCGCACTTTGGGGTTTCTAGGACAACATTGAACAATTCGCTCAAACGAACTGCGTCCTAGCGCTTCAGTCAACCAATTTTGATCTAGAAGGAAAGTATCATGGTCAGAGTTATTTCTACGTTTTTATTTAGCGCACTGATTGCGGGTTGTGATGGTAGTGGCGGATCTGGAGGGGGGCAAGAAATCGAGAGCAATCGAACGATCCCAGAAGCTCCAGCAGTTGAAGTGGTTAATTTTTCAAGTGGGACTGTCACTTTTCAATGGACCCACCCAAACCCCAGCAGCATCCAAAATTACCAAGTTTATTCCGCCGCAGAAGCGATTACGGACAAAGATAATTACAGCGTTTTTGCTGAGTCAGAGCTAGACCTCGATGCTCAATCCCCATATGCATTTAACGGCCAAAAATTAGAACCCGTTTACCATGTCTACGTTAGTGCTGTTGGCGAGGATGCTGAGAGCGTTTTAAGCAATAGTGTTATCGCTCTACCTCGGTACGAGATTACTGAGGATAACCAATGGGTCCGTGATCGAGTCAACGATTTGGAGTGGCAGCGCTGTTTTTACGGAATGAAGTTTGATTCTGGCCAGAACGAATGCATTGGAGAAGCTGAACGTTTTACGTTCAGTGACGCGAAGACAGCGGTCAGCGAGATTGGTGCTCGCTTACCGTCAGCTGATGAGATGGTTACCCTGTTACTATGTGAGTCAGCCGGCACTGCATATTTACCCAGCAATCATGACCCAGTCAGCACCGAGGCTACAAATTGTCTTGAAGCGACTCCTGCGGGAGTTGACGGCAGCTCTCTGAGTTTCATTGGTGTCTATCCTTTGGTTTTCAAAGGTATTCCTTCCGACTCACATGCTTGGACTGACTCACGTTGCGACGATGGCTTTGCCGATAGTGCCGAAGACCTTTTCATTATATGGGATGGTGACACTACCGCACACTGCGCTCATCAAGGTGAGAGATTTTTACTGTATTTGCGAGCAGTTAGGGACATTGGCATCTAATGATAGTCCATATTCCCAGGTCGCCCACGTAGCAGGGTACTCTGTGGGCTCAGTTGCGAGATCTGTGGTCAGTTCTGGCATTGCCTTGTCCAAACCCAAGTGAACGCAATACTATCCAGAAATCCCACGTGATTGAGAGGCTTATATCGGACAACTTGCCCAACGTTGATCATTTTACTTAGTACTTGTGGCGATATTTTATGAGATTCCAAACAGAAAGCCCGCCGCCATTCAAATCCTATTTCGCAACCAAGGCTGATTTGGACGGTAACCAGAGACACTTCTACGACAGTTGGTGCGCGCAGTGGAAACAAGGCATCGCGGCACCGGTCTGCGGACAGATCAGTTATCTGTTTTGTTATGTCAGAGCACAACTGGACAGAGACCCGAGGGACATCGCAGCTGAACTTCGAAAGTTAATTGATGCCTATCCTGATGAAGAGACATTCGCATACACATGTCAAGCTTGGCTGTCTGATTGCTATACCTTGATGGGCGATTACGTTTCGGCATTGGAAGCCTTTCCTACCATCCCTTTTACAGCCCAGGCTCGGGCTCAGACTGATAGGATTTTAAGTCTGTTAATGGCCAATTAAAATGACCCACTACTGGCCATTAATTTTGA
>CEUY01164208.1_pt1 | contig 17446 bp, 20 predicted proteins | sample 361481 | NCBI WGS metagenome assembly CEUY01 (sample SAMEA2622737, study PRJEB7988) | marine metagenome | isolation source: saline water (ENVO:00002010), including
TTGTCTTTTTGATCATCTTCTCTAGCAGGAGTTGACGTTTCGCCTTTAACAACAGAGCTGGGTGTAGATTGGTTATCACAAGCAGCAATCAAAATAATAATAAATGTTACTAAAAATATCTTAATTAATTTCATAATCTCAAATTATACCTTTAAAAAAATTACCCCGAAATAAGGTTAAGTGATGTCATGACTGACGTCATAGATATAAATCACATCCGTTGATGGGATGTGGTTATCAGCTATGGGCTCTTAGGTGTGAGCCCGGAGAGATTCGAACTCTCGACACTCGGATTAAAAGTCCGATGCTCTACCAACTGAGCTACGGGCCCAAAATAACCACAACTAATATTAAAGTATTCAATCAAATTACTTCAAGGAAAACATATATCACATTATTCATAGTATCAAGAATCGCGTTTTCTAAGCAATCATTTAACTAAGCCAAAAGAATTTGTAGGCCAATACCTTAACCAAGCTTTACCAATAATATTTTCTACGGGTAATTTACCCCAAAATCTGGAATCATAACTTGAAATACGATTATCACCTAAAACGAATATTTCATCATCTAAAACATCAATTTTATCAAAAAACATAGTGTCTCTATTCTTAACATATTCCTCAGATAGAAGACTCCCATTTAAATAAACCTCACCTCGTTTAATCTCGATCGTATCTCCCGGCAATCCAATAACTCTTTTGATCAAGTTTTTTTGATCAACAGGAGATTTAAAAACAACTAAGTCACCATAAGAAGGAGCCCCAAAAATGAAAGAATATTTTTCACCAAGTTGAGTCTCGAAAAAATCACCAAAATCACCAAGTTTTAAAATATCAAATCTGAAATACACTACCGAATTCACGAACAAATATTGCCCAGGTTCAAACCCAGGGTACATGCTACTACCCTGAACTCGATAATTTTTAACACTAAATTGTAGGACTAGAAAAATAAATAAGGCTAAAACCAAAGTCTCAAGTATTTCTCTTATTAATATTCTCATATTATACTTACACTATGCAGATACAAATAACTATTATAGTATATCCGAAGACACCTTGATAAACAGTATCATTGATATAAAACAATAAATCAGTAAATTAACTGAAAAGGAGCATCAAAATGCACAGCGCTGTTCTTCGCAGTTGTGATTTTGAATTATTCGTTAAAGGCTCTCCTCAAAACCATGAGGATTTTTTTAAAGGGTGGTCAAATACACGTAGACTAGGATTTGTAGCCGAAAATGGCATAGAAGGTATAGGATCTGTAAACTTGGTGATGGCGCATGCCACTGCATTTTACAACACATACCGAGCAACTAAAGAAGAGTTTTTTGCATATCCAGATTTTTTCTCATTCCAACACAATAGTCCGAAGGCAAGCTATTCGATGTTAGATATATACCCGGATAACAAGCATGTGGATATAGGAGATGATCCCCAAGATAGGCTCGACGCAATTAACGACCGAGGCATAAACGTATTAGTCGTCCCTGAAGGAGTAAAAAAAGATTCCGAATTTCATAAAATCCAGATGGCTAGCGCGAAAAGAAATATTGATACCTGTTATGTATATTCATTTAAAGGTGAAGTTTCAAATGCTGACCTAATAGTACGTTGTCCTAATAAACCCTTATACGATGAATATATAGGTTGGGTCGATCAGGTATTTGACTCTATGGAATCGGAGAATAAAGCAGAAATACAGGAAATAAAGTCTGCGTGGGCAAACAATCTAAACGGATCTTACGTCGAACAATCTTTCCGTACAGTAAGTCTGGATGAAGCGCTCAGCTTACTTTGAATTGTCACCCCTGAACTATCAATAATGATTTGTATTGAGAAAAACGTCTCAAGTATCTCTCTTATTAATATTCTCATATTATACTTACACTATGCAGATACAAATAACTATTATAGTATACTCTAAGGCACCTTGGTAAACGATATCATTGATATAAAACAACAAATCAGGATATGAATATGAATAAATATCAATTCATAAAAATTATAAGTTTCTTTACAATTTTTGTCCTGTTAGGGTGTACTCAAGCACAAAAACCACAAAATGTTACGCCTAACCTTTCAACTCCAATCAAAGCTGAGTTTAGTCTTCCTCAACAATTTGGAAATAACAATCAAAGTGGTATCTGGGTAACAGGCAAAGGCAAACTCTCTGTGAAACCAGATTTAGCCATAATTTCTGCAGGAGTGGAGGTAACAAATCCATGCAGACAAGGTGCCATAAAAACATGTTATTCCCAGCCTGCGCTCATTACAGCAAAATTAGCTATGGAAGAAATCAACGAAGTAATTAAATCTAAAGGAATCCAAGAAAAAGACATTACAACCACAAGATTTAATGTACAAGCTAAGTATGCATGGAATGATAAAACCAGAACTCAAATACTAGTAGGTTATACAGTTACAAATATAATTTCTATAAAATTAAAAGATTTAGATTCGATCGGAAAATTAATTGATGAAATTATAGTTGTGGAAGCTACAATCAAACCTAAAACTAAAAGAGAACAAGTTACCATAAAAATAAATAGTGTCAATTTCACAATTGAAAACACTAAGCAATATCAAAAAACCTTGCTTTCAAGTGCTATAGAAGACGCCATTCAAAAAGCTAACATGTATGCAGAATTTTCTAAAGTGAAACTAGGGAATTTGATATATATTTCTGAAAGAGGCCAAGTCCAAACACAGTATCAAGAGCAATTCAGAAGTATGGCTGCTTTTGCTGAAGGAAGCTCAACGCCAATTAATGTTGGCGAGTTCGATTTACAAATTTCAGTGTACGCTGGTTTTGAAATTGACTAATAGAAATTACAGATTGCAGACTCTTTAAAGCACTGCTACAATCTAAATTATAGTTCAACACAATTTAAAAATTAACAAATAATGTATAGGGTATGAAATGGTTCTAAGTGACAAATCAATTAAAGAGGAATTAGCTAAGGGTAGGATTAAAATTGATCCACTTGGAGAATCTTGCATTCAACCAGCTAGTGTAGACGTACATCTTGATAAAGAAATTCTCGTTTTTCGAAATTCGGTTAGGCCATATGTTGACATTAAAGAAAACATGGATGATTTAACCGAAATTTTGACAATCAAAGATGACAAACCATTTATGCTCCATCCTGGAGAATTTGTACTTGGTAGCACATTGGAAAATATCGGATTACCTGGAGATCTAGTCGCAAGACTTGAAGGGAAAAGTTCATTAGGAAGAATAGGCCTGTTAATACATTCAACAGCTGGTTATGTAGACCCCGGATGGCAGGGTCATTTAACTTTAGAGTTAAGTAATGTTTCAAATTTACCTATTACGCTATATTATGGCATGAAAATAGGACAGCTCTCATATGTGAGATTAACTACAGAAGCAGAGAACCTTTATGGGTCAAAAAAACTTGGATCCAAATATCAAGGTCAAACTTCACCACAAGCAAGCTTAATTTACAAAGATTTTAACAAAAAAGTTTGACAGGTAAGTAAGATGAATTACATGAGCCGCGCTATCAGCTTATCCAAAAGAGCTCTTGGTTCAGTAAGCCCAAATCCTGCTGTAGGCGCTTTAGTAGTTAAAAATGACAAGATCGTAGGTGAAGGATGGACTCAACCTCCCGGACAAAACCATGCAGAAATAATGGCAATCGAACAGGCTGGTGAATTGTCAAAAGGTGCCTCTTTATACACTACTTTAGAACCATGTAATTATCACGGAAGAACTCCTCCATGCGTCACAAAAATTATTGAATCACAAATCAAAAAAGTTCATATTTCTATACTGGACCCCAATAAAAATGTTTATGGACAAGGATTGAAAAAACTACAAGAAGAAGGTGTAGAAACTGAACTTGGAGAATTGTCTCAAAAAGCAACAACGAATCTTGAAGGATATTTGAAATTCGTTACAAAAAAATCACCATTCATAACAGCAAAATTTGCAATGAGCTTAGATGGTAAAATTGCCACAAAAACTGGAGATTCAAAATGGATATCTGGAGAAAAATCTAGAAGATTTGTACATCAACTTAGAGCTGATTCTGACGCAATTATGGTAGGTGTAAACACAGTGATCAAAGATGATCCAAAATTAACAGCACGAAATAAATCAGGCAAACCTAATTCTCATCAACCGTTGAGAATCGTTTTGGATACAAATTTAAGAACTCCTTTAAATTCAATGATCCTAAAACAACCAGGTACTACAATAATAGCTACATCTAATAACAACAATTCACATTTCTCAAATATACCAAACGTAGAAATTTGGGAAATCCCGAAACATAATTCCCGTATCAGCATACCTGATTTATTCTCTAACATATATAATAGAGGTATCTCTGGAGTCTTAGTTGAATCTGGAGGCACACTATTGGGAACTATGTTTGATCAAAAATCAATTGATAAAGTCATAGCTTTTATATCTCCAAAAATTATTGGTGGAGAAAATTCAACCTCTCCAGTAATTGGCATTGGGATTGATTCTGTTAATAATTCCATTCAAATTAATAATCAAAAATGGCGCAAATTTGGTGATGATATGGCGATGATAGGATATTGTAATAACTCTTAGGCAAAAAATGTTCACTGGAATTGTTCAAAAAATTGGGAAAATAAAAAAAATTGAAGGTTATACCTTCACTATTACTTCCGATCTGAACTTGGAAAATTTAGATATAGGAGGAAGTATAGCTTTAAACGGTGCTTGCTTAACTATTACATCCATTGAAAATAAATCATTTTCGATACAAGTTACACCAGAAACTCTTAAGAGAACTAACATTAAATACTTGAAATCAGAAGATATTGTTAATTTAGAAACACCTTTAAAAATGAATTCCGGACTAGATGGACATCTGGTTCAAGGTCACGTAGATGGTACAGGATCAATCACTAAAATTACTCCCGACAAAAACTCAATTTATCTAACTATCAAAACTGAAACAAAATTAATGAGTTATATATGTGAGAAGGGGTATGTTGCTGTGGACGGAGTGAGCTTAACAATTGTAAACTGTACCGATGATGAATTTACAGTTTCAATAATTCCTCATACTAAAAAGAATACCGTTTTTTCAGTCAACAAACTTGGAGATATTGTTAACATAGAAGTAGATATAATCTCCAAATATGTAGAAAAACTAATCAAAAAAAAATAAGGATTTTCATAAGAAAAATGCCAACAACAGATATAAATACAGCTATTAAAGATATAAAACAAGGTAAGATGGTCATTGTAGTGGATGATGCAGATAGAGAAAATGAAGGTGACCTAGTCATGGCTGCAGACAAAGTGACGCCTGAAGCAATTAATTTTATGGTTACATATGGCAGAGGCCTCGTATGTGTCCCCATGGAAGCACAAAGACTAAAAACTTTACAATTACCATTGATGGTCCAGGATAATACATCAAGACTTTCCACAGCATTTACAATTTCTGTAGATGCTCTGAGCGATACAAGCACTGGAATTTCAGCAAAAGACAGAGCAAAAACAATTAAAACACTGGTTGGGGAAAATACAAAACCTGAAGATCTTGGAAAACCAGGCCATATATTCCCTTTGAAATATGCTGATGGTGGAGTTTTAGCTAGAGCAGGACATACAGAAGCTTCTGTTGATTTAGCTAGATTAGCAGGATGTTATCCAGCAGGAGTGTTGTGTGAGGTATTATCATCAAATGGAGAAGCTGCGCAACTTCCAGAATTAGAAGAAATATCAAAAACACATAATATAGGAATTATTTCCGTTTCAGACATAATAAGTCATAGAAAAAAAACTGAAAAGCTTATCCAAAGAGTAGCTGAAGCTAAGCTACCAACAGAATTCGGAGATTTTGAGGCAATTTCTTACCAAAGCCTTGTAGACAAAGATGAACATGTGGCTTTAGTTATGGGTGAAATTTCTCCAGAAGAACCAACTTTAGTACGAGTCCATAGTGAATGTTTAACATCAGATGTATTCCATAGCGTTAGATGTGATTGCGGAGAACAATTATCAAAAGGACTTCAGGCAATTTCTAATGAAGGAAAAGGGATTTTTATTTACATGCGTCAAGAAGGTAGAGGAATAGGAATTCACAATAAATTAAAAGCATATCACTTACAAGATGGCGGATTAGATACAGTAGAAGCTAATGTAAGCCTAGGTTTTGCGCCAGACATTCGTCATTATGGTATTGGAGCACAAATTTTAGAAGATCTAAACGTTGGAAAAATGAAAATCCTTACAAACAATCCCAGAAAAGTAGCTGGACTGAAAGGATTTAAAAATCTTGAAATCGTTGAAAGAATTCCCTTAATTGCCAAAACAACTGAATCTAACAAAAACTACCTCAAGACAAAAAAAGAGAAACTAGGTCATATACTGGAATAAAGTTGAGAAATAATAAAACTAAAAAAAATGTTAAATTTGGCATCATAGTTTCAGAATTTAACAACAATATTACTGACAGATTACTTGAAGGCGCAATTACAGCATTGTCTCAAGAAGGTATTGATAAATCAGAAGTGAAAATAATTTATGTTCCTGGGTCATTTGAAATTCCAATTGCAGCTCAAAAATTAGCTCAATCTGAACCCGTGGAGGCGATAATTTGTCTCGGTGCCATTATCAAGGGAGAAACAGATCACTACCACTATATTTCAAACAGCACTTCCGTTGCACTTGCTCAATTAAATTTAAAACTAAATATTCCTGTTACATTTGGAATTCTAACTACAAATACTATGAAACAAGCATTTGAGAGATCCGGAGGAATAGACGGCAGTAATATAAATAAAAAATTGGATACTAACAAACTTTCAATAAATAAAAATAAAGGCAACGCAGGATTCAATGCAGCTATTACCGCTATCAAAATGTCAAAACTTTTAGAAGCTTTAGATGCTTCGAATTATTCTAAACAGAGTCAGTTACCCATGTAACTCCGTTAAGTATGATTTTCTGAAATTGTGGATTTAGAAAACTAAGTCCGTCATGACCAAGTAATGTAACAAAAACTCTTCCTTCACCATATTTTCTAGTCCACCCTAATGGAAAATCACCTCCAGGCATAAAAACATCTTCGTTCCTCCATTGATGGGTTTGATCTTTAGAGGATGCATACATAAAAACATTATTTCCTTCTTTATATTTTATCCCCATGTAAAGTTCATCATCAGTAATAAAATCAGGTACATCTATTACACAAGGATGATTAGGATCAGAAATTTTAACTTGTACTTTTCCATATGGAGGATGGAAACTTTCTTTTAAATCCCAACCGCCTCCTGTGATTTCAGAATATTCTTTCCAAGAGTCTGGTATACAACCAGAAATATGTATACAAACAAAGCCTTTACCTTCTCGAATAAAATTTTTCATTCCAATAATTTGTTCATCCGACAAAGCTGTTTCATCCGACCTCTTAGTATTGAAAATCAGAGCATCAAATTGATTCATTTTAGTTGCATCAGATAATATTCCTGCGTCCCATGAAATATTTACTGAATGTCCTGAATCTAAGAGGAATTTTTCTAAAACAGGTGTAGATTCCTCATACGGATGACCACCACCTGAAACAACTAGTAATTTCATCGTAATCTCATTTCATTAATTTTTTAATTATCTGGGAATCAAAGGCAATAACAAAGACATCAAAACTAATATCATAATTATACCTGTTAAAATTTCTTTGATCTTCATAATTATTAAACTCTCATGAATTAATAATTCACAGCTTTGGCTCTCCAGCTAGTTTGCTTTTGTAAAGCTGAAGACCATGTCCAGCCTTCTTTACCATTTGATAAAACTTTAATTCTCTTTAATCCTACTGGATATCTTTTGAATCCATCTTTTTGATGCAAAACATGCGTGCATTCAGCTTCTTCAAGATCTTCAACCTCCGTATCTAATGATAAAGGCTCACCATCACCCTCTATGACACAAAATACTTTCTTAGTCGTTCCTCCGCCACTTTCAGAAGGCATATGAACTGTCAATCTTTTGGTTTCTCCGGTCCATTGCCACAATTGTAATGGCAACTCTTTTTTTACTCTTGCGTCACCAAGTTCAGCAACTGGCTGAATTAATTTAATAATCTTAGAATCTGCATCAGACTCTACGTTTGAGTCAGGCGAACTACAACCCAATAGAAATATGAATAAAAAGCAACTTAGAATAAAAATCTTCATATAAATATCCTGTCAAAATTTAAATTTACAAAAAGTATATAAGATGATTCTCGCTATTTCAATCAAGAGTAAAATAATGTTATACTCCCATCCAGTAATATGATTGATGAAAACAAAAAAAATACATACGATGAATCAATAGTTATTGACGGATTGAACGTTAGCAACTGGGAAAGTTCAGCTGTTTTCGATAGTTTAAACAACGGAAATGTAACAGCTATCAATGCAACTATAGCAGTATGGGAACATTTCACAGAAACTATGGATAACATTTCCAAATGGTTACACCGCTTTCGAGATAAATCCGATTTTGTTACTCAAGTTACAAAAGTTCAAGATATTTTAGATGCTAAGAAAAACAAAAAAACAGGTGTAATATTTGGTTGGCAAAATGCGTCTCCTATAGAAAATGATCTAGACAGATTAGAGCTTTTCCACAACCTTGGAGTAAAAATTATTCAAATCACATACAATGAAAGAAATTTACTCGGCAATGGATGTTGGGAAAGAAGTGATGAAGGTCTAAGTAATTTTGGTAAAGATGCTGTGAAAGAGATGAACCGACTTGGTATTTTAATAGACCTTTCCCATGTAGGAGATCAAACAACAATAGATTCAATTTCTTTGTCAGACAAACCTGTAGCATGCACACATGCAAACGCTCGTTCTTTCTTCAATTCCCCAAGAAATAAAACTGATGATGCACTAAAACTCATAGCTGAAAAAGGCGGTGTAGTAGGAGCAACTGCTTGGCCATCTTTTTTAAAAAAGGGATGGAATTCAACTATCGAAGATTATGGAGATGCAATTGAAGACATGATTGAACGTATTGGAATTAATCATGTTGCAATAGGAACTGACTACACACAAGATCAACCAAGCGAATGGTTTGACACAGCTACATCTCAACAAGGAACTAAACCATCAGATTTAAGGCTTCAAATACCCAAAAATCCATCCCACCCAAAAGGCTTAGAAACACCTGACAAAATGTCAAATATTTCAATTGAACTTGAAAAAAGAGGATTCAATAAACAAGATATTGAGAAAATTTTAGGTGGCAACTGGCTTCGTCTTCTAAGGGATGTTTGGAAATAAAATTCAAATTTAAATGCATACTAATCTTTCCTCAAATAACAATTTAATACTAGAGAATTATGTAAAATTCCAGCTACCAAAGTTGAAAACAATCACACAAACTGATTTAAACTCAATGTTTGAAGGCTTCCAAACCAAGAATCTAGTTAAAAATTCTAAAATTTCAGAAACTGAATTGATTGAAACCTTTCGGTTATCAATGATCACTGAATCCTTAACTGAACAATACGCAGACACATTTATTAAAGGAGCATTAGATTTCAAAGCAACTTGGCTAAGTAATTACATTGAAAATTTTTGGGTCCCAGATGAATTAGGCCATATGGATCCTTTTAAAAATGTTTTGCTGGACCTAGGCTACAACGAATCTGAACTAGAACAACAAATAAAAGATGCTAAAGAACAAACGGATTATTTAAAATCACATGGTAGTGATATCTCTCCAATAGCATTAACAACATATGGAATGGTCCAAGAATGTATTACAGACTTTTGGTATGAATTACAACTGGAATTCTTTCCTTTGGAATCAGGAACCAGAAAAGCAATAAGTAAAATTAAAGGTAGAGAAGCTTTGCATACCGTTCAGTTTCGAGATCTAACTTCAATCCAACTAGAAAATGATCCTAGTCTATTATTGAGTATTTTGGAAACAATCACAAAATTCCAAATGCCTGGAAATCATATAAATATAGTTAAAGATATTGAGGAAAAATCTAAAACACTAATCCCGAAAATGGACGGCGAAGTAATAGAGTTAGTCCGTAGAATCATAAAACATACTCAAATTGTACTCAATGACACTGAAAAAATTGGACAACTATTTACACTATATGGATCAAAACAAGATAAACAACTTATCAAATATATACCTAATAATACTCTTTTTGGACTATTTAATTTTGTTAATTATGGACATGGTTTAATTGGAGAAATAATTCTTGAAAAAATTGGACTGTATGCAAATGAACTTGAATCATTAGATTCAAATCATCAAATATGGAAATATAAAATTAAAAAAATTATTAAAAATTGGATCAATGATCAATTTGAAATTGAAGAAATTTTTAAATAAATTAAAATTCTTATCACAAAGTGAATAATGTGAGTCAAAAACAAAAAAACATCCCCGATTTTCTAGGTGAAAAAATTTCACCTCTGATCCTTAAACAATTCAAAAAAATTCCTTTAAGCATCAAACTACCGTCACAACAAATTATAAATAAGAAACATCAACAACCTGTAATAAATATAGAAAAATGGTCTGCTTTTTTGGATATATTGTTGGGTTATGATTTAGGGTTAGCAAAATCATTTATTCAATCAAAATGGAACTCTGATGATTTGACTCCAGTTTTTAAATCATTTATTCAAAACAATAATCCAAATAGTAAAAAATCTATTTTTAATTATGCTCCTCAAAAATTATTTGCGCGCATAGAGCACAAAATCAAATCATTTAACCTGAAATCAAATGCACGGAAAAATATTCAATCACACTATGATTTAAATAATGAATTATTTAAACTATTTTTAGATGCCTCAATGACGTATTCATCTGCATACTTCAATGATTCTAATCTAAATTTAGAAGATGCTCAGTACGCAAAAATAGATAACCTGTTTAATAAAAGCGGTCTAAAAAATAACGATCACATTTTAGATGTTGGTGGTGGCTGGGGCTCTCTAATCATTAGAGCTGCAAAAAAATTCAACTGCACTGGAATTGCTGTTACTCTATCGAAAAACCAATATGAGTTTACAAAATCAAAAATCAATCAGATGAAATTAAATAATCAAATAGATGTAATTTTAGAAGACTACAGAAATATTGAAGGAAAATTTGATAAAATTTTTTCCGTCGAAATGCTCGAAGCTGTTGGCCATACCGGATTAAAGGATTTTTTCCAGCATTCAAATATACTTTTAAAACAAAATGGTAGCTTGGCGTTACAAGTCATTACAGTTCCAGATGATAGATATGAATCCTACAGAAAAAACTGTGACTTCATTCAAAAATACATATTCCCTGGCGGATTATTACTATCACATAAACACATCTTAGATACAATGAGTGCAAATAGCGATTTAGAAGAAAAATCTTATATATCCATTGGTGAACATTATGTTAAAACCTTACAATTATGGAGACAAAATTTTCAAAACAACTTTGATCAAATAAATAAAATGGGCTTCGAAGAAAACTTCATCAGAAAATTCCTTTATTACTTCAGTTATTGTGAAGCTGCATTTGAAACAAAACATATAGACAATTTACAAATATTCATTAAGAAAAAATAAATATGTGGTACGAATTTCTCATAAATCATTCTTTAATCCCCAGAAAGATATTAATTAAATCCATCCAATATATGCTAAAAAGGCATTTGTCAAAATTTTCTGATAAAAAAAATGACTTATTGACATTACAAAAAACATTCTGTTTAAAACATTCCGAAGGTCCTTTAGCCAAATCAACTCAGGATGCAAATAAACAACACTATGAATTCCCTATAGATTTCTTTAAAACTGTTTTAGGTAGCAACCTAAAATACAGCGGATCATTCTGGCCTCATAAGGAAGCAGATTTAACTCAAGCAGAAATCACATCTCTAGAGAAATATTTAGATAGAGCAAAAATTAAAACAGGTGAATCTATTTTAGAATTAGGATGTGGTTGGGGGTCTTTATCCATATATTTAGCTTCAAAATTTCCAAATAACAAACTGATTTCAGTAACAAATTCAATCCATCAATTCAAATACATTAAAAAAATAGCAAAAAGAAAAAGCTTAAATAATATTGAAATTATTCATTCAGACATGAACGACTTTGATACTAAAATGAAATTCGATAAAATCATTTCAATTGAAATGTTTGAACATATGTATAATGTTTCAAAATTACTAAAACGTACACAATCTTGGCTAAATGAAAATGGAATGCTTTTTTTTCAGGTTTTTAACCATAAATCCTATCCTCAGGATTTCGACAATTTGAAATCATCTTGGATGTCAAAATATTTTTTCACCAATGGAATGATGCCATATGATGGGTTTTACAATGATATTGATTCCAACTTAGTTCTAAAAAATTCATGGTCAGAAAATGGAAAACACTATTCAAAAACTCTTTACGCTTGGCTCAAAAATCTTGAGGATAACTCGCAGTATATATTCTCATCTCTATCAGGCAAATATAAAGCAACAGATCTAAAAATATTCATCAATCGATGGAAATTATTTTTCATAATTTGTGCTGAATTATTCGGATACAAAGATGGTAATGAATGGTATATTAAACAATATTTATTCACAAAAAAATCCAAAAATAAATCATGAATATCGCAATAGTGGGAGCTGGAATTTCTGGCATTTCAGCAGCATATAATTTACAAAAAAAACATACAGTTACACTAATTGAAAAAAACAAAAAATTAGGTGGACACTCAAACACAATTCATGTAAAAGATGATAATTCAAATGATTTATTTATTGATACAGGTTTCATAGTAATGAATCATAAAAATTATCCCAATTTTTCTAATTTTTTAAAGAACTTGAATGTCCCACTAATAAAATCTGACATGTCATTTTCTTATTTCAACAAAAACACAAATATTCAATACGCAGGTACTTTGAAAGGACTTCTGCCAAATTTGCGAAAAATATTCTCTCCAAATCATTATCGACTTCTTTATCTAATAACTAAATATTCAAAAATATTAGATCATGACTTTCAAGCAGGAAAATTAAATTCTTCAAATTTTACGATCAAGGAATATCTAGAAAAAATTCACTGTCCAGAATTTGTAATGAAAAATTATTTTTTCCCTATCGCAGGAGCAATTTGGTCTTGCCCTCAAGAAGAAATAGAACAATACCCTGTAACTTCTTATGTTAATTTTTTTCACAACCATGGGTTATTGCAAATTGGACAAAGAGAACAATGGTACACAATTGCAGGAGGTAGTAAAGAATATATAAAAAAATTCGAAACAGGCTTTAAGGGTACCATCATTAAAAACGCCGAAGTAATTAATATTAGACAATCGGATAATAAAGTCATAATTCAAGGAAAACATAATTACATCCAAGAATTTGATTTAATTGTAATGGCAAGCCACGCAGATGAAACATTATCTATGTTGAATTCTCCTACTCAAGATCAACAAAAAATTTTATCTGCATTTAAGTATTCAAAAAACCAAATTGTTTTACATACCGATTCAAATGTTTTATCAAAAAATAAAAATATTTGGGCTTCTTGGAATTTCATCACATCTAATGAATCTATTGATCAATCTAAGGAATCCATTCATTACTACATGAACAGGCTTCAGAAAATTAAATCTAATAAAGAATATATTGTTTCAGTAAATCCACCTGATTCATTGAAAAAAGAAAATATAATCTATACAACCGAATATACGCATCCAATATTAGGGCAAGATGCAATTAAAATGCAAAATACACTCTTACATTTAAATAAACAATCCAGAATTTTATTTTGTGGTTCATATTTTGGATTTGGTTTTCATGAAGACGGATATTTATCCGGATTAAATGTATCAAAAGAAATATTAAAACGGTTTTAGTATGTCTATATCTGAAGGTATTTACATTGGAAAACTAACCCATCAGAGATCCTACCCTAAAGCACATCATTTCCAATATAAACATGTGATGTTAGCACTAGATGTAGATTCAAATAAAACATCATCCTTTATTTTTGGATTGAATAAATTTAGGATATTGTCAATTTATGCTAAGAATCACTTGGGCGGTGAAAACACCAACTTTAGAACAGCATTAAATAAACTCCTTAAATACAATGCAAAATATAACAAAAACAATCAAATGATAGTTCTAACTACGCCTAGCGTTTTAGGTCATGTTTTTAATCCTGCAACATTTTTTTTCCAACTGGATAAAGAAAAAAAAGATCTCGAACTTGCCATAGTTGAAGTAAATAATACTTTTGGAGAAGCTCACACATATGTTTTAGATAAACAAAAATTAGACAAAACAGTTTCGGTATTTTTCAACAAAAAGGAATTCCATGTGTCTCCTTTTGCAAACATGCAAGGGCATTATAAATTCAAATTTGACCTGAATGAAAATCAAATAAATATTTCAATCCACCTAATAAAAAATGACACTCCAATTATTACCGCAAATTTCAATGGCTATAAAACCAATTTTGCCAATTCAATTTTATTGAAATCTTTAATAAAAATTGTAACCATAGCATATTTTACAGAATTTAGAATTTTGAGCCAGGCATTCCGTTTAATGATAATAAAAAAATTGAAATTTTATCAAAAACCTGAGCCACAAAACCAAAACACCTATATATCTAGTTCTCCGTCTTATATTAATAAAATGAAATTTATTAAATGGATCAAAAAATTCAAAAAATAGTTGCTGCAACAGTGAGTGAAAAAATAATTATCTTTTTTGATGGATATTGTATTCTATGTAACAAAACCGTCGATTTTCTTATCTCCAAAGATGAAAAACAAAAGTTTTTGTTCGCAACTTTACAGTCAAAAACAGCTACAAACATCTTAAATGAAATTGGATTCCAAGAGAAACAGAACAAAAACCTCAATACTATTGTTTACTTTAAAAATGGTACATTTAAAATCAAATCAAACGCTGTTATAGATATTTTATCTGAACTAGGAGGAGTATACCAATTCACAAAAATCTTTTATTTAATACCTTTATTTTTGAGAGATTTGATATACGACCAAATAGCTACAAAACGTTACAAATGGTTCGGGAAAAAAACAACATGTAGGATACTAAATCCAAATAAATATACAAGAATCATAAATTAAACACTTTTAAAAACTAAATAATTTAAACTAAAATCGATTATAATGTTTTAAAGATTTTTCAAATATAAAATAATTTCGAGGCCAAAATGGTAAAAACTTTATTAATATTAACTATATTAACTACATTAACTTTTGCTGCTTGTAGTACATCTGATTCTGAATCAAATTCTGATTCTTCTTCAAGTTCTGGTGAAGCTTTAAGTACTGGTAAGACAGGAACTTTACAAGAACCTAAAGTTTACATTAACAAACTCCTGGTAGGTGATGGAAACGCCCAGGGAGGCGCCAGCGAAAAACAAAGTAAATGTGACGATACTATCTCACATTGTGTTAGAAAAAAAGTCCCTCATAGCATCTGGGATACGATAACAGAATCAATTCGAGCTTATAATCCTGAGTCACAAAGAAAAGAACCTTTTTGTGAAATTAACGAACATAAAAATGGGGCTGGTGTACCTTTTGAAATCGGAACAAAGATTGAAGTTATTGGAGCACCAACAAATGATTGTCAGCATACAATGATAATGAGACCTGGTATGCCCCTAAGTAAACTTCCTACTGCTTTAGTTAAAGTAAAAGTTCTTGAAGGGCCAAATAAAGGTTTAGAAGGTTGGACTTGGTCTAGCGCTATTGCTGTAGATGGTAAATAAGAATTAAATAACTCACATTTACAATTTAAATAATCACAATCAAAGGAGGCCAATATGGGAAATAAGATTCAATTGGCGTTGATTATAGTAGTTACTATTCTTGTCGTGACCCAAATATATACTGCTGTTGAATTAGTAAGGCTCAATTCCAATAATCATAGCACCACCAAAGATTGCTACAAGTATAAGCATCACAATCATTCTTGGAAGCATAATAAAAATTGGAAAATGAAGCAGGGATGGAAAATGAAATCTCTTGATCAAAAAAAGTGATTTCAAAGTATTTAATTTGATCAAAACATGAGAAATATTTTCTTTACCTTAACAAGTATTTTTCTGCCAATTTTTTATCTTTTTATAGCTTATGGCACATTCCAGGAAACAGATAAAACTCTCAAAGGGAGACCTTACAGGAAAATCATCAGAACGCTTTTGGGGATCGGGTTTGTTGTGATAACACCTTTTATATTCTATTATTTTTGGTTTTCACAAATATGAAATTTCTCAAATTTGGATTAACCAAAAATATGTGTAATTAACATCTATGTCTCTTAATAAATTTTTAAAAAAAATTACTTCAACTTTCGGTGCAATTCACTTGATTTTAGCATATATAATTTTTGGAGCTGTGATCTTAATTTGGGTAGAATTCCTTAACTGATATTCTAAAACAAATTTACTTATAATGGCTTTCTACCAGGGAACCCTGTATCTATCTCGTGCCAATATTTGATTTCTTGCTCACCTGAATGCCAGCACAAATATACTTCTCTGTCTTCAAAAATATAAGGGAAATCTACAAGACCATTTTGGATGCTTTTAACTAAGATTCCACGTTGATGAACAGTTTGAATTTGTTCATTTATTTTGGTCAATGTTTGACTTAATTCTTGTTCCATAGATTCGATGCGTTGGGTTACTACATCATCTAAACCGTTAGATATTACCGGATTTTCCAATTGTTCGATATTATCATTTAACTCATCTAATCGCTTAAGTAGCTTACTTAAACCATTAAAAATTTCCTCAAGCCAATTCACCAACTCTTGAGCTTCTTCTAGAGTAAAATAACGAGTCATTTAAATGTCTCCTAAAAAACTGAAAGCCCTCTGACGAAATATCAGGGGCTTTCAATATCAAAACTAGACTTCGATTTAGCTATCGGATCTCAATGTAAAAACACCCATTAAAATAGTGCTTAACATGAATGAACTCCAACCAATCCATTGTAAAGTGGTAGAAATATCGCCACTTAAAAATGCCGAAAGAATCAATGTTATTGATGCAATAACTGCAAGAATACTAGTTGAAATATTTAAATTCTTTTCAATAAATATTCCTACACCTAGTAAAAGCATCGAAACACCTAATATAAGTGAGGATGCTCCACCTCCTGCGGCCGTAACTCCTTGAAGTATTGCAGCTTCTTGAACTGAACCAGCTTCAGTTGAACCATATTCAAATCCAAGCGCTGTAACCATTCCAGCAAGAACCGCCATAAAAAGTATCATTGCAATATTTGTATAAGAAGATCCTGCTCCACCTCCCATAGCCATTCCTCTTGACATAACTACCAATGCTGTCAGCACTGTAATCATACCACCATACCCCATTAATATTGCAATTTTTGCAGTAGCACCACCATCTAAGAGTTT
>CEUY01019633.1_pt1 | contig 17439 bp, 15 predicted proteins | sample 361481 | NCBI WGS metagenome assembly CEUY01 (sample SAMEA2622737, study PRJEB7988) | marine metagenome | isolation source: saline water (ENVO:00002010), including
GTATGTCAAGAAAGCAAATTGATAATATTATAATTAATAATCCTGCAAATATACTTGCAATTTGATTATGAATATTTTGAAAGGAACTCATGGGATTTAAATGTGGAATTGTAGGATTGCCTAATGTCGGCAAATCGACCCTTTTTAATGCACTTACTAAGACAGCTATGGCTCAGGCAGAGAACTACCCTTTTTGTACCATAGAACCCAACGTGGGAGAAGTCGCAATACCAGATCCTAGACTGTATGAGTTGGCTGAAATAACCAACTCCGAAAATATTGTTCCTACGAGGATGACATTTGTGGATATTGCAGGTTTGGTGAAAGGAGCTTCTAAAGGGGAAGGATTGGGTAATCAATTTCTCGCTAATATTAGAGAGATGGATGCAATAGCCTATGTCTTGCGTTGCTTTGATGATTCAGACATAGTTCATGTAGAAGGTAAAATAGACCCACTTTCTGATCTTGAAATTGTTGAAACTGAACTTATGTTGGCAGATCTAGAAACGCTGGAAAGACGGGAACCTAGCTTGTCAAAGAAAGCCAAAAGCGGCGATAAGGAATCCCAGGAATTAATAGGCTTGGTGAATAAAGCCTTAGACCTTTTACGGGAGGGCAGACCAGTTCGTACTATAGAAATTAAAGATAGTGAAGAAGCACTATTAAAAAGCCTTCAGTTGCTAACAGCTAAACCAGTTCTCTATGTATGTAACGTAAATGAAACTGATGCTTCCAAAGGGAACCATTATTCAGAATTAGTTTTTGATATGGCAAGAGAAGAAGGTGCTGGGGCTGTTTTAATTTCTGCCAAAATAGAATCTGAACTCTCTCAACTTGATGCTGCTGATCAATATGAATTTCTGGAAGAGCTAGGATTGAAAGAACCCGGCTTAGTTAGGATGATATATGAAGGGTATGATTTACTTAACTTAATGACTTATTTCACGTCCGGCCCCAAGGAGTCCAGAGCTTGGACTGTCCCATCTAACTCATCTGCGCCAAGAGCAGCACGAGCAATTCATACCGATTTTGAAAAAGGATTTATTAGGGCTGAAGTAATTTCTTTCTCAGATTATGTTAAATTCAATGGAGAGCAAGGTGCGAAAGAGGCCGGTAAAATGAGGATTGAAGGAAAGGATTACCAAGTTCAAGATGGAGACGTTATTTTATTTAGATTTAATGTTTAAGAATCAACTGCATTCTGTAATTTTTTGTAGGCTTCATCTAAGTGTATATCATTAGATATTGCATGAACAAATACACAATCAGGTCTAAGTAAACTTTCTACAATTGTAGTTGGAATAGTTTTAATTAAATTCCTTATTTACTATTTTCTAAAGAAGAAATTTGATTAGCTAAAGGGATTATCCACTCATCAATACTTTCTTCTAAATCAAGGCCGCAATGAGGGCATTCAATATCTCCAAAACGTATTCTAGTTTCACATTCATTGCAAATTCTTTGTTGGTAAATCCATTTCAATAAAATTTGTTCTAATTTATTTTTATTGTTAATCATATATTTTGGCCTTTATGAAGTAGGTTTATTTATTTTTGAAGATTGTAATAATATCTGTAATGGTAAAGATATTATAAGTATAACTGAAGCCAAATAGAAAACTGAATTCAGTGTGTAATTTTCTATTGTATAACCTCCTATTATTGCAATAATAGCTCCAATTACAGGTGATATTCCATACATAAAACCAAACCCAAGTCCTCTTTTATTATCAGGTATATATTTTGCTATAAGCACGTTTTGAATAGGTGATCTTGAAGAGATTAAAGCTCTAAGTACTGGTAGGGTAATTAAAAGTATTAGACTTTCTTGTGCATATAAAAATATTAATACTGGAATACATAGTAGGCTTACAATTAATAAAGCTTTTTCTGGGCCTATCTTCGCAGATAAGATTCCACTTAAAATACTTCCAGGAGTACCAAGTAATACTATTAAACTATACATTATAGCTGTTTTAGGTATTTGAAAGATTGTAGTTTCTCCAATTTGACCTAAGTCAGCTATAATTGCTGACAAAAATGAATCAGTTGCAGTTGTAGAGCCTTCTAATAATACTATTATTGAGTAGATTAACACCATAGATACTATTAAAATTGAAAACTTATTAAATATTTGTGGGTTCATTTTATTTTCAATTTTATTTAAGTTTAATTTAGCTTTAGAAAGAAAAAATTTATCATTAATTTTTATCATTAAAAATAAGGGTGAAATTGATATAATTGCTGCAAGTAAAAATGCTTCTTTCCAGCCAAATTGCACTGCTACTGAAATAAGAGAAAGAATTAAAATTGATTGACCGAGTATCCCACCAGCTTCATGGAAACCTAAAGCTTCAGATTGTTTTTTTAGGTTTTTACTTATTAAAGATAAAGAAATAGGATGATATATACCAGTACCTAGCCCAAGTAAAGATAAGCCTATGCCTAAAATTATTTTATCAGGGGAAAGAAAAACAATTAAGCAGCCTAAAGATGTGAGTATTGGGAATAATATAAAAATATATTTACTATTTATTTTGTCAGAAAGAATACCGCATAAAAAACCTGATATTGCTCTAGTAATAATAGTAATTGTAATTAAGAAACTTAAAAATATATAATCATTATAATCATTGTCTATCACAAATATGAGCATAGGAAATAGCATATGCCATGCATCTGATATTGCGTGAGAAAATGATGCAAAAAGAAGAAAACTTCTTTCTTCTTTATTAATCCACCACCTGTTATAAAATAATTTATTCATAAATTTCCTTAGAAAATGTCTATTATTTAAACATTTCTTCTTGATCAAATACTTCAGAAAGAATTTTAATTCCTTCTTGAATCTCATCTGCAGAATTATAACTATAAGTTAATCTAAGGAAATTTTTCCCTGATTTCCCAGCATGAAATTGAGGACCAGGATTATATTCTACACTATTTTTTATAGCATGAGGCAGCGCTGTCCAAGTATTAGCATTTGAAGGCAATTTTAACCATATCATCATTCCTCCATTTGGTTTACTCCATGAACAAGTTTTTGGGAAATATTTTTCCAGAGCCTTTAACATAGTATCTCGTTTAATTTTTAATGAATCCGCTGTAGAAACTACATGTTCATTTCTGTAATTTTTTAGAAATTCATAAACTAATATTGATGCAAGTTGGCTCGGAGAATTCCCGGAGTCAAATCTTGATAATACATTTTGCATATTTGCTGGTAATACGGCATATCCTAGTCTTAAGCCACAGCCTAATAATTTAGTATAAGCAGAGACATAAATTACTGTTCCAGCTGTATCAAGGCTCATGAGGGTTGGAGGCAAGTTTGGACCATCTATTCTGAAATCAGCATAGGATTCATTTTCAATTATTGGTATTTGGTATTTTTCAGATAGCTTAATTAAACTTTTTTTTCTTCCTAGACTCATTGTAATCCCCATTGGATTTTGGTAAACGGGTATTGTACATATAAGTTTTGGCAAAGTATTTTTAAGTTTTAGGTCTTTTAGAGTATTTTCTAGTTTTTCAGTTTCAATACCATATTGATCTGTTGGTATATGTATTACTTTAGCACCTTTTGCCAGTAGCATGTTTAAAGTACCTAAATAAGTAAACTCTTCAACTAAGACTATATCTCCTGAGTCTATAAAAGTATCTAAAATAGTTTTTATTGCGCCTCCTGCGCCACTGCTTAAAAATACTAATTCGGGATTTACAGTTAATTTTCTATAGAGCTGTAAATTATTGGATATTAAGTTTCTTAATTTTGGATACCCTTGGATGTCTGGATATTTAGTTAAAGTGTTCCATTCTTTGTTTATAGCAGTATTTAGAGCATCTGACATTTTATTTTTCTGAAAAGTATGTGGATTTGTATAAGTAATTGAAAAAATATATTTTGATTTTTTTGACCCATCCATAGATAATCCAGGTGGCGATTCTATAGGTAAAGGTGCATTTTTTGATATCAAACTAGAATAGTCTAACTTTTTCATTTATTTCTCCATATAATTGGGATATATTGATCAATCTATTATTGCTGTAGCAGTTATTTCAATTTTCATTTCTGGAGTTGCTAAGCATGGGATTCCTATATATGAGTTTGTGGGCCATTCTCCTTTAAAATATTTAGTCCATATTTGTTGTTGTTGATCATTTATAGGCCAAAACTTTGGCATTTCTGATTCTACTATGTAAGTTGTGACAGAAACAATATCTGAAGGTTTACCCCCTTCTGAATCTACTATTTTCGTAATTCTATCTAATATCACATCAAGCTGAGACATTATGTCTTTGTTTTGAGCGTTTGAATTATTTGCTGTAATACCTGATATATATAATGTATTATCTGATTTAATTCCTCTAATATATGTAGGCCCTGCTGGGTAAATATCTGGATAATTATTCCGTGATTTTTTCATTATAACTCCTATTTTAAATTATTTTGTCATTATAAAATTCTGATACTTGCTCTGGTGAAAAACTCAAAAATTCTTTTAATATATATTCTACATGTTCTCCAAGTTTTGGAGCTTTTTGATGTTTGATTTCTACATTACTAATTTTAATAGGGCTTTTTAATTGCTTGATTTCCCCAAAATCAGGGTGAGAAACTGAAAAGATCATTTCCTCAATCACTTGAGGGTCTTTTAAGGCTTTATTTACAGAATTAACAGGTGCAGAGGGTACAAAGCCTTTAAAAAGCTTCATCCATTCAACCGTTGTTTTTTGTCTACTTAGTCTCTTCAATATAGGTATTAATATATCTCGGTTTTCTAATCGATTGTTAAATGAGTTAAAACGAGGATCATCAGCAAGATCAGGGCTACCTAGAATCGTTACTAAATTACGATAGAATTTTTCTTTTGCACACATTACCACAATCCAATTATCTTTTGTTGGAAGTATTTGTGCTGGAACTTGAGAAGGGTGGGAAGAATCTGCAAATCTTTTTGGTTGGTACCCCTTAGTTAAATGCCAAGCACCAATATATCCTAAATGTGAAATTGCATTATTAAATAAATTAACATCTACATCACACCCTTTTCCAGAAATTTTTGCTTTTAATATTGCACTAATTAATCCTAATGCAGCCATGTTACCTGCACTTAAATCAACTAAAGAAAGACCAGATTTTTGTGGTGCGGATCCAGGTTCACCAGTAATACTCATCCAGCCTGAATATCCTTGCATTAAATAATCATATCCAGGTTCATTAAATCTGTTTCCTTTTCGTCCAAAAGCTGAGAGCGAACAGGATACAATAGATGGCTTTACATTCTTTAATGATTCATAATCTAAACCTAATTTACTTGGAAGATCTCCTCTTAAATTATTAAATATAGCATCAGATTTTTTAACTAAAGGATGAAGAATTTCCACATGTCTAGGATGTTTTAAATTTAGAGTCATACTCAATTTATTTCTATTAAAGCTTTGGAAATATATACTATCATTTTTTATATTATAAGGTGGGACATTTCTTGCAACGTCCCCTCCGGAACCAGCATCTTCAATTTTAATAATTTCTGCGCCTAAATCGGCAAGTATCATGGTTCCCCATGGTCCGGCTCCATATTGTTCCACTGCAATAATTCTTATTCCAGATAAAGGTAATTGATTGTTTTTGCTATCATGTCTTGTATTCATAAATAAACCTTAATTAATTATATTTTTTAAAATATTCTTTTGTAAAATTAATAATTTTTTTGTAGAATAAATGATTATATGTAAAGGAGAGCATTATGTCTAATTTAAGAAAAAATAACATATTAGAAAAGAAAAGGTTAACTAGTGTAGCTAAAGGAATAGGCTTTTTATATCCTTATTATCAAGCTGTAGAAATGGTTGGCATGACTAATTTATATGATTTTATTTATATTGATGGCGAACACGGTGTTTTTTCACGAGAATCTATTGCGTTAATGTGTATTGTAGCTGATTCTTATGATTTAACAGTTTATGCTAGAGTTCCAACATTAGATCATTCAACAATTAATATGTATTTGGATTGTGGTGTAATGGCTATACTAGGACCTCACGTAGATACTGCCTCAGATGCAAAAAAACTTGTAAATGCTTGTAGATATACACCCGTTGGTAAAAGAAGTTGGGGATCTGGCAGAGGTAATTATTACGGAGATAGTAATTTACTTAATTCTCCTGGCTCTAATCGCACAAAATGGATGAACGATATTAATAACGAAATTTTAGTTATTGCTCAATTAGAAACTAAAACTTCTTTTAATAACCTTGATGAAATTCTAAATGTTGATGGAATAGATGCATATGCTTGGGGTTCTAATGATTTAGCGCAATCTATGGGGTTCCCAGGTGAGCCCGACCATGTTGAAGTTAAAGATGCAGAAAGTCGTGTTGCAAACAAAATTCATTCATTAGGTAAAAGTATGCTTTTTGATTTTTCTGAAATGGATGATCTTGGTAAAATAATTTTAAAAGGTTTAAAAGATTTTGCGAAAAAAGATTAAATAATATGAGTAAGATTGAAATAAATTACTTAGAAACCCAAAAATTATTAATCAATCATGAAAAAGGGAATATAGAATCTAATATTTCTAATTTAAAACCATATGATTTACTCTTGGCATCTTTTGGGACTTGAATTTCTGAAACTATTCTTTTGTATTGTAAAAGAAAAAATTGGCCAATAAAGATTAATAATATTAGTTTAGATTTGTTAGACCCAAAGGATCGAAAAGTTTTAAGGCAAACAATAAATATAAATCTATATTTAACAGGTTCAGTCTCTGAGGAGCAATTATCTAGACTCGAATATATTGCAAATAAATGTCCAATACATAAAATTTTGCATAAAAGTTTTAATATTGAATTAGCTTTATTTATAAAATAATAAAAATCAGGTTAATATATTATAAATTTGAACTCTATGTCTATTACTTTCAGTTACATAAAGTTTATTTTTATGTATTTTAACTGAAGTTGGTCCCCAGAAAAATTCTTCTATGTGCGAAGATTCTTCGTGAGGGTCATTGTTGAATTGACTTATATCAGGTTTTAAGTTTGCCTTAGAGCGAGCAGAGGCCTCTTCTAAATTTGAATCTAAAAATTCTTGAGCCCATTTAGATACAGTTGCTTGTCCTCTAATTTGAGAAATGTAAATACCTTTATTGTCATAAATCTGTATTCTCTCATTACCCCAATCAGCAACATAAATATATTCTTTATTATCTACAACTACTGATGAAGGTCTGTTTAATTCGCCTTCTTTATTACCATAGTTACCAAATTGGGCAATGAATTTTCCATCATCAGAAAATTTTTCTATTCTATTATTTCTCCAATTTGCTACAAATATATTGTTGTTATTATCTATCGATATTCCCCATGGTAAATTTAGTTGGCTATTATTATTTCCGTATGATCCAAATGAAAGCAAAAATTTTCCTTCATTAGTAAATTTTTGTATTCTATGATTATATTGATCAGAAATATATATATCTTCATTTTGGTCAAATATTATTGATGTAGGTCCATCTAGATCAGATTTACCTTTTCCTTTGTGACCCCATTTATTAATAAATTTCCCATTAGAATCAAATATTGTTACTGTGCTAGTAAGTTCATCGCATGTATAGATATTATTATTTTTATCTATTGCGATTGATGACGGAGTTAATAATTGACCATCGTTATTTCCGTAAGATAGAAAAGTTCCAAAAAATTCACTATGAATATTGTATTTGGTTATCCTAATTGTTCTTGGGTCAGCTTTATGTCCTCTATTAATAGTGTAGATATATCCATTGCTATCGAATGCTGTATCTACAGGGAACATAAAACCTCTGCCTTCCATTGTGCAAAGGCCAATAGTATTATGGTATTCAACTATAGGTGATGTGCTTTTAGTTACACTGATCATTTTGTTGCATGTTCTACATAATTTTTATACTTTTTGAAATTCTGGAGCAGATACAATTAATTTAAGTAAATTTTTTATATTTTTTTCTGTTATTTTGTTGTTGTTTTTATCGAGTCCTATAAACTCATTTAAGACATTTAATGAATTGTCAGATAGGTTGATATACCCGAGTTCTTCTAAGCAGTGGTTAATAATTTCTTTAGGATCATTAACGTCTTGGTTCTCTTTAATAATGTTTTGAATTATTGATTTAGTTCCTGGATTAGATATATTTGTTATTTGTTTAGAAGCAAAATTTAAACGTTCAGTTAAAGATCCCGTATTAATCCATTCAGTACCTTGATGCCAACCTTCAACAGATGGAGGGTTTAATAGTTCTTGTCCCATGAAAATCATTTGGAAATTCCTCTCCAGAATTTCTGTTTTGGGACTTTCAAATTCTTTTGTAAGTCTAATTATACCTGCAACCATATCTACTGGGCTTTTAATTTTAGCATATCTACAATTATCTGATTTGAAAAAATTTGAGTTAAATAAAACATTCAACATATGTTTAATGTCATAATTGCTTTCAAAATAGGCTTTAGATAATATTTCTATTGCTTTAGGATCTTTAGGAGCTATGTAAGGCCACTGAGGTACTGGTGGTTCATCAGCAACAAAAAAATTATATAAATGTCGAGATAAAAAATTTGCTGTAGCTGGTTGTTTACAAATTATTTCTATTATATCTTCTCCATTAAAATTACCAGTTTCCCCTAAAAATGTTTTTGTATCATTGTCATGGTCTTTTTCATTATATTCATAACGCCAGGAAATTTTTCCATAGGGCCATATAGAATTTCTTATAGCAAGTTCTTTTGAATATTCAAGATTTTGCAATGTCCAGCCAGTAAATGCCCGTGAACATTCTTTAATATCATCTTCTGAATAATTTCCTACCCCCATAGAAAATAACTCTAATAATTCTCTTCCATAATTTTCATTTATTGCTCCTTTATGATTGTCATGGTTATCAAGCCAATGAATCATAGCAGGATCTTGAGAAAGCTTAATTAAAAGGTTTTTAAAATTACCCATTCCATATAATTTAAACATTTTCAGTTGGTCGAATAGAACTTTTCCTATAGTAACTTTTGAGTATCCAGTCGCAAATATGTTATGCCAAAAAAGAATAATTTTTTCAGTTAATGGGTCACTTGTAGTGACCATATTGTATAGCCAATTACATGCAGTTCCAGCTGATTCGAAGCCAGCTGATTGCTCTGGGTGATGTCTTCTTATTAAGTCTAGTGGCATAGAATTAGTATTAGATGGATATAATAATTCTTCGACAGTTTTAGAGTAACCTTTTTGAGCATAGATTTCTATTTCTTTTTTATTAGCACCAAAACTTGCTCTTCTAAGCAGATGACCGATAAGTTCGTAATTTTTTTCATAATTACTAACCATTGGTTGCTCCTATCAAATTAATTTATTAATATTATTAAGAAGTTAGCTGATTATTTGGATCTTTCATATACTTGAACTCTGTGACGGTTACTTTCAGTTATATATACTCTACCGCTATCATCTAATTTTACCGAAGTAGGCCCCCAGAAATATTTCTCTATGTGCGCAGATTCTTCATGAGGGTTACCTCCAAATTGAGTTGGATCTGGCTCCAAATTTGACCTAGATCTAGGTTCAGCTTCTTCATAATTACCATCCATGTATTCTTCCCCCCACTTTGACAAAGTGCTTTCCCCTCTATAGGTTTCTATGAAATTGCCATTTTTATCTAGAATTTGAAGTCTTTCATTACCCCAGTCTGTTATATATATATATCCATCATTATCTACAGCAACTCCAGATGGATTCTTGAATTGACCATTTTGTGAACCTCGATTACCAAAACATCTAATCAATTTTCCATTAGTATCATATTTAGCTATGCGGTCATTACCCCAATCAGCTACATATATAAATTCATCAGCACTAATAAATAGCCCCCAAGGCATATTCAGTGTATCTTGACCTTTGTCTCCAAAACTTGAAATAAAATCACCATCTTTAGTAAATTTTTGAATTCTGTTATTTAAATGGTCTGCGACAAATATATTATCATCTGAATCAAATGCTATTCCAGATGGTCCATTTAATTCACCTTCATTAATACCAGTTTCCCCCCAGTATTTAATAGGTTTACCTTCCTCTGAAAAAATATTTATCCTGTGATTCAATTCGTCACTAACATATATGTTTCCGTATTTATCTGATGCCATACCTGTTGGCCATCTAAATTCGCCTAAATTTTCTCCATAGCCACCATATACCCCATAAAAATTACTGTTGATATCATACATAGTAATTCGTAACTGAAATACTGCTGGAGTATAAGCCCTGCTAACTGTATGTAATCTTCCATTTTTGCCAATAGCTGTATCAACAGGAAACATGAAGCCTCGTCCATCCATTACACAAATGCCTATAGTATGGCTATAATTTAGGAATGATTTTTTTGTTTTTATTGTAGTCAATAGTCTTACCTCAATTTTATTATGATTGTTGAAATTCAGGAACTGATCCAATGACACTCATTAATTCTGAAATCTTTTTTGTTGCATTTTCTTTGTCGTTTACTAGATTGATATCTGATATACCGTTATTTTGTGCAAATTCAACTAGAATCTTGTATGTATGCTGAGAAGTTTCTATTGCTCCTAATTGTTCTAGGCATTTATCAACACATATTTGGGCAGATATTGAGTTGCCTTCATTTTTTATTATATTTTCTATAATCTTTTTTATACCAGGTTTTGATATGTCTCCAAGTTGTTGAGAAGCAAAATTCACACGCTCGGTTAATGATCCTGTTTCAATCCATTCAGTACCTTGATGCCAACCTTCAACAGATGGAGGGTTTAGAAGCGTTTGTCCCATAAATCCAATTTGGCTATTATATTCGGTAATTTTTATACTAGGTTCTGTAAATTCATTAGTTGTTCTTAAAATATTACCAGCTAGTTCAGCAGGGCTCTTAATCTTTTTATAATGACATCTTTCAGATTTAAAGAATTCGGAATTGAAAAGTACTCTTATCATTTCACCAATATCATAACCACTATCAAAATATGCTTTTTCTAAAATATCTATTGCTTCTGAGTCTTGAGGTTCTTTATAAGGCCAAGCTGGAACAGGGGGTTCATCTGCTACAAAAAAGTGGTATAAGTGCCTCGATATAAATCTAGCAGTTGCTGGTTGTTCACATATGATTTTAATGATTTCTTCCCCATTGAAATTTCCTTTATGACCTAAAAATGTTTTTTCTCCGTTATCATGGTCATTTTCTTTATACTCATATCTCCAAGCCAACTTGCCATAGGGCATAATTGAATTTCGAACAGCCAACTCTTTTATATAATCTGAATTAGCAATGCTCCAACCTGTAAAAGCCCTAGCACATTCCTTAATATCTTCTTCACTGTAATTACCAACTCCCATAGAAAAAAGTTCTAGAAGTTCTCTGCCATAGTTCTCGTTAATGGCCCCATTATGATTGTCGATATTATCTAACCATATAATCATCGCTGGATCTTTAGATAATTTAAGAAGTAATTTGTCAAGTTTTGAAAGGCCATGATCTCTAAACATACGTAACTGATCGCTTAATGGTTTACCATTTGTTACCTTTGAGTATCCTGTTGCAAAAACATTATGCCAGAAAAGAGCGATTTTTTCCCTTAAAGGTGAGTCAGTTAATAATAATCTATATAAGAAATATGCCCCACCTCCTACTTGGTCATGAGTAACAGATTGATCTGGGAAATAACGTCTTACTAAAGCATCGTTAATTCGTTGAGAGTTATTATTGTCAATTAATGCATCAACTACATTTTCATAACCTATTGAATTATATTTATCTAATTCATCTTTTGTAGCTCCAAATCCAGCTCTTCTTAGCAAATGGGCGATCAATTTAATATCACTATTATTATTTGTCATAGTATTAATTTACCTCAAATGTCCTCGTTTAATGTAATTTACCATAAATTTCATATATGTACACGGCTAAAATATTGTATTTAGGTATTTATTTTTTAATAAAAAACTCAATTTTTGTATTATAAATTTGGAGTAATGGAAAAATAAGTTAATGAGACATTTAGATTATCTCTTATTATTTAATTTTCCAATAATTACTATTCATTAAAGTTACTATACAAAAATTATAAACTATTAGAAAATATAAATATGTATAAAAACTATTAGATTAGTATAAAGTTTTCTCAGGTATTTATTAATGAATAACATTATAGATATTATTTTCTCTAAAAAAGGTAAATGGATAATTATATCTCTTTGGATTTTTATATCTTCTATATTAATTGTCACTTCACCTCCTTTAGATGAAACAACTAATGATGCTGAATTTTTACCAAATTCAGCTGATTCAACAAAAGTATTTTTATTAAGTGAAGAAAAATTTGAGTCTATTGGGACACCATTATTAATTGTTATTAGAAATAATGAAGGTTTATCTGTAGAAGATTTTGAATCAGCTGAAAAAATTGATAATTGGTTGCAGTCCAAAGAAGCGCCTTCTGTTATTGAATCAGTGATTTCTGTATTCTCTGTACCAGGTTCTGAAGTTGAATTGATTTCTGAAGATAAAACAACTATGAATATTGTTGTAAATTTGATAGGGAATCCAACTGATAAGATATTTCAAGACGCAGTAAAAGATATAAGATTTATTGCTGCTAAGGAAAGATCCAATGATTTAAAAGTTGAAAGTGGTGGCCCAGCTGGGCTGATTGTGGATTTATTAAATGTTTTTCAGAAGATTGATGGTTTATTACTTTTAGTTACTGCTATTTTAGTATTAATTTTACTTTTAATTATATATAGATCACCAGTAGTTGCACTACTTCCTGTAATTATTGTTGGTTTAGTGATGCAATTATCTTTATCAATAGTTGCTTTTATTGCAGACAATAGTTCTTTCTTAGTTATTAATGGTCAATCTAGAGGTATTATGACTGTAGTCTTATTTGGATCAGGTACTGATTATTGTTTATTCTTATCTTCTAGATATAAGGAAGAGCTAGGAAAATTTAAAGATAAATATTTAGCTATAAAAGAGACAGTTAAAGGTGTTGGAGGTGCAGTTATATCAGCTGGAGGAACAATATTCATTGCTTCAATAATTTTGTTATTAGCTGATTTACGATCTTACCAGTCTTTGGGTCCTGTTATTGCACTAGCTGTTTTAATAATGACTATTGCTTCTTTGACATTAGTTCCAGCAGCTTTATTAATTTTAGGTAGAGCTGCTTTTTGGCCATTTATTCCAAGATTTAATGAGAATTATAGTACAAAAATAGTACAAAATACTATTTATGGTAAAGTAGGTAAGTTAGTACTCAAAAAACCAATAATTACTTTGTCAATTACTATAATTTTTTTAGGTAGTATGATCTTTGGTTTAATTGGTTCTTCTAGATCTTTTGATCCATTAGATAGTCTTCCGTCAAATACTGAATCAGTTAAAAGCTATGAGTTGTTAAGGGAAGGTTTTCCTCCTGGAACATTATCTCCAACAGTGATTTTATTAGAATTAGGTGATGGAAATAATATTAATAATGTCGACTTTCTTAACTCTATAGATATTATGGCAAGTAATTTACTTTCAAATGACAAGATTGATGACATAATTTATTTTGGTAGACCTTTTGGATTTAATTCAAATATTTCATTTCAGCAAGTTTTAGAATCATATGAAAATATTAAGACAGGCAAGGGTAGACCTAAAGACTTTAGTAATGTAAATAAATCAGAAAGATTTTTATCAATTGATAGAAAGATTATTAAATTAGAGTTAATATTTAAATCTAACCCTAATTCTCATGAGTCAATAAATTTTATCCCGGATTTAAGATGGGAAGTTGAGAATAATATAAAAAATTTAAATCTAGATAATGTGATAGGCTACGTAGGAGGACAAACGGCTCAATCATATGATTCTAAAAAAGCTGCTGATAGAGATTTATTAATAGTTCTTCCTTTAATTTTATTGGCTATAGGCATAATTTTAGCTATACTTTTAAAGTCTTTCATTGCACCAATATATTTAATTGTAACAATTATATTTACCTATTTTTCTACTTTAGGTTTATCTGCATTTATATTTATATTTATATTTGGTCATGAAGGATTAACTCCTGGATTAGCTTTCTTTTTATTCGTTTTTCTTAATGCACTGGGTGTTGATTATAATATTTATTTGATGTCTAGATTAAGAGAAGAATCTCGAAAGAATAATTTAAACCAAGCAACTATAAATACTTTAGCAAGTACTGGTGGAGTAATAACATCTGCTGGATTAATATTAGCAGGTACTTTTTCTGCATTAATGACTTTACCTTTGCAAGATTTATTTCAACTTGGTTTAGCTGTTGCGCTTGGTGTTTTAATGGACACATTTATAACGAGAACTTTAATAGTTCCATCAATAGTTACTGTATTAGGTAAATGGAATTGGTGGCCTTTTAGTATAAAATCCAATATTTAGTAATATTTAGACATATTATTAAGAAAATACTATTAATTTATTTTGAATATGAATAGATAGAATAGAATTTGTTTAAAATTTGGTATATTATTTAGAGATTTTAAATAGGTTATTTATTAAGAGGAGATTTTTTATGGGGGATGATAATTTAAAGGAATCGTTAGGTTCATTACGTGGAGATGATAAGGAATATACTGGATATAGAAGAGTTGGCATAAGATTAACTGAGCCTTTTAATAAATTATTAGTAGATAGTCGTAATTCACTTGATTCAACGGATGAATTTAGTCATGGGTTAAATTGGTTTGATAAAGCTCATGCTGTAATGTTAATTGAAGAAAATATAATTCCAAAAGAAAATGCCAAAGATTGTTTATTAGCTCTTAAAGAATTATCAGTTCCGGGCGTAGGAAAGCTAATAGATACTTCTAGTGGAGGAAAGCATTCAGGAGAAGCATTTCTTATTCAAAAATTAGGTATGGAAGTAGGAGGATTGATTCATGCTGGGAGAAGTAGTTGGGATCTTAGTTTAGTTAGTCATAGAGTAAAATTACGTTCAGTTGTATTGGATTTAATGTGCCATATTAATGATTACAGGAAGATATTACTTAATAAAGCTAGTAAATTTACAGATGATGTCATGCCTTATTATACTCATGGTCAACAAGCACAACCTACTACTTTAGCTCACCATTTACATGCATTTATATCAGCAGCTGAGAGAGATTGGCTTAGATTAGATGGTGTTTATAAAAGAATCGATATAAGTGCTGCTGGAGCTGCAGCAGGAACTGCAAGTAGATTTCCTGTGAATCGAAAACGAGTAGCTGAACTTATGGGGTTTAGTTCTGTATCTACAAATACAAGAGATTCTGGATATAATTATGACCATTTATGGGAAATGGGAGCAGGATTAGGGATGTTAATGGAGAATTTAAGTTTTTTATGTGAAGAACTAATTTTATGGATGGGTAATGAATATGGGATGATTCAACTAGCAGATAGGTATTGTAGTACAAGTAGTATTATGACTCAAAAACGTAACCCTACTGCTGCTGAGCATGTTCAAGCAATTAGCAAACGTATAACTGGACGTATTCCTACGAGTTATATAGCTCCGGAATTAGTTGAGGATGCAAAACATTCAATGGATGCATTAAACTTATGCTCAGGCATGATTGATAGTATGAAAGTTTTTAAAGAGAAAATGTTTGAATTGACTGATAACTCGTGGGCTCAAGCTGCCGATTTAGCTGCTCTTTTGGTTAAAGAGAAAGGATTATCATGGAGAATTGCTCATCAAATTATAGGAGTAATGGTTAGATTAGCTGAAGAAGATGAATTAAGTCCTGGTAATCCGACCCCAGAATTATTAGATCGTGCTTCAAATTTATTTTTGGGAAAAACTCTTGATGTAAATGAAGAATTTTTAAGGAGAGGATTAGATCCTAATATATGTATATCTACTAGAACTGCTATTGGAAGCCCTGGGCCTAAAGAAATGGTAAAACAAATATCCAATTCTAGAAAATTACTTAATGATGACGATTTAGTTAATTCAAAAAGGAAAAAACATCTAGAGGATGCTGAAAATTTAACGAATCAAGTTATAGAACAAATATTATTGTAAAAAACTAATCTTTTCTCTTTATATATTCATTCTGGCTACTTAAGAAGACATTTATTGATTTTATCTTCCAAACTTCATTGTATGTAGTAACTTCCCATCGTTTTTCAGGATGTAAAGGAGGGGTTTTATCTGGGTTTATTAGTTCGTTTCTATTTAAACCGATTGGTTTAGTTATCCATTCCATTTCAGAATTTTCCGGTTTAACATTTCGCCTTAAGATTAACTCTATATAATTAAATGAGCTAAATGCTACATGTGCTAAAAATACTTGCCCAGTTTTTCCTATTTTCCAAGAAGATAAATCAGGAACAATTATTGGGCCAGTACATACTTGGAATTCATTTTCATCATAATTTAAATTAATCAGGTTAACTGGAAATTCTAAGGTTACCGTTAACCCTAATAATTCATCTTTATAAGAACATTTTGCATTAAGTAAATCGCCATTTAAAGTTGCTTTAATTACTTCATGTTCTTTTTTTAATTCGATGTGATTATTATATTCACGTATATCAAGTTTATAATCAATATAATTACCTTCTAATTTAGAAAAATTGATATCAGATGCATTATCATTTGGTTTTGAAGCTATATTAACTTTATTCTTATTTGTCAAAGCCATTCTAAACTCATTGCTAGGTACTTGAAATAGATTATCTTTAGCTATTGTATATTCAGATCTACAAGGTGACCCTAAAAATACTTCATCATATTTTTTTGATTTTTCATCTAAGATAATAAAACTAGATTGAGTATTAAATCTTACATGATATTTTTCACCTAAACTTCCTACAAAGCCTCCAGGGTATTTATAATAAGCATCTTCTTTAAAACTTTTACTTTTCCATGTAAATGTTGAAGAGGAATAATTAATCAAAATAATCTCCTTATATAGAATATAACTTTTTGGAATAATTTAGAGGAATTGGTAGCGGGGGCAGGACTCGAACCTGCGACCTTTGGGTTATGAGCCCAACGAGCTGCCGCTGCTCCACCCCGCGTTATTAACCGCTGAATAACAATAACAATTGAACCTGATTAAAACATTATTTAAAATAAAAATTAATTAAAATCTTCGAGTAACCAAACCTTAATGAGGGTCAAGTCCTCGGTCTATTAGTACCGCTCAGCTGAATCCCTTACGGGACTTACACATGCGGCCTATCAACCACGTAGTCTACATGGGACCTTACTCACCCGATAAATCGGGTTTTGGGAGATCTAATCTAGAGGTTGGCTTCGTGCTTATATGCTTTCAGCACTTATCTCATCCAGACATAGCTACCCGGCTATGCTTTTGGCAAAACAACCGGTACACCAGAGGTCTGTCCTTCCCGGTCCTCTCGTACTA
>CEUY01097746.1_pt1 | contig 17429 bp, 16 predicted proteins | sample 361481 | NCBI WGS metagenome assembly CEUY01 (sample SAMEA2622737, study PRJEB7988) | marine metagenome | isolation source: saline water (ENVO:00002010), including
CAGGTAATTTCAATATCACAACAAAATCGGGAACAATACAAGGGATTAGCTATCGTTATTGTCGATTACTACAGAGAAGTGATGGCTATTTATATAGTAATCTGATAAACTTGATAGCTAAATTAAAGAAAACAAAAACGTTATTCCTCCCTGACCTGAAGGACAGGGTATCCAAACGTAAATCTAGAGGACAAATTGATGAATAAGCCTATTTTTAAAAAGACACTATTAGCTTTACTAGTAATTCCTGCATTTTTTTATTTTTCCAATGATAAGGAAGATAACGCAATGGTTTTGGAAGATCCAAACTCAAATTACTGCAGTGCTATTGATTTACACTCTAAAACTTCGTTATCTGAACAATTGTCGGTTGTGTCTGAAGAAATGAAGACAAAAACAGGTGTATATGTATTAGAACAAGGTGCAGAAGCAATGTTAACACGAGCATGGTTAAGTGATAATGCTGAAAAAACTATTGATGTTCAGTATTTTATTTTTTCAACTGACAATATAGGTATTATAGCAATAGATTATTTAATCAGAGCTGCTGATAGAGGTGTTAAGGTAAGATTGTTAATAGACGACCTAATGATAGAAACAGACGAAAAACAATTATTGAGATTAAATAAACACCCTAATATATCCATTAAAATCTACAATCCAAATATAAATATAGGTAAAAACATAAGCAAAAAAATATTCAATTTAGTGACAGATTTTCATGGCTTTAATCAAAGAATGCATAATAAAACATTCACAGTGGACGGTAAAGTAGCAATAACAGGTGGAAGAAATATAGCAGACGAATATTTTGGTTATGATCATGAGTATAATTTCAGAGATAGAGATGTATTATTGCTAGGTAAAAAAACAAATCTAATTCAAGATTCATTTAATACATTTTGGAATGATGAATTAAGTGTTCCTGTTGATAAAGTGTTAAAAATAGAAATTGATTTGAGCAATGATTTTAATGATTTTCATCAATACGCTTGTAATCCAGAAAACTTTTTACCTGTAATAAGAAAGCAAATAGAAGATATGCCAGAAGTCTTTGACGCTATGAGAAAAGCAGGAGAAATGGAATGGATCGATAATGTAGAATATATAACAGATTTACCTGGGAAGAACAATAATGAAGAATTCTTAGGTGGTAGCGGAATATCAACAGAAAAATTAATACAATTAGTAAAAAGTGCAAAAAAATCGATAACAATACAAACACCATATTTAGTAACAACAGATCTAGGTAAATCTTTAATGAGAGAAGCAGTAAATAAAGGTGTTGTAGTGAATATATTAACAAATAGTATTGCCTCAAATGATAACTTAGAAGCTTTTAGTGGATATCAAAGAGATCGTGAAAGGCTGCTAGAAACAGGAGTTAATATTTTTGAATTTAAACCTGACGCAAAGATAAGACAAAAAGTAATGTCAGAAGAATTACAAAAGAAGTTAGATCATGTTCCAATATTTGGATTACACGCAAAATCTATGGTTATAGATGGTGAAATAACAGTAATAGGAACCTTTAATTTAGATCCAAGAAGTGCGAACTTAAATACAGAAAGCATAGTCGTCATACCTTCTATTGAGATATCAAAGGAAGTAGAGGAAGGTATGTTTATAGAAATGCAATCTGAAAATGCTTGGAAGATTACAAAAGAATGGAACCCAGATTCGACAGCAAGTAAAATTAAGCAATTGAAGATAAAATCAAGAAGAATTGTGCCAAAGAGTATTTTGTAGGAAATAATAAATGAGTGATTTTTCTATACTTTTAATCAAAAAAAATGGTCAATGTTTTTATTATGAAATTGAAAGTTTTTTATATGAAATAATAATGTCGGACGAAAATATTTGGTCGGAAGATTGGGATAAATTTCAAAATAGATTAACACAATTAGGAATAGAAACAAAAACGACAAAAGCTTCTTTTGTGGAAAAAGAAGTATTATATATAAACTGGGATACAAAAGAGATTTACAAAATAATGGATCATTTTTATTTTAATGGCTTTTATATTGCAAATTTAATGTTCGAAATAAATAACAATATAATATTTAACAATAAGGATATTGATTATTATCCTGTTGAGTCTTTGATTAATAATTTTAAAAAAGGAAATATAAATCAAATAGATTGTTATTATCATGATGATAAAAGAAAAAAAATTGACTTTTGGATAAAATTAAATAAAAATGTGGATTCGGAAGAATTACTATCATTTATAAGGAATTATAGTTCAATAGAAAAAAACCCTCAAATGTTAAAAATATTCAATATGAGTTTAGATATTAAAAGAGAAGAAATTATAGGTAAAGAAATATCTATCGTGAAATTCCCAATAAATAATAATAATTGGAAGGTAAAAGATTACAAAATAAATTTTACAAATTATTTAAAGATAGCAAAAGAAATAAATCAATTAGTTAAAAGAAAGTGATATATATGGAAGATATAAAATATGAAATAAAATATTCGTCAAAAGAAAAAAAAGACCAAAGTCATTATGTAAATAAATCAGAATTATTAAAAAATAACTATTCAATTGATTTAACGGAATTAGGATTTTTAATAGATGTATATTTTCCAGAAGAACTATTGTTGTCAGATAAAGAAATAAGTGTTTCTTTAAATCTTAATATTTGGTTTGACTCAATTAAAGGATATGAAAAATTTTTAAATGAAAGAAAGAATTCGTTAGAAATAAACTCGGTAATGACTGAAAAAATGGAGGACGGTTTTTTAGACGATAAAGGTATTCTCTTTGAAAGAGAAAGTGAGTATATATCTTATAAATCAAAAATATCTTCACCAAGTTTTAAGTTCGGAATGATAAAATCATTTCTTTATGATCAAGAAGAAGGCTGTGCAAAATTAAACTGTACGATATCAAAAGAAATAACAGGATTGCAATTATTATTTAAAGATCAAAAAGAATTAATGGAATTGTGCAGTAAAAAAATAAGAGAGCATAATAACGAAGAACTAAAAGATTTATTAATTCACGTAGAAAATATTAATGAAACCAACAATTCAGATAATCAATTATATTTTGTTGCTGCTTGGAATGGTAATGTGGAAGCGTTAAAGTTATTAAAAGCAAAAAATGCTAAAATTAATGGAGATATAAATATAGCAGGAGCAAGACATTTATCTGTTTTAAAATATTTAAAAAAAGAGAATCTTTTAAATGTGAATTACAAAAATAAAGAAGGTTATAATCCATTGCAGCAAGCTTGTGTAACTCAAACGTCAATGTTTGCAGAAGACACAGAAGAAGAAAAAATAAATAAAGAAAGGATTGCCTCAATTGATTTTTTAGTGAAAGAAGGTGTAGAAATAAACATTGTAAATAACGAAGGAAGAACTGCATTAATGACTTGTGCTTCTCAAGCAAATTATGATTTGTCAAGAAAGCTGATAGATTTAGGTGCGGATATTGATATTCAATGTAAAGAGGAAAAAATATTTACAGATTATAGTTCAAATGAATATTATACAAATTATTTTTTGTTTTGTTTCAAAAATTACAATACACTATATTGGCTATACAAAGATATAGAAAAAGATTTAGAAAATACAAAAGAACTTCCTTACTTAGAGAGAATATTTAATGATTTATATTTGATTTTAAATTTAGATAATGATGATAAAGAATCTAGAATGAAATGTGAAGCTGGAAAAACACCACTAACTACGAAAAGTTATATGGAATATAGAAAAAGTGCGTTATATTTACATTTAAAAATAAAAGAAGATTTTGTAAATCTACTAGAAGATATTTACAAAGAATATAAAGAAAACAATTCGGTAGACATAGAGAATATATATAAATATAATGATTTTATAAATAAATTTGAAAAAAAATTAAAAGAAAAATCGACTTTTCTTTTTGGTGAAAAATCTATATTTAAAAATGCTTAAAAAACTTATCAATATGTAAAAAAGAAACAGTTTAAATTAAATATTAAGTAGAGATCTATAACAGTAATAGACAGTACAACTCTCTACTTATCATTTTAATTTGGATATTCTATTATTAAATAAAAAAGGACTCCTAAGAGTCCTTTTCTTGTTTTAAGCTCATCATTGTTTTGATTGTAATCTTCAATTCTCTATTCTCTCTGGCAATTGCTGCTGTATCACATGGTTCTGATACAATAAACAACCCACTTTTAGAACAGCCAAATCTTGTATTGCATTCACCACAGAAATAATCAGATCTTAATTCTTCAGGATCGGAGCTGAAAGGTAAATCCGCCAACTCTTCTCCACATTTTGGACAATCCATCATAATCTCCTTAGTTTGGGTACTCTCTAATTAACAAATCTTCTGGTATATCTTCCAACTTATCGCCTTTAAAATTAGTCTTAACCGCATTCACAGGGTTACAACCAATTTGTTTCATGTGGAAAGCTGCACCTGACTCTTTACAGAAGTCTCTTATCTTTCTTGCCCAATTTACATCGAATGGTCTTGCATCGTTAGGATTAAACCCAATTTCAACTGATTCGCCACCAGCAATATACCAATCCATTAAAGGATACTTAGAAAAATCGACTTCTTCCAATAAAGGCTCACAACTTACAAACTTAACTGAAGCTTTTGTGTTAGCTAAATAAGGTAATCTTAAAGCTGCTCTTTTATTGTCTTCAACAGAAACACCGATCCAAATAAAATCAGGTAAAATATCTAAGTTTCTTGCCTCACAATACTTATCAATCATTTCCTTCATTCTTTTTTCTCTTTTGGTTAAGACTAAATATTTGTGCCAATTGTAGTCCATCATTTTATCAAAGATCTTAAAAATCAATTCTTCTGACACTTCTTCGTAAAACAAATCAGACATTGAGTTTACAAAGATAATACTTGAATCTTTCCATCTTTTAGGCTCATTAAATAATCTTTCTTTGGCAATATTTATTTTACCATTCCAAATGGGTCTATTACCATTAACAGGAATAGTTGTTAATCCTTCAAATTTTGCTACACCTTTTTCAGCCTCTCTTGAAGATACAACTTCAGCGTAACAATTTTTGCAAGCAGGTGAAACTCTTTTACAGCCAGCAATAACATTCCACGTTTTGTTTGCCCAAGAAATATTTGTTTTTTTATTAAATTCAGTCATTGTTTTTTCCTCTATTTTTTTTAATGTTAATAATTTAATTTATGTTTAATTTTTATAAAGGAAGGTTTTGTGAGTATAAAAAAAACCTCCCTAGAAGGGAGGTTGAAATGTTTAAATAAAACGCACAACCAATCCCTTCATCGAAGACGAAGTAGTTGGTGTTGTTGTTGATTTAATTTGTATGCGTTCATTTCTTTGATACCTTTTATTAATTTAGATTAGTATATCAGTATTAAAATACTGTGTCAATCTTTTTTCCTTTATCTTATTAAAATATTTACACCATTAAGGTTGCTTAAATAATAAGACCAAACAGGATTGTTTTCACCATAAAGCATAGAATGCTCTAAATTGTCTGTTACACCACTATAACCTTTGTAACCGTGATCTTCCATACTAATCCAAGGGTCTTCTGGTTGAACCGTTCTCTTACACCAAGCAACACTCTTAGCAGGTCCTGTTGGATAATTACTAGAACGATAAATAGTAGCAGGAGATCCACAAGCAGTAGTATTTACCCAATTATTGAAAATAGAATCTTTGTCAGTAATAAGCCATTTTTGTCTATCACCTGTGACAAAATAAACTTCATTATAATCTATTGTATTAAATTGAATACCAAATGTGCTAGGGTCTGTAAGATTTGCTTTGTATGTTCCAGTTGTCTGTGTTCCAGCTAAGTTATCAGAAAAACCATTCCAAGCACTACCAGAGATTCTTCTAACCAGAGTCCAACCACCATTTTCATTTGTCATATCACAATAAACCTCTACTGGGTTAGAGTTTAAATTTATATGATATGCGCCATCACCTTCTGAATAATTATTTGCTAATATATTTTGACAGCTATTTTCTAAATGCGTACCTATTATATTTTGATTAGATACGACTTCAATCGTATGATTTTCATTTATAGTTTCGGTTTCGACAGTTCCATCTCTATAAGTTTTTGTTACAGTCTTAGTTCTAGATTGATCTTGTTCACAACTCTTTGTTTGGTTATAATTAACACCATAATAAAAATCAGATTCTACCTTATCATAACGGCAATTCTTTTCAGAACCAACGTTTGTCCATTCAGTATATGAAGTAGATACAGTATAATCATTAAAAAGATAACTGTTGCTATTAGTCGATATTATATTAACAAAATCATCTGCATTAGCCGCAAAACATAGAGAAGCGATACTTAATGAGAGTATTTTTATTTTCATTTTTAAATCCTTTTATTTCTAAATCCTATTTGTTGTCTAGCTCTTTTAAATATAAGAAAACGCCTAAAACAACACTCTTCATTTTATTGTAATCTAATTTATCATATGTGTCATCTTTTGTGTGATAATTTTTGTTTCTATAGTATGCAGTATTTGTAACCATAAGTGCAGGAATATCTTCCGACCAATAATTTCTATGATCTGATTGTGTAATACCAGGTGTTTGTTTAGGAGCATTAATAGAATAGGCAGGTAAATCAGTGTACTTATTAATAATTCTTTTTAAGTTAACGGCATTATTATTTTGAAATTGATCAATTATAGCAATAAAGTTACCTTTGTCTGGATAAACAAATTTTAATGCTGGCATAGGATAATCTTGTGAGTTTTCTTCCTCACTATAATAGCCAATCATTTCTAACGATATCATTAATTCAATGTTTAAATCTTTTACGGATTGTGCATGAATATATGATCCCATGTATTTAGTTGCAAAAAATGGTGGTTCTTCCAATGAATAAGCGACTAAATGTATTTGTTTATTGAATGATTTATTTTTCAATAGTTTAGCGAGTTCTAAAACCCCAGAGACACCACTGGCATTATCATCAGCCCCAGGGAATTTAGAAAAACCATCATAGTGAGCACCAACGATAATAATATCTTTTGATTCAAGATTTCCAAATTTACCAACAATGTTAAAATAACTTTTTACACCATGATTAAAAAATTGAAGAGAAACATCTTTTGAATGTTTTTCCAACTCTTTTTTTATATACATTCCACTTTTTTTCAAGTTAAGTGGATGATTTGCATCTCTTGGTGCATATGTCTCACTGAGAGCATAAACATGTTTTTCTAGATTATCTACACTGATTTCTTTAGAATAGGCAGATTCTTCTTTTGTGACAGGAAGCGGTCTTGCAATAAAACAATAAACAGTGAAAAACATTAAAAATATCCCAAAAGACACTCTTAATAATGATTTTAATATTTTCATAATAACTCCAACTACATACAATATAATATAGAATAATATATAAAAATAAAAAAACCAATATTAAGTTATATTCTTACTGAGATAAAATCTTACCAATCAAATCTAAATCGAATAGAATTTTGACTACGAGCAGGGTGACTTTTTGTTAATGTATCAATTAAAAGAATATGTGGCCAGTAGTATCTATTCCAACTAGATAAATCAAAGAAATTAGAAAGAGTAAGAGTAGAACCTTTCTTTACATTTCTATATTTTTTAAGAAGCTCTAGCCAAAAATCGTGATCAAAAGATGTTTTTTCAGACGTTCTTTGAGAATAGTTTTTTTTATCCTGAATAATCATAAAAACTTCTTTTTCTTTTTCAGTGAAATTAGAAATACTCTTATTGAAAAAATCATGCTGATCTATTTCTGGGTATTCTAGTGACAAGAACTCACTCTCATTAAAAGGAGCTTTAACAGTGACAGTGGTAATATTTCTATAATCTTGTAACCCGAAAATTTCTTGAATGTCTTTCATAAGTTGAGTAAAATAAATACAGTCAATATCCTCATGCAAAGGCACTTCATATCTATTCGCAAGTACTCGTCCACTAAAAATATTCCTTCCTTGATTATTTAATGATTGCAAATAATCAGTTAAATTAGATTCCGTATTGCCTAGACCTTTAATAACAGATTTCGTTGTCGCTAATGGGATAAAATTATTGTCACCTAATGTTTGCCAGTTATGCATGGCTATTTTTTCAATATCTGCTTTAACACTAGATTCAACAGAATCCTCACTCAATGATTCCAATGGCATACAATGACTACAATTTTTACATTCTATATAGCCACCATTTTTATCAAAAATAGCTTCAATTTTGTCATGAATATGATTACAAGAATCACACTTAAAATCAATATACGTTCTATATTTATAACAATTCATTCAACTGCTTCCTTTTATATTATTTTAAGTGGTATAGTATCATATTTTTAATATAAAAATCAACAATAAAATGAAAAACAACGAATTATAAAATAGATAATATAAAAAAACATTTGATAAAAAAATAAAATTAAGTTAAAATAAGCTTATCCATAGAATAAGAGGAATAAAAAAAATGATCAAAAAAACGATTTTAATAGCAATGGCAGGTTTATTATCTTTTTCAGCAAATGCTTACACAGTAACAAAATGCGACGAAATAAAAACAGAAACTCTAGCTAGAGGCACTAACCATTTAAATGGATTAAGATTTGAACTAGTAGAACCAGAGAGAGTTTGGATAACGTCTATTGAATTTGAAGAGCTTTACAATAGCTATGCAAGATTCTCAGATAAGAAATCAAAAAGAATGTTAGATGTTAAGGAGCTGGAAGATGGAACAGTTATTTTCTATACAGACAAACCAAGATATGGGGCTTTAAGAGCTGGTATGGAAGTAATTATGAAACCGCAAGGAGACGATCTTTATAAATTAACAATGGCATATGCTTCACGTGGTGAAGGAAAATTGCCAAATCAAACAACCATATTTGAAGATTATCTAGAAATCGGAAAAAAACGCCCTGACGGAACAACTGATAAATATGTTATCCTAAAACTTGATCCTAAATCAAAAGAGAAAAGAGATAATTTTAAATGTACTAAATAATATTGTAAAACAATAATAAAAAAGAGACTTTCCTAAGTCTCTTTTTTTTCTTGATAAAAAAATAAAAAAAGCTATAATATTTGAAAGTTGAAACTAAAAGGAATTATGATGTCAAAAAAAGAAAAAAAGATAAAAATTAGATATAAAGGTCTCTTTTCTGGATTAATTATTTTTGGTTCTTGTTTCTTACTTTATCAAGAAACCTCTTATCTTGCAAAAGTAAATATAGTTCAAGCTTATGTGACAATGATAGTAATATTAGGTTTATTAATTTGTTCTTTTGCAATTTTCATAGCTTTATATGAAAAAAAAGGGAATAAACACAATTTAAAGAAAAGAAAAAAAGGCGAAGTTGAGATTACTTATTTAGAATATATACTATCAGAAGAAAATAAGGAATTATTCAATACAGTAATGGACACAGATGAAGGAAAATTTGTTAATAACGATTCTTTATTAAAAAAAGGTTTTGATTCAGAATTTAAAAAAAATAGAAATAAAGAACAATTTTTCAATGATTCATATCTATTTTATGTTAAAGAAAATACAGGAATATTTTTAAATGAAAAAAGAGGTATATTTTTCGCTAAAATAAAAGATAACGATTCTCTTTTTATTTTAGGAACAAATCCTTTTAACTACTTGCATAATTTAGTAAAAATAGAAGATTTGGGCATACAAGAAAGAGAAGACTGCTCTTTAGAAGTTTATTATGAATTAATAGGAAAAGAATATCAAATAGATTTAAAAGAGAAAACACCAGAAGAATTACAAGAATTAATACCAGAATTAAAAGGTAAAATAAATTCAACAGAAGAAAGTATTCCACTTAAAATATTAAATAAATTTAAGTTTAAAAAAATAGAAAAATAAAAAAAGCTCCAAAAGGAGCTTTTTTATTCATTTTGTTTATCTAATCCAAGTTACATAACCATATGATTCCATACTACTACCACCAGCAATATAAGCACCTTCACCACCAGTAGAAGTTTCTTCTGTTCCATGTCCAAAATAAGTTCCATTACTTGGATCACCATTTGCATTAGCGACACCAGCTCCACCAACAGTAGACTGATTAGAGTTCGCATTGTAACTATTATCTTTATAAACAGCGTCCAAAACGAAATATTTTGCTAAAGTATGAAAACTAAAATTATTGGAACTAATAGTGGAAACGCTTGCAACAGGAGTAATATTATTAAACCTATCAGTTGGAGTGTTACCTTCAGTAGTCCATTTTATATCCATATATCTACCTAAATTACTAGGAAATGAGTAACTACCTAAATGATCATTAAAGCCAAACATTGTAATACGAGCATGAGTCCAATCCATATCATTAATATAGTAACCAATAATATAATCAGAATTAGGGTCTGCAATACCCAAACTTCCAGAACTTCTATCTAAACGATAATTTGCAGAATTTCTAGAAGTTCCTTTTGCAATAATTGAACTAGCAACACTATTTGAAGCTACCATAGTCCAACCACCACCATCAGTATTCATATCACAATAAGTTTCTACTGATTCGGTATTTGGTTTAATATGATATGTGCCATTACCACTTGAATAACCATTATTTAAAATATTTAAACAAGAACGTTCTAAATGAGAACCAAGCACATTGTTTTTAGAAGTCGTATTTAATGTTTTAGTTTCTTTTTCAACAATAACTTCTTCTTTTCCACCTTTATAAGTGTTTGTTGTTGTTTTTGTTCTTTCTTGTTCTTGTGAACAATTTTCTGTTTGTTCAAATGGAACTCCAAAATAATAATCTGAAGTTTCTTTATCAAAAGAACAAGTTTTTGCTCCTTTATCTACCCATTCTGTATATTCAATAACTTGTGTAAATTGATCTGGTAAATATGTTTTATCTGCTCCATCAATAATTGTTACAAAGTTGGAACCAAAACAGAAAGTAGGAAGCATAGTCGCTAATATAATTTTATTTTTCATTACTTAAATCCATTTATTTATAATTAACGTAAGAAGATATAACCTTCATACCATATATAAGTATCTTCATTTTCTTGACCACTTTCCATAGCCCTTATGGAAAATGTGTTACTTGATAAACCATTGTCATATATCTTTCCATTAGGAAAAGAAATAAGTCCATTCGTTTGAGCGTCAACACCCTCTTGAACAAAAGATGTTGTAGGCGTATCATTATCAGTTGTTCCAAATGCAACGTCACCATGTGCAGGGTTTGTTTTGTCATCAACAGTATATAATCTAAATGGTGTATCCCATCTTTGATTTGTTAAATTATTATCACCAATTTCAATAACACCATTTCTACTTTTTATCTTATAGTCTTTCAAGTAGAATTCTTGATAATTAAATGGATATTCAATATGAACAATAGCATCATTTCCTAAGTTTTGGTTATTATCACCAAATACTAATCTATCATTGACAAAATTATCTTCTGCAAAGCCTAAATAATTAGTATATGTAATATTAAACAATTCGGAAGATTTTAAACTAGAATAATCAAAACGAGTCCAACCACCACCGTCAGTGTCCATATCACAATAAACAGGATATATATCGTCGTCAAATCCAGCAACAGAATAATAATTTGTAGGCAAACTATTGTTAAAAGATTGGATATCTAAACATGATTTTTCAAGGTGAGTTCCAGTTATCGTGTTTGAAACATTTTCACTTAATGTTTGGTATTCATTAGAAGCTTTTGTTTCTTTGCTTCCATTTGCATAAGTGATTTCTGTCGTTTTAACTCTTGTTTGGTCTTGTTTGCAAGTTCCATTTTGAGTATCAGTAAATGAGTAATATAAATCATCTTCAACTATATCATAAGCACAATCATAATGAGTGTTATGATTAACCCAATTAGAATAACTAATTTTTTCTTCAACAATATTTAAGTTTTCGTGAGTATATACGACTTCACCTTTGCTGATAATACTTACATATCCTGCTTGAGATATAATAGGTAAAAAAGCTAAGGCTATTAGATTTTTTTTCATATATAAGTCCTTTTAATTTAACATTATAATCCATTATAATAGTATTTTAATAATAATCAAAAAATTAAAATGGATGATTTACCATAACCCACATATTTTGACCTTCTTCTGAGTATGCATAATCAAATCTTACAACCAAACCAGAAGCCATAGCACGTAAAGAAACACCACCGTCAATTTTCATATTAGAAGTCAAATCACTTAAATCATAAGAAGAAGATACTTGTCCTACTTCAATAAATGGAACAACTTGAAACCAATCTATTTTAAATAATTTTAATAAATCGATATCATTGGCAGGATTGTATTCAAGTGTATGTCGATATTCAGCAGTCGTATATAATACTGCTTTATCATGAAAACGATAAGCTTCATATCCTCTCATTCTATACCAACCACCAAGTGTAGCACCATGATCAAAAGGGGGAGAATCTTTTAAGTAAGAAGTGCCGTCACTTGAGTCAACAACCTCCCAAGAAGGAGAATATCCAGTCCAAAGGTTAACAGCTAAAACACGCTGTTTTGCTGTTTTTGATTTTCCTAAATTGAAATAGTGACTGGTTTCAAACCCTAAGAAATCCCAAGTAACACTATTACTTAATATGTCACCATCTCGACTGTAACCAAAATATTGTCTTCCACCGATTGTAGGATTGGGTGCAAAATCAGTATAATCATATTGTATTCCAACTTCTAATCCATTAGCATTGTAATCTAACTTATTATCAAGTGCTTTGTCGTCAAAGTTTTTAAATGTATTAAATTGTTTTAACATAATTGTTGTAGTTCCAATTTCCATTGGATTCCAATATCTATATCGAGATGCATTTGTAACTAAACCACCCCTTGTTTCATAATGTTTTATAGGAGAATCAATATTGTCCCCAAAAGGAAAAACATACTCAAATTTAATATCAAGATAGCTTGAATTACCAGATCCACGTAAAAATTGCTCATAATCAGAATTACTACTACCAGGAAATGGCTGATTGGTAGGATAAGACACAGAACCGTTTGTACCATAAGTTGTCTGCTCTGGAAATTGACCATAGAATCCATCTATTGATAAAAATAATCCATTGGTATTAGGTATATGCCAGTTCCATATTCCTAAATAAACGCCATAACTATCTTCGCCACCACTATAAACGGTACCGCCAAATGCAAGTTGCTCTTGTTCATATCCTTGTGAAGCAAATCCGACACCGAAATTCCAACCCATACTTTCAGTGGCAAAAGCATAAGGCAAAATAAGATCGTTTTCCAAACTATTTTCATTTGTGTTTTCTGCACGTTCTAATGTATACTTAGCATTTATTGGTGTATGTGCATAACTAAAACTAGATACTAATAAAATAGAAGTAATAAAAAGATTTCTCTTATTAAAAAGCATAGTGTTCCTTTAAAAAATAAATAAAAAAATAATGATAACAAAATTATCATTATTTTTCAACAAAAAAAACTTTTAAATTGTTGCCTTCTTTTTTAAAACTGATCTTTGTTTTAACTCTTTTTCCACTTCTTTTATAAAATGGTCATATTTCCAAAGATCTTTCTTACTTGCATAGCTAAAACCAGTTTCTACTTCTTCTTTATCAATTATGATTTTTTTATTAAGCTTTTGTAAAAAAGAAGTGCTTTCTTTTAATAAAACGTCAAGTTCTTTTTTCTTAAAAATAGTCATTTCAGCTTCACTTGTGTAATTTGAATAATCATAAGATAAAGCAGTTCTTAAAAATTCAATTTTAAAATCATCATTTTCATTCTTTAGGACTTCATTGTAATAATTACTATTTTTAAAAGATAAATCTTTATTTTTAAGTCTATTTTCAATAAAATCATTAAAAATATTTTCTTCTGGATACATCTTTTTCAAACCATATAAAGTATCAAAAGAAAATTGTCTAAAATTATTTAAAAACATAGTGTTCTTATAAGTGGAATTATCTAATTTGTTTTGAACTTCATTTATTTTACTAATAAAGAAATCTTTAAAATCTTCTTTTCTTTCATTTATTATATTAAATAAAGATACATGATTACTTTCATTTCTGTCTTTGTTAAAATAAGAAGAACTCAATAAATATGATTTTTTAATTAAATTATCATTGAAATAATCAAGTAACTCTGTATTTGAAGCTAATGCTAATACTCTTGAATTAGTTATCTCTAAATATGAACTATTTAAATCTATTTTTTTTAATAATTTAGGAATATTAGATTCATATTCGCTATCTTTTTTAATGTAATTAAAAGCTTCTTTTGAATTTTCTAATGGCGTATTATTTAACACAAAAAAGCTTGTGTTTAATCCTAAATTTTCAACATTATCAAAAATCATATTTTGATATTGTGGATTTAAATTAAAGAACGAATCATTAAAAAATATTTCCTGTCCAAGTCCAGTTTTATTCATTATTTTTTCAGCAACGTCTAAAACCTTATCTAAACTTTCTCCACGATCAATAGTAAGCTTTTTATATAAGCAATAGGCATAAAATTCAGCTTGATCATTTTCATTATGTTTAGAGAATGATTCAGCAATTTCTTCCGATTCCCAATCTTCTGTGTGTATAAACTTCATAATGTTTAGAAAATCTTTATCAGAATACATTTGTAGATTTCTAACTGGATATCCTAGTTCCATCAATCTATCAATACTTTCGTCATAATCAGGACTTTCATCATAACTGATATAAAATTCTTCTTCATCGTCTAAAAACTCATTATTTATTTTAATGAATTTGATTAAAAAGTCTTGATTTTTAAAAGAGTCATAAACATTTAGATAATCAACTATTTCTTCGATATTCATTTTTGAAAAACGATAATCGTCAAAATGTTCTAGAGCATAATCTAATCCACGATCATCATTTTTAAAATATGCGTCAACAATCTTACCGTCAAAATCTGAAACAATAGCAACCTGTGATTCTTTGCTACCTGCTGGTTTATTAAAATCATAGAGATTATAGAATCGATATCCTTCGGAACGATACTCTTTATAATATTCTTCATCTCTTTTTATGCACCACATGTTAGAACCATATTTTTCAACTTTATCTATATCGCCCATATCCAAGAGAATAAGTTTATTATCAGGATCTATATTAATGATATCTTCTTCATTTATTTTGTTTTTTAAATACTTATCATAATCCCAAGAAATTAAGCCTTCTACGATTTCCTTTACAGTGTCATAAAACTCTTCTTTACTTTTTCTAGAAAATGAAACCATTTTTTTTCCAAGGTTTTCTCTTAATACTTCTTTTGAGATATCATTTTCAGCAAGAGATAAAAATAATTCGTCTAATTTTTCACTGTCTAAATGTTTATATTTTGAAGTAATTATGTGTTTTTTTAATTTTTTAGCTTCATTTTTTATAATAGCATTGGACATACTATCAGAAAACCTTTCAAAAGCTTTAAAGTTAACCTCTTCTTCAAAGAAATCTTCAAAGTTAAGGTTCTCATTTTTCATTAACGATTTATAGTTTTTGTATTTTTCATAATCATTAAGAAACAACGAACTCTTTCCTTTATTTTCATTGCAAAGTTTTTGAATTATTTCTCTATGTTTTTTATTCTGTATATTGTTAAAATCCACAATTCTTCCTTACTTGATTCTATTTTTAATTATAACACAATTTTTCATTGAAAAAAGAATCAAAAAGCATTATAATAACAATTCATTTTGGAGAAAAAGATGGATATAAGAAAATTAATAAAGAAAAAAGCTTTGAATAGAACTAAAATAAGAAATGAACATAACGGACTGATCCATAGAATGGACAGTTCAGAGGGGATCAATGATATAGAACTAAAAAAATTAAAATCTGAAATATTAGATCAAATAGAATTTTATTACTATAATAAATTAATTGAAAATGACTTAATGAAAAGCATTCGTTTAAAAGAAAAAGATATGGTCTATTACAACATAATGGAAGATAAAAATTATGGTTACTTATATTCAATTCTTAGAAGATTTATAAAAAGAGACCTCTCTGCATCATTATTTTTAGAAGAAGAAAATAAAAAGCAATTAAAAGGATTGGGCGGAAAACTTAGTGAACAAGCGATAGAAAACGCATTGTTTAGAGAGTTGTCTGACGTAGGGTTTTATCTTCATGAATTATCATGTGTCACTGCGAAAATAAGAGAAAACCTGCCAGAATATGACGAACGTAATGTGCTTAATGATTCTATATATTGTTTTACTTTATATTTTACTTCTGCAAATGAAATTGCTTATGAAATGGTCATGAATGAGGTCGTATGACCTTATTCATTTTCTATATCATAAGATTTTTCTTTGTTAATGATTTCTTTTTTCTTTGTGCTTAATTTTTTTATCTCTTTAGAGTTTTTTTCAAATAAATCTTTTTTATGTTTTCTAGATTTAAAAAGAGAAGCAAGATAAACATTAGATTCAAAAATCTTATTGTATTTTTTTATAGAAGCTTTTATTTCATTTCTATTTCTACTTATGAAAAAAATAGAAAACAATAGAAAGAAACTCCATATAATACCTTTAGATATTATGTATTTTTTTTCAAGTCTATTGTCATAATAAAAATCAGAACTTGTTTCATAGCTATTAAAAAAGGAAAAAGTAAATGAGTTATCAAATTTCGAATAATTAAAAGTCTGACCATTGTATGGGTTTTCTAATAAATTAGGTTTATTCTTAAATAAAAAAAACTCTTCTTTTCCATGATCATTATTAACGTCATTTTTATATTTTATTTTTTTGTATTCTGCTGTGTTTAAAAAGGGGATTGATTTTGGCATCAAGGTTTTATCTTGATAAATTGTTTTAACTTGACCACCAAGAACTAGCATACGTTCTTTACCAAATTGAAAACTATTGATTCGAGTACTATTAAATGGTGTTGTATAAAAAAGAAATCTTTTAGAAAAACCGTCATATTCTTTTGTAAAAGTATGTTTTGTAACTTCTTGTGATCCATAAAAAGAATCATAAGAATAAAAATATCGAGAATAACTATTCTTTTCTAAATATTCTTCTCCTGATTTTGATAGTAGATGATATCCATAATTCGAATCTAAATTATCATCAATAAAAAAATCAATATCCTCATTGACTTTATTAAAGTCAACTACTGGTTCTAATCCTTCGAGAAAATCATAACTTGACTCTTTTTCTATATGTAAAAAAGAACTTAAAGAATAAGAAAAAACGAATAAAGTAAATATCTTTAAAAAAATCTTCATAAAATGAATCACCTACAAAATACAATAAAAAACAAAAAATACACTGATATAAAATAAAAATCAACTTGTTTTTAAATGTTTTTTTTGGTAAAGTAATTCGTTAATAGGAGAGAAAATGTCATCTAAGAAAAAATATGAATTATTAAAGAAGAGATTAAATTTAATTATAGAAAATGAAACGTTGTTACAAGAGGCGTCAAAATAC
>CEUY01050043.1_pt1 | contig 17413 bp, 15 predicted proteins | sample 361481 | NCBI WGS metagenome assembly CEUY01 (sample SAMEA2622737, study PRJEB7988) | marine metagenome | isolation source: saline water (ENVO:00002010), including
AAGAAGTTCTTGTTGCTGTGCCTACTATTTCTTCAAAAAATTTAAACCACGTCGTAAACATATGCAATCAGATCGGCATCAGGCACAAAATTATTTCTTCGGTCTTGGACTTATCAACTCAAGAAGTTCATATTTCTAAACTAAAAAATATTGAAATAAATGATTTGCTGGATAGAAAACAGGTCTCTCTGGACGTTAATTCGATTAAAGAGATGATTAAAGGAAGGAAAGTTTTGGTTACTGGGGCAGGAGGTTCAATAGGTTCTGAATTATGCAGCCATATATTAGAACATTCTCCGGAAGCTCTCATAATGCTTGATAGGGGGGAAAATTATCTTTATGAACTTAAAGTATCTTTATCCTGTGTAATGACAGAGGCGCAAACTTATTATTATTTTGGCTCAATCACCAACACAAAAAAAATGGAATCCATTTTCTCCAAGCACCGCCCGGATTTGGTTTTTCATGCCGCCGCACATAAACACGTTCCTCTCATGGAGGAGAATATTGATGAAGCCATTATCAATAATATTCAAGGGACTCAGGTTATCGCAAAAATGGCTAAAAAGTTTGAAGTAGAAAAATTTGTTTTTGTGTCCACCGACAAGGTGGTTAATCCCAAAAGCGTAATGGGAATGACAAAAAAGGTTGCAGAAATCGTTATCCAGCTAATGGCTCAAAAAAATAAGACTCAATTCATGATAGTGCGCTTCGGAAATGTTCTTGGAAGTAATGGCAGCATAGTCCCCCTGCTTCATAAACAAATAAAAACGGGCGGCCCTATTACAATCACCCATCCCAAGATGGAGCGATATTTCATGCTAATTTCCGAGGCTGTCCAACTTATTTTGCAAGCCGGGGCATTAGGCACTGGTAAAGAAATTTTTATTCTAGAAATGGGAAAACCTATAAAAATTATAGATTTAGCAAATAAAATGATTAAACTTGCAGGCTATAACTCCAATAACGAAATTAAAATCAAGTTAATTGGAATACGCCCGGGAGAAAAGCTAAGTGAAGAGCTTATAGACCATGGAGAAAATATTTTTCCCACTCGCCACGAAAAAATTAAACTGTTAAAGACTAATGTAATACCGAGCAATGATTTTATGGAAAAAGTTGATGACCTGTGCCAAAAGGCAACCCAAATAGAACCATTAAAGTTAAGGCATGCATTATTCGAATTAACGATGACCAAATTTCTAGCAGGCCAGGAAAAACCACAAAACTCAGACTTAAATAAAGAAAATAAAAGTAACCAAATTTAACTACGTAGAAGGCTCAACGAAGCCGCTTAAACTTCACCCCACCCTCATTCTATGGGCCCAGGGAACAATTCAGATGTTCTGCCTAACAAGCGATAACTTACAAGTCCTGCCCACTCATGCAACCAATGCGAGACAACCTGTATCTCCGCGATGCCTTCTAGAAATGAATTATTCTTTATTTCTCCGGTAGAGCGGTAATCCACCGGATAAGGAATTACCCTCCAACCTCCTTTTCTAAAAACACCCACCGAACGAGGCATGTGAAAAGCAGAAGTTATTAAAATCCAATTTTCATCATATTCGGGTTTAACCATCTGGTAAATGTTTTTAGCGCTTTCATATGTATTTTTTGACTTTGTGTCAAATTCGATTTGACTAATATCCATCCCCAATTCCTGAAATAACAATCGCGCCGTATCGGATTCTTTATAATCATTCAAAATCGAACCCGAACCACCAGAGAAAACCAATCGGGCTTTTGGAAATCGTTTTGCAATAGAAATAAAGGAAATGAGCCTTTCCCCCCCTTCATTCAATGCATATTGTTTACGGGCATGCGTAATTCTTGGAACTTCGCTGCCACCTAAAACAATGATTCCATCAATACTTTTTGAGTCGACAGAAGGAACCGGAAATTGATTTTCCAGTGGCACCAGAAGCAATTCCCCTACTGGAATTATATTTATAATTAATAGCAAACCGGCTGCCACAACCACCAACCATCTGCCGATTTTTTTTCTTCGAGTGAACAAGAGCACTGAACCAAGAACAAGGATCAATAAAAGTCCTCTATCTGGTGAAATAACAAGCCAAAATAACTTGGCAAAAAACCAAAGCAGGGATTCCAATTAAAACCTCATTCCTCTAATGATGACAATAGAAAATGGGGGCAATATAACTGACCATGACAGGTTTAACGATGTCGCGACCATTTGTGCTTCTACCACCCATATCAATAAGGGTTCTCTCCCAACATTCTAATCTGCAACAACAAACGGTTAACAGGGGATTGAACATTGGCTCTGGCAAGTTTAAATTTGATTTCCTCCGGAAGAAGTTTTGGAAGCATTTTATAATCTACTTTAATTTTATAATTATCTGACAAACGAATAATTTTCATATTACCGGTTTTCATATCCTGAATGCTTGCAATATTTCCTGATTGATTTCTGAAATAAACACCATTATAAGGGTCGAATACAGCCCAATTCCCATCTATCCGTACCAAACTCACCTGTAATGATATTCTGGGTCTCTCCGAACCCTCTTTCTTAGATCGCACATAAATAAAAAAAGCGTCCATATCAGCATAATTACACAAAGTAGCAAAAACATCATTAAAGTTATCGCCGACTCCATAACCACGCACGATTACGCTCCAAACATGTTCATCCATAACTGGCAGGGTCTTGGGTTGCTGTTTAATATGATTGAAGACCCAACTCAATAGGTTTATCGCCTTTTCCTCATCTCTATTCAAATCCCCTATAATTCGTCCTGTCAGCCATTGGTAATTAAAATGCCGGTCAAAGAAATTAAGAATTTTAAGATAAAGGGGAATTTTAAGTGTCTGTACTTTATAATCCACTCCAACACGAGTGGTAGATTCTCAATTAAAAAATACCGTGCCAGATATTACAAACACCATTATCAAGATAAACGCTTTCAGCTTTTTCTTCACCATACTGCACTGACTCATCTCAAGTTCCAAAAAGTAAGATTACGATCACAATCAAGATTATATTAAATGCCGAAAGAATAAAATAGCAGAAAGGTATTGCGACCCACGTTCATTCATTGGTAAAAGTAGGATAGATAGCTAAGTATTCATATTTAATTGGAACCAATAGAGCCAAAATTCCATAGATGAAAAAACTAATAGTGACCAGTTTAATAATTTTAGCAGCTATTTTTGTACTTCTCGAAGTTTGCGTTAGAATTTTTTCCCCGGAATACGTAGGAAATATTCAATCCAGCACCATTACAGGAGGATACCATCGATATAACCTTGAAATGGGGGGAGGCCAAAACAGAGTTCCAAACCCTGACTATTCTTTGGAGAACTTTAAAAATAAAGAAATCTTTCTGATTATTGGAAGATCCATCACCGATGGCAATTCAACTCCCTATGAAGATATTTATTGGGTTCAGTTTATGAGAATGTTGAACTTAATTACCAATAAAAATTATCATGCTTTTGGAATTACCGACTACGATAACGGTAAACCAGAGGACGCAATAAATACCACTGCAAAGCAACTTGAAAGTGTGGGCTCCTCCATCAAACATATATTATTTAATTTCACTTTTACCAGTGTCAAACCTGAAGACAAAAAACGGATGGCAGAATTATGGAAAGAAAATATCAAACATCTCCCCTTTCAACGGCGATTTGGTATACTGAGATATAAATACTTTCACTATTCGGCATTAATAAATTTACTACAAATAAACATCAAGCCACTTGTTCACAAACGCTCGGGAACCTGCGAAGAAAGGGGCTTGGATGCTTTGGGAGAATATAGCTGGACATTAGGCAATAAATCATTAAAAGAAGAAAGTGAGTCACTGTGGAAAACTTTTGAAAATAAAATCGAAGCCATAAAAAAGAAGGCTGAACAATTAGGCGCAAGTTTTACGATCAACATAGCACCGGTTTTAATGGACATCGATGTTCATGGGCGCCACCCCAAATACAATACCCTTAAAATGGATCTTTCATGTGCAACTATCGACCCAAGAAAGCGCCTGCAAGCACTCGGCAAACAGTTAGGCTTTAAGGTGGTCGACCCTACTCAATATTTAAGAAACAGCTTTGAGACTCGCTTAAAAGAAAATAATTTTGTTCCATATTACGTCCTGGCAGACACTTCACACATCACACCAACCGCATCTGGTTATACAGCAGAATATTTGACAGCACATTATTTAAAACAATTTTCAAAAAATTTCCAGCCGAATCACTAAAAACTAAAACTTATTTCGAACAAACTCAAAGCAAGTTCAATCTACATAGAAAAATGTTGATTTTGGCTCAAAAGCGATATAGAAATAAAATGCCAATGTTAGAGCGATCAATATAGCTATTTGAATAAAAATTAATTTTCTGTATTCCTTCAGAATAGATTTTATTTTCTTGAACATGTTTTCCCTTGATAACCAAAAAAGTTGACCGCGCCTAAATCTCTTGAATTCTTGCAAAGTGCCTTGGCGGCAAGGCTATATTTTCATGACCAGAATAAGTCCACAACTCACTTTCATTGGACTCATTTTCAGAAATACGATTGAAACCCAGATCTAAATAATGGTTTTTGACCAATCCGTTTTTTTCAGTAGGAATATATTCCCCGCGAACTGTTTTACCTTCCACCATTTTTAAAATATAAGAAAAAACAGCCTGCTCAACCGTCCTGTTAAGAACCCGGCAACTCATCACCCAACTTTCTATATTAACCACGTTTGCATCAGGAACAAGAATTACAACCGAGATTATTCCTTGGGTTCCGAAAGAATCTTTATAAGATATAGCAATAACCTCACTGCCACTTTTTATCAACCGATCCAAATCGGACTTGCCATGCCGCCGAGTGGTTAAATTGAACTGGTTTGACTTTTGAAGCAATTGAATCACTCTGGCCTCATTTTTTTTATTTAATCGACACATCGTCAAACAAATATCAATAGTTTCTAAAAACTCATCAATACTTTCAAAAGATGCTTTTAGCTCTCTCTGCTTTTTAAGAATTTTTGAATTCTTAAATCGCTCCAAATCCTCCTCCAAAACTGAGACCATATTAAAAAAGCGGGATTCAACCAGATTGATCAGGGTGTCATCTGGCTCCGGGCCTGCTACGAGAAGATCAATATTAGGATGATTTGTGAACACCTCGGTCAATTCAAAAAGGCTGTCATCCAGAAAAACCATATACTCCTCTCCAAATCCAAGATCTCTGGATATTGATTCAATAGAAATGCTTTTGGGATTAAAGCTGACCTGTATGGAAGAAAAATCATCCAACTCCAACCTCATTTTATTGTTCTCTTTAAAAATATTTTCAACTTCGGGAGAGTTTCTACTAGTTCCACCTAACAACACACCCAAACCTGTCAAGCTTTTAATATAATTTTGAACGGTCAGGTACCCCCTGCCCTCTGGAGAATCAGGACCACAAATTACTTCCTGAAAACCTGATTCGGCAACCTCCCCACCCCATAAAGTATTATCCCAATCCACCGCCAATGCGCGATGGGTTTTTCCACAAACACTTGCTATCGTCAAAGCAATTTCTCTGGACGTAGCAATAACTCCATTTGACTCAAACACCATTCCTGCTCTGAAAAAATTGGTTTTAGCCATTGCTTTACGACCCCCAGCTCCAAAAATAGCTTCAGAAAAATCCATCAGGTGAACAGCCGAATAATTTAATGATCTAAGCCATGAGTTTATCTCGGCTATAGCTGCATTTTGCCCTAGGAACTCCTTAAGCGAAACGTTCCCCCCCGGCAATGGAAAAGGGTTTCCTGGGAAATTTGCAACCAAAATTTGTGAAGGGTTTTGGGATTTAATCCCTTCAATAATATTGGAAAGTAATTCTCTAGTCTTTTCAAACTCTTTTCTACAAACCAAGGCAGATGTCCCCATATAACGTTGTAACCATTGTGGAGAAATAATAAGGACCACGATCTGATCCTCAGCGATAAGAGACGACCCGGAAAGCGCAAATTGCTCTACCGAATCAAACGGGGATAATCCAATTTCGAGATTAATGCCATAGGACGCGCAAAAAAGTGACACCAAAGAGGGAAAATTGTCAGCAGTGAAATCTGTTAAGAGAAATATTCTACGATTTACCGAGTTGGGCTTAAGAGGAGGATAATTAAGATTTGCCCATATATTATAGATTCTCTGGTAATAAAGCGAAGACCCACCCGGATGAAAAGAGGCCAGACGAATCATTCCTTCCAAATGTGGAGACGTCAGTTCTTTAACATTCTTTTCCAGCAATTCAATCGCCTTTGACGAATCCTGCTTGAAAAGCATTTCAATAAATTTGTTTATTAGAACCTGACGAGATGATTGCACCGGAAGAACCTTGATTTAGAATCTGAAGTAAAAAATTTCTGTCGGGAATATGGAGTAGAAACCAAAAAGAACTTTGCTTTAACTACAGGGAAAAGGATACCTCAAAAAACATGGATCTAGCACCTCTTTCTACTATATGATATTTATTATCCAATTTAATTAAAAACATGTTTTCTGTCAAATAAACCCTCAGAACCGATATTGCAAAATCAACAACATCAAATCTCGGTTTTTCCGGGCAGAAAAAACAATGAAAAATATTCGACAAGAGATTTTTATGAAGTATTTGAAGCACCAAATAGCAAATAAAAACCTTTTATGGTAAAATTATTTTTGCTGTTTTAAGCTAGAATCGTTAGGATAGTGCGTTAAAACTGACAAATAGAGTGTCAATGACCCCACCCTTGGAAAGCAATTCGTTCAAAGTGGTTTTGGTAGGAATCGCGGGATCAAATAATGCGTTCAGCCTGTCTTTATACAATCTCAAAGCATTTGCATACAACAATCCCGAAATTCGCAACAAATACGACTTGTCAATAATTCAGCACCCTCTGATTAATACCAACCGCAAAGAACTTGAAATCCCCCCCTTGATTGAAAAGATCGTTGAGGCCAAGCCCCATCTGGTTGGTTTTTCTTGCTACATGTGGAATGTAAACTTCTTCAGGGAAATCGCTAAAACCCTCAGGAAGAGAATTCCCGAAACTCAAATATTATGGGGAGGACCTGAAATGTCCTCCGATTACCTCATGAAAGGCCAATTCGATGACTTTGAAATGGACTTTTGTATTTTTGGTGAAGGGGAAGTAACATTTCTTGAGCTTTTAAATAATAGAGTCCTCAATACTCCTGAATATTCCAATATTCCTGGTTTGGCTTATCGGGAAAACCCTGCTTCACCCCTTAAAATCAATTCCAAAAGAGAGCCGCTGGAATCATTGCAAAAGGTACCATCTCCTTTCTTAACAGGCATTCTTGATGATGAAGTCTTGCTACGCCCCAAAATAGAAGCGAACATTGAAACCCAAAGAGGTTGCAACTTACGTTGCTCTTTTTGCATATATCACAAAGATATGGATCGGATAACTTACTCAACTGCGAATAGGGTTACCGATGAAGTGCGCTATGTGGTCAATAAAGGCGTAAAAAGAGTTCGGTTTGTAGACGCGAATTTTTCATCCGACCTAGAATACTCCAAAACGATTATTAGAGCTTTGATAAAAGAGAAATTCGAATTAAGGCTAATGTTAGAACTGATACCTGGGTTCATTGACGAAGAACTAGCCTCATTGTTTGAAGAATTCAACTCTCTCCATGAATGGAATGATATAACCCTTGGAGTTGGGGTACAGTCGACCAAACTAGCCACTCTTAAAACTGTTAGACGTGGAATAAAAATCGAAAAATTTGAATACACCTTTGAATTGATCCGAAAACACAATTTGTTTGCCAAAATTGATCTGATTATAGGGCTTCCAGGGGAAAGTCTTTCAGACATCGAAAATACCCTAGAATACATGATGGAAGCCGTGCGGTATGGACAGTGCCACTTGTTATGCTTTCATGTAATGCGCGGCTTACCAGGAACTGAACTCCTGGAAATAGCCCGTAAATACAACATGATCTTCTCATCAAAAAATGAACCTCACGAATTTATGGAATCCCCTGACCTTCCCCGAAAAGATATGCTGAAATGCCTGCGTAGAACAGCGGTGGTTTTCAGGCTCACCAATCACCGAGGTTGGTCAAGAAGAGAATTTATCCGTGAAAACAAATCCAACGATGTAAGTATCCGGGAAGCATTTTTTGAAAAACGGGAAAAGCTGAATCTTACTAATATAGAGCTTGTAGACCATCTGATTGAGGGTTTGCTCGACCACCTGAGAGAGCGAAACTCCTGGTTTGTTCAACCCGATTTTCCATTTGCCGAGACATGGTGGTGGAATTATTCTGCATTTGAGGTTAGGGATAAATGGATTATTAATTATTTGGAAGGTTTAAAACCTCAGCGAAAAATCAGCTCGAGCCCAGCCTCCTTACCCTGTAAAAATGTTTTGTCAAATGCTTAACCGCCAAAGCACCCTTTGAAAAATGGATTTTCCCTGCATACATCAATTTGAAGAAATATTGCAAGGTTAGCCGCCTTTACAGTTCAATAATCCTTAACACGCCCAAATAGCATTGGAATATTGCCAAAAACCATCACATCGGTAGGCAGAGGAATTTAATGAAAGAAGAACAGCTTGAAAATTTAATAGAGATTTTTCGAATTCTTTTCAACAACAACACCTTGATATTAAATGATGACACGGTTGCCTCAGATGTCCCAGGATGGGACTCCGTCAATCATATCAATCTCATGATCAGTATTGAGGAAGAGTTTGGAGTTAAATTCACCAATAACGAAGTCGCAACTATGCAAAATTTTGGGGAGCTTAAAATTCTACTAAATAGAAAACTCTCATAAATCATCATTCTCTATCGCAAAATATCCATTGAACGGACTGCATTATAAAAAATATTTTTATATGACTTAATTTAAAATCAGACCAAACTAATTAATTCGCTCCATTCATCACATCGCCCTTTAAATTATTGTTAATCTCATATCCACAACCATCCTAGTAGCGAGAAATTTTAATTGTCATTTTTCACACACTCAACTTTCTGGATAATGGCGCTCCTGGCTTATGCATCGCTTTCAATAAAGCTTCCCGGACGTTTAAGCCTCAGATATGGCCTGATTAATACAGTAATATTGGCGACCCTATTGGGATCTAAAGTAACTATAGTAGCCATAGCTTTGACTTGCCTGCTTTGGGTGCTCTTAAAATCAGTCCTCTCTCACCGCGACTTCAAGAATGACGGAATAAAGATCGTAGCAGGAGCATTGAGCTTATTCCTTATTTTTGCAATTTTCATTTGCCATAAATTAAATGGCGGCACTGAATCTATTGCAGTCAGTATAAATAACATTGCACCATGGAGTCGCGCAGATCTAATTTTACCCGCACTGACCGCACTCTCATTTTCATATGTTTTTCTCCGATGTTTTGATTTAATTCGTTCAGTCGTTTGGGGTCAAAAAAGGCTTATGGATCCGATTTCTCTTTTAGGGTATATCGTTCCATTTCACATGTTGGTTTCAGGCCCAATCAGTCTGTATGAAGACCATCTCAAAGCGGATGATGGATCGCTAGATACAGGACCTGAATTAACCCGAGTGTTGCTGGCACTAAATGTAATTACCACTGGCCTGTTTTATAAATTTGTGGTGGCGGAAGGAATAAGAATTTATTTCTGGGGAATGGGCGAACCTATAAATATTGATAGTTGGCCGATTACAGCAATTTTTCTCATTTATTTATTTTTTGACTTTGCAGGATATTCAAAAGTAGCTCTGGGGCTAGGAAACCTATACAAAATCCCCACGCCAGATAACTTTAACAAGCCATTTTTATCCTGCTCTATGACCGAATTTTGGACCCGCTGGCATATATCGTTAGGAGAATTTGTCCGAAGAAATATTTTTTATCCTATCCAATTGCCTCTCGTGAGGTTGATGGGAAGGAAGAAAGCTTTAATTGCAAGCATATTAACCCTAACGCTGTCGTTTGCTATGGTGGGTCTTTGGCACAGGTTTACCTTGATTTTTTTGGCATGGGGTTTGGCAATGGGCTTAGTATTAGCGTTTGAAAAATTCATACGCGAATACTTCCAGTCAACGGCACTGATCCAAACTCCTTTTTATAAAATTGGGATCAGGGTTATGGGACCTGTTTACGTTTTCGTCACATACACTACTTCTATTTATTTTGTAGCCGATGAGATTTTTGTGAAATGATTTTTAAAGATTTATATATGTTTTTCAATTGGACGAAAAATCCCTCTACCGGACAAAGGGTAGCAATAATAGCCTTGATATTATTCAAAATAATACTGGTTGCAATTTTTGCAAGTGACTCGCCCGCAGAGTTTATTTATGCGGGATTCTAAGAATTCTTGAAACAGCATTCTGAAATAAAATCTCTAGAAACCATTTTTTAAAATCAAAGCCTATGTGCCGTAACAGCAATAAATTTATTGGAGCTATTTTTGTCTTTGGAGTTGCCGCAATTTTTTCAGCTATTTTATATTTCGTTGACACATATTCAGAATCTTTTGGCATTACACAATGGCTAAACTCCAAAAGAATAATGAGGCAACATAAATTGGATATTGAGAAAAAATTGAAAAACCATCCCCAATTCGAACCGGTCGACAAAGAAAAGTATGTAGAAGAAGTGCAGTCATTGATTGCCATGAAAGGCAAAAGAAATTTAGGGGATTGGATATCATTCAGATCATTCACACCTAACATTAAAGGTGCGTATATCACAACAAATGATTTTGGCTTTCGGTCGGAAATTGATTTAAAAAGAATGATTCTTCGGGCTCAAAGTAATAAGAAAAACGGAAGGAAAAACATTCTATTACTGGGAGGATCCACAGCTTTTGGCCTGGGAGCAACCGAGAACTCAAAAACCATTTCTTCTTTGCTCAACACCGCATTAACCAAAGAGGGTTTTGAGGTATTCAATTTAGCTCAGGCTGGTTACACAAGTTTCATGCAGCTATTTATCCTGAGCAATATTGGAGTACATTTTCAGTCAGACATGATTTTGATTCTGGGTGGGTATTCTGATGTTTACCACCTCGCCTATAAACCCAAAGGTGGAGAAATGACAATAGGACTATGGGATCATCACAATAAGAAAATGAATCCTTCCTTTGTCTTTAATCTTTATTTTAAAAACCTGAATATTATTGGAAAATTAGGGACCGCACTAGGGAACGAGACTATATACGCTTTACACCCTATAAGTGGATTTGAAAATGACAGTCTTCTGGAAGTTGATAAAATAGAAAAATTATGGGCTCTCTATCCAAAAGTAAGAGAAATCACCCAATATGCGGCCCAAGTAAATGACGCAACTTTTCTTGACTTAACGCAATCATTCAAAAAAGAAAATAATTCGGAAATTAATTTTTACGATAAATCTCACCTATCTGATACCGGCCAGAAAAAACTAGCTGATATTCTTTTAAAGGAAATTCGGACATTAAGCCAAAGAAAAAAACGTTCACCCACATCACTTGAGGACAAGGAAGCGGTTATCAACACTATGTTGACCAAGGATTATTCAGGTAAATATAAGACCGCTAGAGATTACTGAGTTGCAATGTCCCGGCACACAAACCCGCAGGTCAGGTTCTCGCCGCAGAAGTTCTACTGGAAACCATCCAAATCAATGGCCTTTTATCCTCTAATTAATTGAACAATGGCTGAACAATCTTGAGGTTGGTCCATTATCTGAACGGATATGCTTGGGCAATCCCCGGGTAATAAATAGCTCTGATAAAACTTCAATGACATCCAACGAGGTAAACCTTCTTCTCACAACCGTACCCAGGCTCTCACGGGCAAACTCATCTATAACTGTCAGAATCCGAAAGGACCGGTTATCTTTTGTTCTTTCATGGACAAAATTATACGACCAAACATGATTCTTATATTCTTATCTTGGCTATCTCAGTCCAGATGAGTATCAGAAAAAGAATGTGGCTTAATTAACTGTCCACTAATATCGGGAAGTTCACCCTTCTCTAGAAATGGTGTGATGAGACTTTTGAGTACCCGGTTCATCTTTGACCCACCTTTGTTTATTTGGTTTCATATTTGTAGAATTTGATATTTATGAGTTTGACCCTCACCCATTTTATGCGCCGGTCGCACGATCAAACTAATGTTCCTTCAATCCAGTATGTTTTTGAAAACATGGCATCCCGCCCCAGAAATCCTTCCTCTCGTATATTGAAACCAGCTGATATCATCGCATCCCGAAATTCACTTTTATTCCTTCTATAGCCAACCAACTGTCCCAGATCATAAATCCCAAGCCCTGACAAAAAGATTTTTATTTTAAATTTAATCCATAATATCATTTCAGAAAACTCAAACTGTGAGAGGTGAATGGTTGGGGTTATGACCAGACACCGACCCGTTGAACTTAACAGACCCCTAACCTCCCTCAATAACCCTGCCCATTCCTGCTCATCCAAGCAATAATCAACCACCGATAGAAATATATAATCATATTCACCGGAAGTACCCATGCTCTCTTGGAGGCGACCAAAATGAACGGCTTCTTTTTCAAATAGTGGGCGAATCCACCTCAGCGCCTCCTTTGAAATTTCATGGATTTCCAGCCCTCTAAGACCTGATTCCAACAAGTATTTTTCAATAACACCAATCCCGCAACCTATGGAAAGCGATCGCTTCCTGCCAGCCAGACGGGTTTGGATAAATTTAGCACTGTTAATTTTATGATCGACCCAATCGGGTTCCAAGTCTTCCCAGCTATGGTGAATTTTAAAAAACTTCTCATAAAAATCAGCATAAAAACCCACCTCAGGGATTTTATTTATATTAAATCTCCTAATCGAGCTTAGAGTAATACCATGCCACTGCTTAACATAAATGGGCTTCATTAAAGCTTCCTCAGAAACCAGCTAATTGTCCTACCCAACCTTAATTTTTATTCCTCTATCTATCTTGTCAATGGCCTGCTTTTCAAACAACAATATTGGCAGCTTATTCACACAATTCTTCAATTGTGTTCCCCATAGAGATGAATTTGTTTGAATAAATTGAATTATTTGAGAAAGTGGATTCAAAATATATTTGTGATCCAGGCAGTCTCTGTCGTGCATCAAGGCGATCATATCTTTTAAATGTGATAAAGTTTTTTTTTGAGGCGTTTTATTTTTAATTTCAAACCATAGGGCCTCAAATATCAGATAAAGACCATCAAAGCCCAAAGGCGCTGCTCTCTCCGAAAAATGTTCCCAATCGAGAATTATCGGACCATTGTCCATAAAAATATAATTGTCCAGAGAAAGGTCGCCATGAAGCGGAAATAGTTCACCACTACCCTTTGTACGAGACCCCCAGATATCGCAATAATGATCTATAGCCTTAACAATCCAATTTTTATTCCGCCAATATCCATTCCTAAAATCCGACTTGAACCCTTTTAGATACTCATATTTAATACGAATATAGTGTCCCGTTTCATGCTCAACCACCACCTCAATTTTTCTATTATGTCTGGAATTGTACCATTTGAAACCTCTCAATTCTTGCCGCAGGTTCTCAACCCCATCTGGAGAAGATGAAGCTTTAAAAATTGCCCGAACATTCCCTGAAGAATCAATTTCCTCCAGAAGAAAAATTTCACTGCCATGAGTACAATTTCGGATCAAAGATTTCATTTTTCAGCAATTGCAATAATGGAGGGGGGAAAAAACCTGGCCTTTAGATACTTCATTAAAAAATATTCAATGGAATAAGCTATTTTTCTTTTCCAAGAAACCTTACTCCATTCCCAGTATTTGTAATACCTATCCATCCCTCCTTCATAAGGCAATATCAAAGAAGGATAACGATAATCTGGGAAAACCATATAAAGATCAATATTTTTAAAACCCGATTTAGCAAGTAATTCCATTAATTTTGGAAACGAATAAATGTAATTAACATAGGATCGACCAAGAAAAAACCTGGAAACAGCATTTGCAAGAAAACGTGGGAGAAGTGCAGTAAACAACAAATTCGGGTGAGGGTCTGGCTTACCTAGGAAGTGGGAATAGTCAAAACGGTTTTCTATAGCCAATAAGAGCTTACCTCCAACCTTAAGGTTTCTTTTAACCAATTTCAAAAACTCCATTTGGCTATTTTCAGGATCAATATTCCCGTAATCCTTTACAGACTTTTTACCATAATATTTTTTTAATTCTATTGTTCCAAATTCCGGAATCCACTCCAACACTCCATTTACAATTGAGTAATCCGCCAAATTGCTCAATTTAACTCTTCGAATATCATCCTGAACACATATAATATTATCGATATTTTCAAATTCGGCTCTCCTAGAAGTAAATCGCAAGGAATCCAGAGTTTGATCAATTGCCAATACTAAAGCTTCCCTTTTAGCCATACCAACGGACAAAGCACCCCACATGCAACCATAATCGATTGCAACACTTCCCTTCTGAATATTCAATAATTCTAAAGCCCCTTCCCGACGCGGGGAAAAGATAATATCTTCATATTGCGGAATAACCTCCCTGACAGCCTCTCTTGGCCCTACCTTTTCTAATCTCTCAATAAACTTCTCATTTTCTTCCTTATTTAGGTTAGACCAATATCCTTTCCGACCGGACATGAAAAAGCCTTTACCATCCTTTTTATAGTCGGACGACTTCAATATCTGTTCTATCTCCGTAATAAGCGGGCTCATTTCAAGGTTCTATCTGAAAATTTTTTAAATGTACTATATTTTCCCAACAAAAATCTCCTTTAATCTATTGAGTTCGGATTTAAATTCAGCCTGATTTAATCCGGTGAGCCATGGAAAGGACCAGATAAAAACCCCGAACATTAGACTATATAAAATAAATGCTATACCGCCCTTAAAAATGAGACCAAAAATTGATAATGAAGTTATTCCCATAACTGCCTCATGGGATAGCCAGCCTAGAAATAAAGCGCCCCCTAAACTGACTATCTGGTATAAAAATTCAAAACGCCAATTAAATTCACGAGCAATCCACCATGCGGCCAAATTAGCCCACAATATTGCTAACCCAACCATTTTTATTGATATCCCCAGTCCCCCTGAGTCCCATCCCGGTATCAATGCATCATGAGGGGCCAGCACCAGATAAGATAAAGGAAAATTTATTGCCATGATTATACTTCTCAACCTGAGTTGCGCCTTGGTTCTTTTTGTAGCCAGCAACATAGTCCCCATGATTTGTCCGAAACTTTGATAAACTGAATAAAATAACATAACAGCCAAAATTTGACTGCCCTCGAAATATGGAGCTCCCAACAAGTGCAAAACAATTTCATCACTCCAGGGAATTAAAAACCCACTTAACAAAGCACCAAATAGAAACAATAACCGCGAAACACTCCTATAAATGTATTGAACCCTTTCATGGTCATTATTTTCGTGAGCTTCCGCAATTTCTTTCCAGAAGATTCTGGAAATGGAAATAGTGGCAATCATACAAACGGTACTAAACTGAATACCAATAGATAAAAAAGCCTGCTCTTTAGAACCGGAAAAGTACTGTAACAACCAGCGGTCATAAAATTCAAAAGCAAAACTTACCCAGGCTAAAACAGCCAGGGGGATGCAATATTCACGATATTTATTGAACCATTCTAATGCCCTGAAACCCTCCCCCTCTAGCTTCTGAATCGGAATAATCCTGCTTGCCACGATAATTGCAATCGTATACTCGAAAATTACTAATCCAAAAATAATCCCAACAGAAATATTATTTGTATTCAAAAGTATTGCCACCAAGAGCAAATGAAATACTGAAATGACAATGTTTATATATTGGACCCTATGGGTCATTCGCCTGGCCTCTCCAACGTGAATCATTGTCTGCCAAGCAGACTGATGTATGAAGGTTGCAACGAAAGCCAGTAAAATCCATTCCTTACTTTGTCCCAACCAGACATTCGCTATCCAGCCATCTGGCAGAATAAAAGCAATTATAACGAGAACAAAAATGAATTGGGCAACTTGCCAGCCTACATAACTGGCAATAAAAATCAGGCCACGCGGCCTTTGTGAAAGGAAAGTATAAAACGCGTTTGAAGTGCCCATATTGAGAATTTGAATAATGGACAGGAAGAATGCCATTAAAAAAGCATAGCTTCCATAATTCTCAGGGCCAAGCGATCGAGCAATAAGCAAACCAACTAGAAAGGTAACCCCTCCCCGAAGAATGTTGGAGTAGAAGGAAACCGCAAAACGAGATCTTATGGTGTATTCTGACAAAACTAATTAATCACCGTTTAATTTTGAAAGTTCAATTTTCCATTCCTGAAGCCAAGCTTCACTTGTTCTGGCAAACCGGTGACAGAATTCATTTTTTACTTCTTGGACCTTATCAGACATCCACCATGACATGGGGTCCTCGTAAATCTCATTAACCTTGCTGGCAGCTGACTCAGGAGTATCATGAAGAAGGCCCACCCGACGCAATTCTGAAAAAAAGGGTTGCACAGATTTACGCAACTCCCAATGATTAGGATTTAAAAATATAATTGTTGGGAAGTTTGCAGCAAGTGTTTCAAGTAATGTAGTTGAATTGTAAGTCTGGACGCACAATCGACATTCATTAAGTTGGCGGGCAAGAGGTTTGCTCCCCTGGTAAATATTTAAAGAAGGATAATTGTCTGCCCAACGTTTTTTTACGTCCCATCCAGAATCTCTAGGATATAATCTCAATATTAACAGACCAAAAACTTCAACGGAAACAGCTTCAGCGAAGCGCTCTTGATCTTTAATGTACTCCAGAACTTGAGGCCCCAAACAACCGCTGTACATCACATAAAGGTAGCGAGGAGCCAAGGATATTTCAATCCAAAGGATTCCCCCCCCCGGATCAGGTTTAATTTTCTTATTTTGTCGAGATAACTGCGGGGAACTTAGAGGCGCAATGGCAGGGTTTATTTTTTCACTCCAACCCCAAGAGAAAAAACGGTCAAAGATCTTTTTTTCATGGTCTTCCAACCATGTGATAAGGGAGGAACCATATCCTCCGCCATGCTGGGCACCCAATAACTCAGAGCTTCTATCGGCTTGATCAGCAGCCCAGAATTTAAATCCTTCATTTAAATAAATTTCAACACCAGATAAAATAACTTTTGAACGCCTGGGGAACGCGGCCAATGATCTCTCGTGCATGTCCAGATAACCCTCCAGATATACAGTTGGTATCTGTTCAGGAACTATTTTACTCAAAAGAACTTGAAAATCATCTCCCTCAGGTAACTGATTCAATCCTTCTCTCAGTTTGGTATTCATGGGTATGCTACAGCTAGTAATATTCAAGCAAAATGGGGTTGGAATCTGCCCTAGTGACAATTGAAGTTTTATATAATTTACAAAAGAAAAATAATTATTTGCAAAAAATATTTTATTAACACTTTCTG
>CEUY01092002.1_pt1 | contig 17389 bp, 15 predicted proteins | sample 361481 | NCBI WGS metagenome assembly CEUY01 (sample SAMEA2622737, study PRJEB7988) | marine metagenome | isolation source: saline water (ENVO:00002010), including
AACAGTTGTTAAAAAAGCACTTGGCTACGATGACTCATATGATGTATTTGGTATACATGGCGTGGGTGGAATAGTAGGAGCTTTGCTAACAGGACTTTTATGTGTGCCAGTTTTAGCTGATGTTGAGCCAGGCATGCAACAATTAGGCATTCAATTTTATGGAATACTTTTAACCATTGGTTGGTGTGCTATTGCAACTTTTGTAATCTTAAAAGCAATAGACATAACTATGGGTCTAAGAGTAAGTGGTAAAGTTGAGAAAGAAGGTTTGGATGTAAATCTTCACGGCGAGGTTGTGTCTTAATTATAGGATCTTCACAAAAAGAAAAGCTAGGCTTAAAAAACCTAGCTTTTTTTTTGTTAACTCTTGATGTCAGAATTTAACTAAATAAAATATTAGAAAGTAAATGAATACAGAATTAACTCAGTACGATTATGTACATTTAGTTTATTTAATTGCTTTACTTATACTTTTAATTTTTTTTAGAGGTATTAAATAAATTAAATTATGAAAAAGGGAGTCTTACTTTGTTGTCATGGTACAAGAAGTATTAAAGGAACGTACGATACAAAAAAAATATTAACATTTTTTAAACAAAAAAATAAAAATTACATTACTAAAATTTCTTACTTAGAAATTAGAAAACCATCAATAGAAGATCAGTTAAAGTTTTTTTTAAAAAGAAAATTTGAAAGTCTTTTAATAATACCTGTAATGATTTTTCCTGGTAATCATGTCACAAAAGATATCCCTAAAATATTAATTTCTGTTAAAAAAAATTATAAATATTTACCTAAAATTACAATTACCAAGCCTTTAATATATTCAAAATATTTTTTTAGTACTGTTCAAAAAAAAATAGAAAAGAAAATAAAGTTAATTAATAAAGAAGATAAAAATTGCATTATCACTGTAGCTAGCAATACAGTGAATCTTAAAGCTAAGTCCAATATTAAATCATTAACAAAAAAGATTTATAAACAAAATAATTTTAATTTTTTTGAAAGTATTTTGATCACATTAGATAAAAATAAATTAAAAGACAAATTAGAGAATTTAAACCAAGGTTTCGATAAGTTTATGATTCTTCCTATATTTCTTTTTCGTGGAAAGTTATTAGAAAATTTAAAGTCTGTTGTTATTGAATTAAATCGTAAATATAACAATAAATTTATATTGTGTAGCCATATTAATGATAATAAAGAGATATATAAATTAATTAGCAATCTAAATAAAAATATTACATAAAAAAAATGTAAAATAATTTATTTTACAAAAAAATAAGTTGATTTATTCATTTTTATTGATAAGTTGCTACATATGCAACTTTTTGATTTTAAATTTGATAAAGGCAGCGTTTGGCTTGTAGGAGCAGGACCGGGTGATCCTGGTCTTTTAACATTACTAGCATATAAATCTATAAAAAAAGCTGATGTAATTTTTTATGATGCTTTATTAGATGACCATATTTTATCTATAGCAAAACCTAAAGCAGAATTAGTTTTTGTTGGAAAAAGAGGTAATAAAAAATCAATAAACCAATTAGAGATAAATAAATTACTAATTAATGAAGCAAAAAAAAACAAAAGAGTTTTAAGATTAAAAGGTGGTGACCCTTTTATATTTGGTAGAGGTGGTGAAGAGGCTTTATCATTAAAACTTAATAAAATTCCTTATAAAATTGTTCCTGGAACAACCGCCGGCATTGCGGGACTTGCATACGCAGGTATACCAGCTACACATAGAGATTTTAACACATCAATTACTTTTATTTCCGCTTATGGCGCAGGAGGGGAAAAGCCCGAAACAATTAATTGGAATAGTTTTTCTAAAACTTCTCAATTGATAGTTGTTTATATGGGCTTGGAGCGTATTAACTGGGTATGTTCTGAACTAATAAAACAAGGTAGAGATAAATATGAAAACATCGCAATAATTTCAAATGCAACAAAAAGAAACCAAAAAGTTTTAATTAGTAATTTGAAAGATTGTTCAATTAATTTTGATAAAAGTATTATTGATAGCCCAGCATTACTAGTTGTTGGTAAAAATGTTTTATTAAGCCCTATCTTGAATTGGTATGTAAAAGATAAAGAAAATATAAATTTTTTTAAAGAAAGAAAAAATAATTATGAGTACTACAATTCTATCTAAAGTTGAACAGATTAAATCAAATAGCGATTATTTAGCTGGAAAAATTGCTACACAGTTAAAGAACTCAAATTCTTTTTTTGAAGAAGATGAAATTCAATTACTAAAATTTCATGGAACTTATCAACAATTTAATAGAGACACAGCTACAGATTTAAAAAGGAAAGGTCTGGAAAAAGAATTTAGCTTTATGATTAGAACTAGAATTCCTGGAGGAGTGTTAAATTATCAGCAATATATAGATTTAGATAATTTATCTAGCGAATTTTCCGATAGTTCATTAAGAATTACAACAAGACAAACATTTCAATTTCATGGTGTTTTAAAAAAGAACTTAAAAAGAACTATAAGTAATATTTCAAAAATGCTTATAACAACATATGGTGCATGCGGAGATGTTGTAAGAAATGTTACAACTATTGCTGCTCCAATTAAAGATGTAATTCATGAACAGCTTAGAAAAGATGCGTTGATGATTTCATCAAAATTTATTCCTTCAAGTACAAGTTATGGGCAAATCTGGATTAATGGTGATAAATATGAATATAAAAATAAAGAAAAAAATGAGCCTATTTATGGAAAAAGTTATTTACCAAGAAAATTTAAAATTGGCATAACAATACCTGAGGATAACTCAGTTGATGTTTTAACAAATGACATTGCTATCTTTTTAATTCATAAAAATAATAAGGTTTTAGGATACAACATTGCTGTAGGAGGAGGTCTTGGAATGACTCATAATAAGCCAGAAACTTTTCCATATTTAGCAAAACCAATTTTGTTTTGCGATAAATCTAATTTAAATATTGTTCTTGAAGAAATAATTAAAATACAAAGAGATTATGGTGATAGAACAAATAGAAAGCATGCTCGTTTAAAATATTTAGTTGCTGAAAAAGGAACTAGCTGGTTTAAAAAGAAAATTGAAAAACAAACAAATTTAATTTTTAAAAACCCAACAGAAATAAACAATTTAAAAATTATTGATCATTTAGGTTGGCATGAACAAGGTGATGGAAAATGGTATTTAGGAATATTTATTCCTTCAGGAAGAATTAAGGATAATAAGAATATTAAAATTAAATCTGGATTAAGGGAAATAATAAATAATTTTAAACCATCAGTTATATTATCAACTGATCAAAATATTTTTCTTGGTGATATTTTAGAAAAAGATAAAGATTTAATAGAAAAAATTTTAGAAAAAAATTTAATTATAAAAAAAATAACAAAAGTTGATCGTTGGTTTCTTGCTTGTCCAGCACTTCCAACCTGTGGCCTTGCTTTAGCTGAAGCAGAGAGGGTAAGAGATGAGTTGGTAGATAAAATTAATAAAACTTTATTAAAACATAATTTAATAGATGAAAAAATAAGTATAAGAATAACAGGATGTCCAAACGGTTGCGCTAGACCTTATGCCGGAGATATTGGCATAGTAGGAAGAACCCCAAACCATTATGCATTATATACAGGTGGCGATTTTGAAGGCTCAAGATTAAGTTCGAAAATTCTTGATAAAATTTCTTATCAAAATTTAGTAAAAGCATTAGAACAAATATTTATTTTATTTAAGAAACAAAGAAATAAAGATGAATCTTTTGGCAATTTTTGTTACAGAATTGGTAAGGATTTACAATTTAAAAAAATAAAGGAGGTTTTAAATGATAGCGTACAATAATTATGATTTTCAAAAATTTTCTGAACAGTTTTCAAAATTAAATGCTTTTAATCTTTTAAAAATAATGATCAAAAAGATTTTTTTAAAAAAAATCGTAGTAACTTCATCTTTTGGAGCTGAAAGTATTGTTATTTTACATTTGGTTTCAAGAATTGATAAAAATATTCCAATTATTTTTTTGAATACAGGGAAGTTATTTCCTGAAACATTAGAATATTTAAATAAAGTTAAAAAAATATTAAATTTGAAAAATATAAAAGTTCAAAAACCAAGTTTAAAAGATTTAAGAATAAATGATCCAAAAGGCTTATTACATAAATCTAATCCTGAGCTGTGTTGTAAATTAAGAAAAGTTGTTCCTTTAGAACATGCCATTGCACCTTATAAAGGTTGGATTAACGGAAGAAAACGTTTCCATGGCCTTGAAAGATCTAACATAAAAAAAATTGAAAAATTAAATAGTATTATAAAAATTAATCCTTTAGCAGATTGGAATTTTAAAAAAATTACTAATTATATTAAAAAATATAAATTGCCAGAGCATCCTTTAGTAGAAAAAGGGTATAAATCTATAGGTTGTGTGCCATGTACAAGTAAAATTGCTGAAGACGATTCACATAGATCAGGGAGATGGAAGAATTTGAAAAAGAATGAATGTGGTATTCACTCTTATAATCCTTCTATATAAATAAAAAAATGTATGCAGTTTCAAGAAAAAGATCGTTAATCAAATCCATAACATGGAGAGTTGTTGCTAGCGCAGACACTTTTTTAATTGCTTGGTTCATAACTGGTAAAATTTCATGGGCTAGCTCAATAGCTAGTTTAGAAATTATAACAAAAACTTTTTTATATTATTTCCATGAAAGAGGGTGGAATTATATTTTTTGGGGAAAATATGTAAAAGGATCAAAAAAATTTAATTTTTTTAAAAAAATATTATTTAAAAAAAGGAAATCATAAAAAATGTTAATTCTAGATACAGAAAAAAATTTTATAAATAACAAAATTGAGAATAAAAATTCTAAAAGTAAAAAAATAATTTTTTCTCCAAAGAAAATATTAGTTATGGGCTTACCAGGGTCTGGAAAAACATTTTTGTCAAAAGAATTAAATAAAATAGTACCAATAATACATCTGAATGCTGATGAAATAAGAAAACATTTTGATGATTGGGATTTTTCTAAAGAAGGTAGATTGAGGCAGGCTGATCGAATGAAAAGATTTTCTGATTATATTTTTTCTGAAAAGATTAGCCCACTTGCTGATTTTGTTTGTCCGTTAGATGAAACAAGAAAAATTTTAAATCCTGATATTGTTATATGGATGGATACTGAAAAAAAAGGCAGGTTTGAGAACACAAATAAAATTTTTCAAAAACCTAAGAATTTTAATTTTAGAATTACTACTAAAAACGCTAAGTATTGGGCTAAACATATTAAAGAAAGGATAATAAAGAATGACTATTAATTGGAAAAAACCCACTGCACAAATGTTAGGTAGGTTTCAACCTTTTCATGATGGGCACAAAACTTTGTTTAAAGAAATTTTAAAAAAAACGGGTCAAGTTATTATAATGATAAGAGATACAAGTGGTACGGATGATTCAAATCCTTTTGATTTTAATACTGTAAAAAAAAATATTAAAAAAAGTTTAGATCAAGAATATAAAGGAAAATTCGAAGTTATTAAAGTTCCAAATATTACTAATATCTGTTATGGAAGAGGTGTTGGATATGAAATAGAACAAATTTCATTGTCTAAAGAAATAGAAGAAATATCAGCCACTAAAATAAGAAAAAAAATGAAAATATAATATTATTTTATTAAAGTCTCAACTTTATTTATTTCTTCATTTTCATTATTTATTATTTTTTTTGCAGGTTTCTTTTTAACTAATTTTTTATCTATTATTTTTTTTGTCTTTATGTTTTTTTTTATTTTTTCATTTCCATTAGCCTCTTTACTGTCTTCATCTGCTAATTTTGGGACATCATCGTAAATAACATTTGTTTTTTTTCTATTTTTAATGCTTTCAATTGTCTTTAAGACAAAATAAGGCGGCGCAATATTATTATCTTTAATTAAATTAATCTTTGTTTTTATGCTTTTTTCAAGATCTTTAATAAAGTTTTTATTATTTTCCATCATATATTCATATAAAGTTTCATATAAATTTATTGATAGTTCATTAATTTTTTTTTCAAACTTAATATATTTTAACCTTCTTAAGATTTTAGCTACTGAAGATGTAGTTGATCTAATCGTGCATCTGATGCCTGATATAATTCCATCTTCCATTGTGGTTTCTTCTAGACTTGGTCCAATTCTTTGTCTAGATAATTCTAATAAACCAAATTTGCTAATTCTTGAAATTTGACACTTTGCTCTGTCGTATCTTAACGATTCTTTTAATCTTCTTTCTATTATAATTTTATTTCTAATGTATTCCATATCAATAAAATCAATAACAATTAAACCAGCTATATTTCTTATTCTTATTTGTCTGCATATTTCGTCTGCAGCTTCGATATTTGTTTTCAAAGCTGTTTCTTCCACATTTCTTTCCTTTGTTGATTGCCCTGAATTTATATCAATAGCAGTTAAAGCTTCAGTTGAATTTATAATTATATAACCTCCAGATTTAAGTCTAACTTTAGTGTTATAAATAGAATCTATTTTATTTTCTAATTCAAAATATTCCATTATTGGCATTTTTGTGTTTTTATATTCCTTTATTTTTTTTTCTTGATCAGGCAATAAAGTTTTCATATATTTTTTTGCATTTTCATATGTTTCTTGTCCTTCAATTACAATTTCTTTGTATTCTTCAATAAAACTATCTCTAATGAATTTATTAACAATATTTGAATCTTCATTTATCATTGTTGGAGCTAGAGAATTTATAGTTTTTTCTTTAATAGATTTCCAAATTCCTAACACGTAATCAAAATCTTTTTTTAAATTATTTTCATTACAATCTCTACTAGCTGTTCTTATTATTAGTCCCATTTCTTTAGATAATTTGCACTTGTTAGCAATATCAGTAAGTTTTTTTCTTTCTTTAAAATCACTTAATTTTTTTGATATTTTTATTCCTAGTGGTTTATTAGGCATTAGCACACAAAATTTACCAGCAATACTTATAAACGTTGTTAAAGCAGCTCCTTTATTACCTCTTTCATCTTTTACCACTTGAATTAACATTATTTGATTTTTCTTAATTACCTCTTGGATTTTGTATTTTTTAAAATCAGGAATTTTAGAAAATTTTCTTGGTTTTTCTTCGTTGTCTTTATAAAAATCTTTTACAACAAAATCATCAGTTCTTTTATTTTTTTTATCACCTTTTGGAATTTTAAAATAATCATTACTAATTTCACTGAAGGGTAAAAAACCTTGTTTATTACCACCATAGTTAATGAAAGCTGCTTGAAGAGAAGGTTCAACTCTACTTACTTTTGCTAAATATACATTTCCTTTTAGCTGTTTTTTATTTGAAGAGGTATCAACTTCGAAATGTTCAATTTCTGATCCGTTAATAAATGCAACTCTTGTTTCTTCGTTAAATGAAGAATCAACGATAATTCTTTTGTCCATTGTAATAAAATCCTATAAAAATATGTTTTAAACACTAAATTTTTAATCAAATTCTTAAAAATAAAATTAATTTTTTTTGTTATTAATAAATAAAAATATGTTAAATGTAAGTTTTTCATGAATAAAATATGTTAAAATTCGTTTTTTTAAACTAACACATAATTGATATAATAGTATTTTAACAAAATTTAAAGAAAAAAGAATTAATTAATTGTAAAATATAAATAATGAAATCTTTTAAGAATTTAGTAACAATTTTTAGTTCTGTCTTTATTACTCTATTTGCTCTTTTTATTGTTTTATTATTTATAGTTTGGCATTTTGTTTTAGACCTTCCTGATCATGAGCAATTAATTAATTATGAACCTCCAATGGTCACAAGAGTTTATGCTTCTAATGGTAGATTAATATCTGAGTATGCAGCTGAACAAAGATCTTTTGTTCCATTAGAATCTGTTCCACAAATAGTTATAGATTCTTTTCTTGCAGCAGAAGATAAAAATTTTTATAAACATATTGGTATTGATTTCACAAGCATAATAAGAGCGATTAAAAGAAATTTAAACAACCTTAGCGGTAGACCTGAAGGTGCTTCTACAATTACCCAACAAGTTGCAAAAAATTTTTTCTTATCTCGTGAATTATCATATAAAAGAAAGTTTAAAGAAGTTTTGTTAGCTTTGAGAATTGAACAAATTTTAGATAAAGATAAAATACTAGAACTTTATTTAAACCAAATTTACCTTGGCTATAGGTCTTATGGTATTGCCGCTGCTAGCTTAAATTATTTTAATAAATCATTAAATGAATTGTCTATTTCTGAAGCAGCTTTTTTAGCGGCTTTGCCTAAAGCACCTAATAATTATCACCCAATAAGAAAAAAAAAAGCAGCGGTTGGTAGAAGAAATTGGGTTATTAAAAGGTTGCTGCAAGAAAGAATTATAACAAGAGAACAATATTTGAAAGCAAAAAGTTCAGAACTATTAACTATAGAAAGAAAAGAGTTAAAACCGGTAGAGGCTCAATATTTTTTAGAAGATGTTAGAAAAGAATTAGTTGAAAAATACGGAGAAGATAAGCTTTACAAAGGAGGTTTAACTGTTAAATCATCTTTAGATCCTAGATTGCAAAAAATAGCAGATAACACATTAAAAACTGGATTAATAAATTATGATATAAGGCACGGTTGGAGAGGGCCTTTAGCAAACGTTAATATTAAAGACACAACATTAAAAAGAGATTTGGCAAGTATTTCCATTCCAGAGGCATTTCCTAACTGGAAAGCAGCTGTAGTAGTTCATTTAGATGAAGTTGGAGCAAATATTTTTATAGATAACGATCAATATGGAAGAATTAATTTAAAAGATTTAAAATGGGCAAGGCAATGGAGAAGAAATCAATATTTAGGTCCGCCAATTAAAAACCCAAAAGATGTATTAGCTGTTGGTGACATTATATATGTTGAAGATAAATTTGAAAAAGAAGATTCCGTTGAATATGGAGAATTACCTTTATTTAATTTAAGGCAATTTCCTGATATTAATGGCGCTATAATAGCTTTAGACCCACATACTGGAAGAATTTTTGCGGTATCAGGAGGAATTAGTTTTAATAAAAGTGAATTTAATAGAGCGAACCAAGCTTTTAGACAACCTGGATCAGCATTCAAACCTTTTGTTTATTTAACCGCATTAGAAAAAGGCTTTGCTCCAAATGCAAAAATTTTAGATGCACCTTTTGTAATAGATCAAGGTGCAGATTTAGGAAAATGGAGTCCTACTAATTATTCAAATAAATTTTATGGTTTGAGTACAATGAGATTAGGTTTAGAAAAATCTAGAAATTTAATGACAATACGTTTGGCTCAAATGGTAGGAATTGAATCAATTGTTAATAAAGCAACAAAATTAAACATAAGTGATAACTTAGATCCCGTATTATCAATGGCTCTTGGAGCAGGAGAGACCACTCTCCAAAGATTAACAGTAGCTTACGCTATGCTAGTTAATGGGGGAAAAAAAATAGCTCCATCTCTAATTGATAGAGTTCAAAATAGAAATGGTGAAACTATTGAGAAACATGACAATAGATTATGCATAAATTGTAGTATTGAAAATTTAGATCCTACTTTAGAACCTGAAATTGTTAATACACAAGAACAAATAATAGACCCAGTTCATGCGTATCAGGTTGTTTCAATGTTAGAAGGAGCTGTGTTAAGAGGAACAGGAAAGAAAGTTTCAGTTATAAAAAAACCTCTTGCTGGAAAAACTGGTACTACTAATGATAGTAATGATACTTGGTTTATTGGATTTTCCCCTGATCTAGTTGTTGGAATTTATGTGGGTTTTGACACTCCTAAGTCTTTGGGCCCGAGAGAAACAGGGGCTAGCGTAGCTTCCCCAATATTTAGAGATTTTATGTACTTAGCATTAGAAAAAAAAGAAGTGGCTCCATTTAGAATACCTTCTAAAGCACAATTAGTAAAAATTAATTTAAAAACTGGAGAAATTGCAAATAAAAATGATAAAGACATTATTTTAGAGGCCTTTGTATCAGATTCTAAAGTTAATGAATTTATAAAGGAAAAATCTTCTAGTAAATTAGAAAATGATATTCAAGGATTTGGAGGTCTTTATTAGTGAAAAAAGATATTTCTGATAATTTGACAAAGATTGGAAATTCAATTGAGACTTTAAGGGGGGGTCTTTGATTTAGATGATCTTAAAAAAAAAATTAAGTCATTTGATGAAATGATCCAAAAAGAAAACTTTTGGAGTGATAGAGAAAAAGCGCAAACAATTTTAAAAGAAAAAAATATTTTGGAAAATCAATTAAGTTCTTTTTTAATCTTAAATAAAGAACATGAAGAATTAACAGAACTAATTAAAATTACAGATGAAAATGATGAAAAATTAATTAATGAAATTAATAAAAATACTAATGAATTAATAAAAAAAGTTAAAAAAAAGGAATTTGAAAGTTTTTTATCAGGTGAAGCAGATTCTAATGGTTGTTTTATAGAAGTACATTCAGGAGCTGGTGGAGTAGAGGCACAAGATTGGGCGGAGATGATTGTTAGAATGTACACAAGATGGTGTGAAAAAAAAAAATTTAATTTTGAAATTTTAGAAGAAAATTCTGGAGAAGAGGCAGGAATAAAATCATTAACAATGAAAGTTCAAGGTAGTTATGCTTATGGTTGGCTAAAAAAAGAATCTGGAATTCATAGGTTAGTAAGAATATCTCCTTTTGATTCTAATTCTCGAAGGCATACTAGTTTTGCTTCAGTATGGATTTACCCAGTAGTTGATGAAAAGATTGAAGTTAATATAAGTGAAAAAGACTTGAGAATAGATACATATAGAGCATCTGGAGCAGGAGGACAACATGTAAATAAGACAGATAGCGCAGTTAGAATTACACATATTCCAACCAAAATTGTTGTTCAGTGTCAAAACAATAGATCTCAACATAAGAATAAAGCCACTGCTTTATCAATGTTAAAAGCTAGAATTTATGAAATGCAATTGCAAAAAAGAGAACAAGAACAACAATCAAAGAATGAAAGTAAGTCTGAGATAGGATGGGGAAGGCAAATAAGATCTTATGTTATGCATCCTTATAAAATGGTAAAGGACCTTAGAAATAATACTGAAATTTCAAATTGTAATTCTGTATTAGATGGTAATATTGATGTTTTTTTAGAAGCTGCTTTGTTTAAAAAGTAAAAAATATATGAAAGAAGTATTTAAAACATTTTTGTCTCTAATAATATTGATTATAATTTCTGCGTTGGGCTATTCGGCATGGATTATCAATAAAGGAGAGTTTTCAAGTCAATATTTAGAAAAATTTATAAATGATAGATTTAAATCAGATAATTTTTACACTTCTATATCTGATCCTTCTATAAAATTTGATAAAGAAGAAAAAAGAATTGTAGTTAAAGGAAGTAAATTTGAGATTTATACAGTAAAAGATGAAAAAGTTTCAGAATTTGACAGTTTAAAGATCCATATAAAAATTATACCTCTAATAACAAAAAGAAAGTTAATTACTAATAAGTTAGAATTAGATAACGGAGAAATAAATTTACCAGAAGTTTTTAGTAAAAAATTATTAGTTAACAGTATTCAGTTAAAAGGAAATCTTATTGATGATAAAAAGATTAATATAAATAGTCTTTCAGCAAGTATTAATAAAGATTTTTATAAAGGATCTGCTGAAATTGATTTAATAAATTTATCAGCACAAGGCAAATTAACAAAGCTTGAAAGAAAAAAGATATTCCAAGGATTCGATTTAAAATCTGAAGATATGAAATTTTTTGTTAACAAAGAAGAATTTAATATTGAAGGAAATGCAATTTTAGGAAATATAAATATTTTTTTAAAAGGTAAAAAGAATTTTGTAAATAAGAAAGAGTTTGTTAGTAAATATAATCTTTCTGGTGAAATTGATGAAAAAGGAATTGAAGAATCATTTAATTTAAAAGTAGATCCATATTTAAAGGGAAAAATAAAATTTGAGGCTGATTATTTTATTCAAGAAGATAATAAACAAAAAATAGTTACAAAAAATGATTTAAAAAATACAGAATTAGATTTTCAAATCATAGATTTAACAAAAGATAAAGACATAGATGCAAAAGCAAATATAAGTTATTTATTTTTTGATAATAAACTTAGTGAAATTAGAGTTGATGAATACAAGGAAGGTAATAACGAATTAAACGGCGCTATAGTTTTTTCAAAAGAATTTAAATTTTTTAAAAATTTAGATTTAAATCTTTTAAAAGATGATAAAAAATTAAGTGTAAAAATAATAAAAGGAAAAAAAGATAGTAAATTAATTTTAAATGCAGATTCTTTTGATTTTTCTAAAGTGTCAAACAATTATTTATCCAACGATAATAATAAAAAAAGTTTTTTTACTGATTTGCAGCCTTTAACTATTGATCTTAAAGCAAAAGAAGTTCTTCTTTCTGAAAAAAGTATTTTTGATGTTGAAGCTTTAATTAATTATAACAATAAATCTTTAAACAAAGTAGATTTGAAAGCAAAATTTGACAATAATAAAATTTTTAATGTCGGTTTTGTAAGGAAAAATAATGTTAATCAATTAAATTTAGATGGAGATTATTTTGATTTTTCAGAAACATTAAAGGAAACATTTCTTGAAAAAAATAAAGAAGATAGCTTTTTAAAAAAATTTCAACCATTAAAAATAAACTTGAAAGCAAAGGAAATTTTAGTTGGTGAAGAAAAATATATATATGATGTTAATGGTGAATTGAAATACGAAAAAGAATTATTTAAAGAAGTTAGTTTAAATGCCAAATTAAATGATCAAAAAAATTTTGATTTAAATATTAAGCCAAAAAAAGATTCAAGAGAACTTGTTATAAATTCGAATGATGCCGGATTATTTTTAAAAACTTTTGATATTAATAAAAGCGGTAACGAAGGTGAGTTAGTACTCCATGGCAATTATGATGATTCAAAAGAAACACATCCGTTAAATGCTAGTGTAACTATTCGAGATATGAGATTAGTAAAAGCACCTACTTTAGCAAAAATATTAAATTTAGCTTCAATAGGAATAGTTTCAACTTTATCTGGAGAAGGAATTTTAATAAATAAACTAAAATCAGAATTTATTCTCGATGATGGAATATTAAATTTGAAAAAATATGAAGCTTATGGTCCGGATGTAGGGTTTTCAAACCAAGGTTTTATTTATTTAAGGAAAGATGAAATAGATTTAGAAGGTGCAATTATACCTATGTTAACCTTAAATAAAATTTTTGGATCAATACCAGTGTTAGGAAAAATATTAACTAATGAACGAAAAGGAATTTGGTCTTTCATATATACAATTAAAGGAAATTTAGAAGAACCAGATGTTAAAGTAGATCCAATTAAAACAATTACACCTGGGTTTATTCAAAAATTTTTTAGTGTTTTTAAAAAAGATGAAGAAGATAAAGAAAATAAAGAAAATTAGTTGATTTTTATTGTGAAATGATTTTTTTTTCCTATTGATACTTCAATTTTTTTATTTTTTATATCTTTTTCAGTGAATTTTTCTAACTCATTAGTTATTATTTTCTGATTTAATTTTACTGCTCCTCCTCTTATCAATCTTCTTGCTTCACTGTTACTCTTAATTATTTTTTTATTAATACTAATAATTTTAAAAATTTCCATTCCTTTAGCAAAATTATTTTTTTTAATAGTAAAACTATCAGTTATATTTTTACCATGACATAGATTAGTAGCCTCATCTGCAAGAATTTTTTTGTTATTATTTATATCTGAACTTGAATTATTTTTTAATTTATTGATATTTTCTATTTCTAATTCAGTAAATAGTTTTAGAAATTTAATAACATCTTTATCATCCACATTTCTCCAAAATTGCCAGTAACCATTTGATGATAATAATTTATCACTTAACCACACTGCGCCTTTATTAGTCTTGCCCATTTTTTCACCTGATGATGTAGTAATCAGCGGTGTTGTTAAACCAAAAACTTCTTGTTTATTTATTCTTCTTACTAAATCTACTCCTGCAATTATATTACCCCATTGGTCAGATCCTCCAATTTGGACTAAGCAATTTTCCCTATTATTTAATTCTAGAAAATCATAGGCTTGAATTATCATGTAATTAAATTCTAAAAAAGATAACGGTTGTTCTCTTTTTAGCCTTTCACTCACACTATCCATAGTTAACATTTTATTAACTGAAACATTTTTTCCATATGTTCTCAAAAAATTAATATAATTTATATTTTCTAGCCAAATTGCGTTGTCTAAAAATTTTACTTTTTTAACTTCCTGATTTTTTATTGTAAATTTTTCAATATCTTTTTTTATATTTATAGAATTTTTTGTTATTTCATTATTATCCAGCAATTGTCTAGATTTATCTTTTCCTGAAGGATCTCCAATTTTTGATGTTCCACCACCAAGTAAAACAATAGGTTGATGTCCAGTTTTTTGAATAATTCTTATAAACATTAATTGAATTAGACTTCCAATATGTAAACTTTCTGCCGTACAATCAAAGCCAACATATATAACTAGTTTTTTTTTGCACGCTAATTTATCTAGTTCTTCTATATTTGTACATTGATGTATATAGCCTCGTGAATTAAGTTCTTTTATAAGTTTAGATTTAGGTTTAAACATTTTTTATTACTTTTTTAGTATTCTTTATTAACATTATAATACTCGATAAAATTAGATATTTATTAATTATAGTTTTAAAATTTACTAATGTTAAATTCAAAAAATTTTACAGCCTTAGGTTTAATGAGTGGAACTTCAGCAGACGGCATAGACATTGCAATGTTGAAAACTAACGGCAAAGCTAAAATAAAATTAGGGCCTTCAGGTTATTATCCTTTTACAAATTCTTTTATAAAAAAATTAAAAAAAACTTTTAAAAAAGAAATAAATATAGATAAAGTAAAAAAACAAAAAAGAATCATTCAAATTGAAAGCGAATTTACTAAACTTAATTTTTTAGCAATAAAAAAATTTCTAAAAAAGAATAAAATTCATAAAAATAATATTGATGTAATTGGTTTCCATGGACAAACAATTTCTCATAATCCTTCGAAAGGATACACGTACCAGATTGGAGATCCAAAAAAATTATCAGATTTATTGAACTTAGATGTTGTTAGTAGTTTTAGAGAAAATGATGTTAATAATGGAGGGCAAGGGGCACCGTTGACTCCAATTTTTCATTATTATTTAACAAAAAGTATTAAAAAAAAAATATGTTTTATTAATTTAGGAGGTATTTCTAACATAACTTATTTTAATCATAGAAATAAAGATGATTTTAACAAAATTATAGCATTTGATGCTGGCCCATGTTGTTCTTTAATCGATGATTGGATTTTTAAGAATACTAATAAAAAATTTGATAAATTTGGGTTATTAGCAAGAAAAGGAAATTTAAACAAAGAAATAATTAATAATTTTTTAAGAAATTTATATTTTAAAAAGAAACCACCTAAGTCATTGGATAGAAGTTTTTTTAATTTATCTTCATTGAAAAGAATAAATGTAAAAGATGGCGCAGCAACTTTAAATTATTTTATTGTTCAAACATTATTAAAATCTTTTAGTTTTTTACCTAGTTACCCTGATTTATGTATTTTATCAGGAGGAGGAAGATTTAATAAATTTTTAGTTGATTTATTAAATAAAGAAATGAAAGCAAAAGTTATTTTAAGTGATTATTATAAATGGGATGGAGATGCAATCGAAGCTCATGCTTTTGCATACTTGGCAGTCAGAAAGTTATTAAATCTTCCTATTACTTTTCCAAAAACGACAGGAGTAAAAAAACCATTAAGCGGAGGAAGAATCTGCAGATTTTTCTAAATCGTTAATAACTTCTGATAAAAACTTTTCTGAATAATTTTTTATTTCTTTTTCTTTGTTTTTAAAATTTATATCAGAATTAATTTTTTTATAATTTATTTTTATTTTTTTTTGGGTAGCTAATTTTTTTACTAATGCTGAAACATTTTTTTCTTCAATATCTATTTGTTTACTAGGATGAATTATCAGCCCAGATGCCGGGCATGGAGACAAAAAAGAGAAATCAAAATCTTTTATCGGAGTTGCGACATTAATAAACCCTATTACTTCTGGTCTTCTCATTAATAATTGAGATCCTATCCATGCTCCAAAATCTATTCCAGCAATCCAGCAATTGTTAGTATCTTGATTTTGTTTTTGCAGCCAATCTAAAGCTGTTGCTGCATCACTTAATTCTCCTAATCCATCTTCTTCAATTTCCCCTTCGGATTTATTTATACCTCTAAAATTAATTTTTAAAGTTGAGAAATTATTACTTGAAAAACTTTCAAATAAAGAAGAAACAATATTATTATCCATTGAATTTTCTAAACAGTTCCTGGGATGTAAAACTAAGCCAATATTACTTGAATTCTCACTATGCTTATAGAATCCTTGCAATTTACCTTGAGAACCATTTATTAAAATTTCTGTCATATGCTAGATATTAGATTTATAATCAATTGTTTACTAATAGCAATTATTAAATAAATATATATTTATTAAATTTATTAATTAACTAGTAATTTTCCATAATAATAAATAAATAAGTATATTATCAAATTTTTCAGATTTATGTTTTTAAAAGAATTTAAAGAATTATTAAACACTTATAAGAAAAAGGATCCGGCAGCGAGATCTTATTTAGAAGTATTAGTTTGTTATCCAGGTCTGCATTCTCTTTTTTTTCATAAAATATCTAATTTATTATGGGGTTTTAAATTAAAACTAATAGCAAGAATAATGTCAAATATTTCCAGATTTCTTACTGGTGTTGAAATACATCCAGCTGTTAAAATTGGAAAAAATCTTTTCATAGATCATGGAATGGGTATTGTAATTGGAGAGACTACAATTATTGGAAATAATGTCAGTATATATCAGGGTGTCACCTTAGGTGGGACAAAAAGTATAAAAAAAAAGAGACATCCAAGTATTAGTGATAATGTTGTTATCGGTGCTGGCGCAAAAGTATTAGGTCCAATATTAATCGGAAAAAATTCTAAAATAGGCGCAAATTCTGTAGTGACAAAAAATGTACCGAAAAATACTACGGTTATTGGCATTCCTGCTCGTGTAATTGATGATTCAACTAGCGATGGAGCAGGGATATAGTTTCTTATGGGTAGTAAGAATATTTATTTAGATAATCACTCATCGACTCAATTAGATAAAAGAGTTTTTAATCAAATGAAACCTTTTTTTACTAATTTTTTTGGTAATCCTCACTCAGAATCGCACTCTTATGGATGGAGATCAAATAAATTTATAGATATATCAAGGGATAAAATTGCAAAAAGTATTAATGCAAACAAAGAAGAAATTTTTTTTACATCAGGCGCAACTGAATCT
>CEUY01003476.1_pt1 | contig 17373 bp, 18 predicted proteins | sample 361481 | NCBI WGS metagenome assembly CEUY01 (sample SAMEA2622737, study PRJEB7988) | marine metagenome | isolation source: saline water (ENVO:00002010), including
TTTATTTAAGGATTAATTATAAAGGTTTAGTAGTTATTTTATAATTAATGAAATAATTATAAAATCATAGGTTTAACAGATATAGTAAATACTATATTTATATTATTGGAGTTTACAGATGAAGTTCATACACTTGTTTATATTTTTAATTTTTTATCTAAATATTTATTCTGCAAATGCCGGTATTACTGGTACTCCAACTCCTAAGTCTGCACAAACTGCTGCAAATACTGATGATAATCATGACCATGATGATTCAGATGAAGAAAATGAATCACATGACCATCATGACCACTGAATTTAAATTTTAATAATTTTTTAATTTTATATATATAAGGATATATTACTTGTCTGTGAGCCATGAAGACGTTGTTAATGCTTATGCATTAATTCAAAACCATATCATCAATACTGAGTCTTATTATTCAAACATTTTATCTGAAATGCTTGGTTGTAAAATAATTGTAAAATATGAGAATAAACAACACACAGGATCTTTTAAAGTAAGAGGTGCATTAAATAAATTATTATCTTTAAGTAAAGTAGAAAAGGAAAATGGTATAATAGCTATGTCTGCTGGTAATCATTCTCAAGGGGTAGCTTATAGTGCTAAAATTCTTGGAATTAAATCTACCATTGTAATGCCTGACAACACACCTTTTGATAAAATTAGAAAAACAAGTGACTTGGGAGCTGAAGTTATTATTCATGGAGAGACATTAAATGATGCTGAAAAATACGTAGATGCTTTAGTAAAAAAAAATAATTTCACTAAAATACATCCATTTAATGACAAATTTATAATAGCTGGTCAAGGAACTATGGCACTAGAATTTATAGAAGAGCATCCTGATATTGATACTTTATTAATTCCTGTAGGAGGAGGGGGGTTAATTGCAGGATGTTCTCTTATTTCTAAACATTTAAATAATAACATCGAAGTTATAGGAGTTGAGACAGAATTATTTCCATCACTATATAATCTTTATAATAACACTAGTTTTGTTTGCGGTGGCTCTACTTTAGCTGAAGGAATAGCAGTTTCAAATATTGGTAAAATACCATTATCTATTATTAAAAAGAATGTAAAAGAAGTATTAAAAGTTTCTGAAAATTCAATCGAAGAGGCAGTTTCAATATTTTTGTTAAAAGATAAAGTAGTTTCAGAAGGAGCTGGAGCTGCGGGCCTAGCAGCTATTTTAGAAAATAAAGATAAATTTAAAAATAGGTATGTAGGGATCTTTCTTTGCGGAGGTAATATTGATTCTAGAGTACTTTCATCAATACTAATGAGAGATTTAGTTCGTAAAGGACAAATTATTACTTTATCAATAGCGATGGCTGATAAGCCTGGGCAATTAGGAGCTATTTCTAGATTATGTTCTGAGGAAAGAGTCAATATTTTAGGAGTTGAACATAGTCGTTTTGCCCTAGATTTATCAGTAAGTTCTGCTCGTCTTGAAATAACTTTGGAAACAAGAAATAATGAACATGCAAAAAATATTATTAAAAAGATAGAATTATTAGGTTTTTCTGTCATTGTTAAAAATACTAAATAATTTATGGAGATAAAGGTTTGAGTAATTTAGCAGATAAATATCCTAGAATATCTGACATGAAAAAACGAGCATTAAGAAGAATACCTCATTTTGCTGCAGAGTATTTATTCTCAGGAACTGGATATGATAGAGCTATGGATTATAATCAGGAAATATTAAAAAATGTATTTCTAACTCCTAGATATCTTAAAGGAACCATTGAGGCAGATCTTAAAACTAAACTTTTTGATAGAGTTTATGATGCTCCTTTTGGTATAGCACCTATTGGAATGACTAGCTTAATATGGCCAGGAGCTGAGTTGTCGTTAGCTAAATTAGCAAGTAAGGTAAATATTCCTTACACGCTTTCAACCGTAGCTTGTGCATCCATTGAAAATGTTAGTCAACACCTCGACAATAAAGGGTGGTTTCAACTTTATCCTCCGAAGGACAAAAATGTAAGAGATGATTTATTAAAAAGAGCTTATGATAGTGGTTATGAAGTATTAGTAATTACTTCTGATATTCCTGCTTCAAGTCGAAGAGAACGATTAAGAAAAGCTGGAGTTTCTGTTCCACCTAAAATAAACCTTAGAACAATATTTCAAGCTGCTATATCACCAATGTGGTCATTAGGAATATTAAAACACGGCATGCCTCAATTTGCTACTATGGATAAATATCAAAAAAGTCAAGGAAATGAAAAAAGTAAAAAAGGCTATGCTGGAAGTCAAATGAATAGATATTTAGATTGGAATTATTTAGAAGAAGTCAGAAATATATGGAAGGGACCAATAGTTTTAAAAGGCCTAATGGATAATAGAGATGCATTAAAAGCAAAGGATTATGTAGATGCAATTTACTTATCTAATCATGGTGGAAGACAATTAGACTTAGCGCCAAGTCCTTTACAGGTGCTTCCTAACATACGAAAGGATTTAGGTGATGAATTTCCAATCTTAATTGATAGTGGTTTTTATTCAGGGCAAGATGTCGTAAAAGGATTGATGTTGGGAGCAGATTTTGTAATGATAGGTAGGCCATTTGTTATTGCACTAGCAGCATTAGGAGCAAGAGGTGCAGCACATGCTCATTATATAATTAAAGATGAAATTGAAAATATTATGGAGCAAGTTTGTGCAAAAAATATAGAAGAATTGAAGAGAGAAACAGTAAATGTAGGTAAAGACTTTTTTTTAGGTTCATTAGAATAGAAGTATTGAGGTTTAATTATGAAAAGAAGAAAATTTTTAAAAAATACTTTTGGAGTTGGTGCAATCACTGCAGCTTCTTCATTAGCTGCTCCAGCTATAGCTAAAGGGAAAATACAATGGAAGATGGTTACTTGCTGGCCTAAAAACTTTCCTGCATTAGGTACAGGTGTAAATAGAATAGTAGATTCTATATACCAAATGTCTGATGGAAATTTTGAAATAAAGGTATACAGCGCAGGTGAAATGGTTCCTCCCTTTGAAGTTTTTGACGCAGTTAGAGAAGGTATAGCTGAAATAGGACACGATGCTCCATATTATTGGGTAGCTAAACACCCTGCTATGCCATTTTTTACGTCAGTGCCTGGTGGGTTGACAGCTCAAGAACATGCGTCTTGGATTTATTTTGGAGGAGGTCAGGGTCTATGGGATGAGTTGTACAAAAATTTTGGATTAAAAGGCTTTTTAGCAGGAACAGGTGGACCTAATGTAGGAGGCTGGTTTCAAAAAGAAATTAAAAGTTTAAAGGATTTTCAAGGTTTAAGGATGCGTATGCCCGGTTTAGGAGGGGAGATGTTATCAAGAATAGGAGGTGTTCCAGTAAATATGGCTGCAGGAGAAATATTACCTGCATTGCAATCTGGAGCTTTAGATGCGGCCGAATGGATTGCTCCTTATAATGATTTAGCATTAGGTTTTCATAAAATAGCTAAATATTATTATGCTCCTGGAATTCAAGAACCCGGTTCAGCATTATCTTTAACAGTAAATTTAGATGCCTATGAAAATTTACCAAAAGAATATAAAGCAATGATAAAAAGTGCAGCTGGAGATGAAGCTTTTCGCATGCTATCAGAAATGACTGCTGGAAATGCTATTTCTCTAGAAACATTACTTAATAAATATGGAGTGATACTTAAAAGTTTTCCTGATGACGTAATTAGAGCAATGTTTAAAGCAGGTAAAGATATTTTAGAAGAAAAATCATCGGAAGATGATTTAACTTTAAAAATTTTTAAAGAATGGAAAAGCTATAGATCAAAAGTGATTAATTTGGCATCATTGACGGAACAAGGTTATATGAACCTAAGGTCTAAACATAACGATTTATATGATTAAAAAAAATGCATTCTAATAAAAAGCAAAAAGATTATTGGACTGGACCAGCTGGTAGGGTTTGGGTAGAAGGTAAAAATGAAAAAGATAATATGTTATTACCTCTGGGTAATGCATTACTTAATAAAATAGATTTTAAAAGTTCTATGCAAGTATTAGAGGTTGGATGTGGTACTGGATATATTATAGAACAAATAAGTAAAAAAATAGGTAGTGATGGAAATATTACAGGAGTAGATATTTCTGAAACTATGATTCTTGAAGCAAAAAGAAATTTACATAATTCAAATACTATTAACGCGGACTGTCTAGTTTTGGATGCAGAGAATGATTTTTTAGGAGATTATTTGTATGATTTAATTTGTTCTAGATTTGGAGTTATGTTTTTCAAGAACCCATTTAAGGCTTTTAGTAACATGAATAGAGCATTAAAAAATAGTGCTCATATTAATTTTATTTGTTGGCAAGATCATAAACTTAATCCTTGGAATAGTATTCCCTTAAGAGTGGTAAAAAATTATATTGAACTGCCTAAAATAGAAAAGAGGGAGCCTAGTCCATTTGCTTTTTCTGAAAAAGAATATATTTATGAAATATTGAATAGTTCAAATTTTAAAAATTTAGAAATCCTTGATCATGAGGATACAATAGAGTTGTATAAAGGTTTTAATTTAAATGACGCAGTTGAGGATTATCTAAATAATACACCAGTCTTTTCAGAAAAATATCATTTATTGTCAGGTAGTATAAAAGAAAAATTATATCATGAATTATTAGCATCTTTGGAAAATTACTACAAAAAGGATTCATTAAAGTTTAATTCTAAAACATGGATTGTTAGTGCAACAAAGTAAATTAATTATAAACAAAATTTTCTATAATCTTATATTGTTCTAATACACCTTTTTTAAAAGCTTTTATATTTATTCTTTCGTTGTTACCATGGATTCTTCTAAACTCTTTTAAAGGAATAATTATAGGGTTAAAGCCATAACTTTGAATTCCTAAATCTCTTGTAAAATGACTATCTGTAAAGCCAGTAGTCACTCTTGGAATAATATAAGCATTGGGATACATTTCTTTTAGAGTAGCTTTGATAGTTTTGTATAGTTCAGTTTCTGTTGTAGAAGAAGCAGAAGTGAATGCCATGATTTTTTCAACTTTTATATCGTATGGCTTCATCATATTTTTAATAGTTTCGATGAATTCATCAGCATTTTTATCGGGCAGAATTCTACAATCTATCTCTGCCCAAGCTATTGCAGGCACTACATTAATTTTATTAGACGCATTTAGTCTAGTAATCGAACACGTATCTCTAGTTAGAGAGTGGTGAAATGGAGATCTGGTTTGTAGTTTTTTAATGAAATCTTTCTTATTAATAATTTTTTTAATATTTTTATATTCTTCTGATTGTTCTTCAGAGACAATATCAGATAATCCTGTAAAATATTCATGCACACTATTTATAATTCTTGGTGGAAAAGGGTTTTCTTTGAGATTATATAGCCCATCTATTAATTTTGTAACTGCACTAGATGTTTGCGGTGAAGAACCATGTCCTGGATTTCCTGTAGCAATTAGTTTTAACCAAACTGGAACTTTTTGTGTAAGTTCAATTTCAAATACTAGTTTTTCATTAACTATTCTTCCGCTACCTCCTTCATTTAAAACAAAGCCTACGTTAGTAAAAATTTCTGGATGATTATCAATAAGCCAGCCTATACCAAAAAAACCTCCAGCTTCCTCATCAGCTGATGCTAGAAAAATAACATCTCTATTTATTTTTTTTTTATTTCTATATAACTTTATAAAACTAGCGAGATGAGAAATTCCGGTTCCTTTCATATCTAGAGTTCCTCGACCATGTAAATAACCGTCTATTTCTGTAGCTTGAAACGGGTCAGTTTTCCAATATTTATTATCTGTTGGAACAACATCAGTATGTTGTAAGAGAATAATAGCTGGCTTGCTTCCTCCTTTTATTCGTGCCCAAATATTGCCTCTACCTTCAGCTGACTCTGCATAATTATAGTCTATACCTTCTTTATCAAATATTTTTTTATAAAAATTGACGGCACGGAATTCGTTACCTGGAGGGTTTACAGTTTTAACTTCTATAAATGTCTTTAACCAGCTATAAGCTTCTTCTTCCATAGTTAGTTTGTTTGCAATCGCTTGGAAGTTCCATAGATATATGACTAATAAAGTTGCTGAAAAGAAATTAATTTTCAAAGACTTTAGAACTTTCTCTAGTATCAATTAAATCTTTCCATCTTAATAGATCTGTATGCTCATCAGTAGGTTTTACTTTTACCCAACTAGCAAAATCAAGAAAGACGTATAAATTAATATCTGCCATAGAGAAATTCTCTCCAGCAACATATTTATTTTTTGATAATCTTTCATTTATATCACCCAAAAATCTATTTGCTAACATACTCCCTCTCTCTGCCAATTCAGGTATTTGTTTTGTTATTCTTGGGTCTGGAACTGCTCTATCTTTAAAAGCTTCTGAGGAATTTCTTAGACATTCACCTACCGGGTTCATTCCTTCAATTTCTATTTTTCTATTCCACATTTCTACAAGACCTTTTTCTTCAGGGGTTTCCCCAAATAAATATGGCTCTGGTTGTATAGCATCAAAATATCTACATATAGCCATGCTTTCAGAAATTACATTTCCATTATCAAGTTGAAGAGCCGGAACTCCACTTTTAGGATTTATATTTAGGTAATCACTTTCTCTATTTTCGCCATTTCGTACATTAACTTGAACATACTCTACATCAATATTTTTTTCTGTTAAAAACATCTGAACTCTTCTTGGGTTAGGAGCTCTTCTAAATTCATATATTTTCATTTCTGCTTCCTCAATTTAATAATTTTTAAATATTAAACTTATATAATTATATTAACAATAACTAAATTATTAATAATAAAATACATAATGTATTTTATCATTGACTTTGTATGAATATTTATGGAAAGATAATAATTCATTTAAAAATTAGGGGAAAGAAAAATGAAAATAATTATAAGACTATTAATGTTATCAATACTTTCTATGTTTATTTTAGGGCCTTCTTTTGCTGCGGAAAAAGCAGTAGGTTATTTTGGTTGGTTTGGTGTAGGAAAAACATATACCTTAGGTCAATCTTTGTTTTGGGCTGGTGAATTTAGTGGTTCATTCCAAAGTGAAAATGGAATGTTTCATAAAGCAAGCGTTAGATGTCCTGCTTCCCAAAGAGTTGACTTAACAGCTGGTATGGCCTCTGCAAATGGTGTTTGTATTATTAAAGACCCAGATGGAGACGAGGCATACCTTGATTGGAATTTACCTAATTGGAAGCTAGGTGAAGCTGGAAGAGGTACTTATGTGTATACTGGTGGAACTGGTAAATACGAAAATTTATCAGGTGATGGTGGATATTTTTATGGACATACTATTACTTTTTGGGATGATGGAACAGCTGGAGGCTATTCTGTATGGAACAGAGAACCATAGAAAATTTTTAATTAACTTTGAGGATAATAATATGTTATTATCCTCAAAAAAATATAAGGAATATTATAATGGTTACAATGATGATTAAGTTTAAATATACACCTGAAGCAATGAAAGCAATTTTACTTAGTGGAGACGATCGAAAAGAAGCTATGAAGAAAATGATTGAACCTTTAGGTGGTAAATTTATTGCTTCTTATGGCATGCAAGGACAATATTATCATATGATGATGATAGCAGAATTTCCTTCTATGACAGAGTATATAGCTGTTGCTGCAAAAGGAATATTTTTAGGTGGGGCTATAGCTGATTATAAGGCTATTCAATTAATACCAACAGATACATTACAAGCTGCTTCTAAATTAATAGATGGCATAGATTATTCAGCGCCAAGTAATTAAAGTTATTAATTTAGGGAGAGTACTAAATAGCACTTTTCCTTAATAAGACTTAGGAAGTCCCAAAGCTTTCTCTGCTATATAGCTTAGAACTAATTGCTGACTTACAGGAGCTAGGTAAGGGATCATCATTTCTCTAAATAATCTTTCAACATGATATTCTTTCGCGTATCCCATACCTCCATGAGTTGCAATAGCTTGCTTACAAATTTCCATTCCATATTCAGCCGCGAGATATTTAGCAGCGTTAGACTCAACTCCACATGGTAAGTCATTATCATATAAATTTGCAGCTTTTAAAATTAGTAATTTTAAAGACTCTAACTTTGCCCAAGCATCTGCAAGCGGATGCTGTATACTCTGGTTTTTCCCAATTTTTCTATCAAAAACAATTCTTTCATTAGCATATTTAACAGCCCGTTCTAATGCATTTTTGGCAATACCATATGCCTCTGCAGCAACTAGAATTCTTTCAGGGTTTAAGCTATGAATTAAATAAGAAAATCCTTTTCCTTCTTCTCCAATGATATCTTCTTTTGGAACTTTTAAATTATCAATAAATAACTCATTAGTATCTACCGCAGCTCTTCCCATTTTATTTATTACTCTAGCTTCTATATTATCTCTTTTGAAATCTGTATAAAATAGACTTAATCCTTCTGTAGGCTTTTTATTATTTCTGTCAGATGTTCTAGCAATAATCATTATTTTATCTGTAATTTGTGCTGTTGAGGTCCAAATTTTTCTTCCGTTTAATAAATAATGATCTTTATTTTTAACTGCTTTTGTTTTTAACCTTGTAGTATCTAAACCTGTATCAGGTTCAGTAACAGCAAAACACATTTTACTTTGACCATTAATAATATTAGGTAACCAACTATTTTTTTGCTTTTTAGAAGCAAATTTTACTATAGAGCTAGGCCCAAATATATTCATGTGTATAGAAGATGCAGCAGTCATTCCTCCTTTTTCAGCTACAAGCATCATCATTAGACAGGCTTCTGTGACACCTAAATTACTTCCTCCATAATTAGTTGGCATTGCTATCCCTAGCCATCCTCCTTTAGCCATGGTATTTACAAACTCTTTAGGGTATTTGCTTGAATTATCACAATCAAGCCAATAATTATCATCATAATTTCTTATAGTATTATTAAGTGTATTAAGCAGATCATTCTGTTCATCTGTTAAAGAAAAATCCATTAAATTACTCCGGTTTTAAACTCATTTCCCAAAAATCTATTTCTAGTTTAGTTGCAATTAGAAACGTTTTTTCTAATTTAGGCCATAAGGTATTATTTACAAAATCTTTTCCTAATCTATCTTGAGTAGCTTCATCTAGTAAACTTCCTATATTCATACATACTTCTTGGTATTCTTTACTGTTATAAGTATCTATCCAGCTAATATATGGGTTATCACTTTTTGAAATTGATTTTAAGTTTAATCCTATTTCTCCATAACCAAAAACACATGGAGATAAAGCAACGAGTAAATCTAGAAAATCTCCTGAATAGCCGGCTTCTAAAACATACCTAGTATAGGCTAAATTATTTAACTCTTCTTCAGTTTTAAATAATTGTTCTTCTGTTATACCTTCAGCTTTACAGGTTTTAATATGTAATTGTATTTCTTCATTCACGAGAGCATCAAGTGTTGCGCTTGCTATTCTCATTTCATTAACTGATTTAGATTTTGCAACTAATAGTGCCCAAGCACGAGAAAAATGAATTAAAAAAACATAATCCTGTTTTAAATATTTTAAATATAGTTTTTTATCTAGGCTTCCATCAGAAATTTTTTGTACAAACTTATGTTGAGTATATAGATTCCATTCCTCTAATATATTTGATTTAAGTTTGTTAAAAACTATTCCGTATTTATCAGTTTTTATCATAATAATAATATGTTAATTTAAAAAAGTTAATTTAGCATTATTTCATAGAAATGTAATTAAATATGGTTAAATATTATATTATTTTAATTTTGTTTATTTCTTATAGTTTAAAGGCTGGTCCATTAGATATAGAGGCAATAAAAAAAGAGTGTTTACAGGAATATAAAAATGAAAGTTCCGAAAAATATACTCAATGTTTAAAGACTAAAGTTAATGATATATTGTACGAATCAGAAAAGGAATCATAATTTATTTTTTGAAGTATTCTTAATTTCTTGTAAAACTGGTTTAGTTTTATATAATTTATTAAATTATTTATGTGAGATCATTCATGGAAAATCAAATTGAAGCTAAACTTAAGTTTATAGTACCTCAAGATACTAAACCTTTTTTTGAGAGCTCTGAATTTACAGGTACTGTTCCAAAAATTCATTTTAAAACTGAGTATAGGTCAGTTGAAATACTAGATATACGAGATAATAAAGATAAATTTACATTTGAAAAAAATGGATTTGAATTATTAAAACACAAATCTTCTGTAAAAGATTTTTATAATCATAGTGAAGTAAAAACGGTTTATAGTGATGAATTAAAACATTTTTTAATAGAACGTTTTAACGCAAATAATGTTTTTATTTTTGATTATACTAGAAGGTCAGATGGAAAAAAGGGAGCTAAAAACCCAGATGGATTGAGAGGGCCAGCAGACAGGTTGCATGCTGATTATACAGATATTTCAGGGCCGCAAAGAGCTAAGGATGTTATAGGTGAAAAATTATATGAGGATATTCTTAAAACAGGAGGAAGAATTATACAATTAAATATTTGGAGACCTATTAATGGTCCTATAAAGAGTTCTCCATTGGCTTTTGCAGATGCTGCGTCAATACCTAAAAATGATTTAATTGAAACAGATCAAATTTTCACTAATCGAACTGGTGAAATCTATCACATATCATACTCTGACAAACATAAGTGGCATTGGGTTCCTAATATGACTGATAATGAGGTATTACTTTTAAAAGGCTGGGATAGTATAAATGATGGTGTTGTGAAATATACTCCTCATGGCGCATTTGAATTACCAAATCAATCTGAAAAGCATCCTCCAAGAGAAAGTATTGAAGCTAGAGTCTTTTTAGTTTTTAATTAAAATTATTATGGAAAATTTATGATAATTAATAATGTATCCCTAGTCAGGTATAAGGGTTTAATGGAGGTAGAGGGAGTTTTATGGGAAGATAGGCTTGCCACCCCCTTAGATATTTATGAACAATATGCAAATTCTTTAAATGCTACAGCTGATTTTGTCCAGTCAGAAAATGGTAAATTAGTTTTAGATCAAATATATGTAAAAATAGAAACAGAGGATAATCAGGTAGGCATTGCTGGACCTATGAATGATCATGTAGCATTCATTATAGCAAATAAATTGAAAGCAATTTTAATTGGTAAGGATGTTTTTGCCTCTGAGCTAATTTGGGATCAAATGTACAGAAAGTTAGTTCATGGTAGGCAAGGAGAACCTATTTGGGCAATTAGTTTTGTTGATTGTGCATTATGGGATCTTAAGGGAAAAATTTTAAATCAACCGGTTTATAAATTATTAGGTGGTGCTACTGTTAATAAAATTCCTGCATATGCAAGTATGTTAGGATATAATGTATTAGATATGAAATTAGTAAAAGCGAGAGCTTTGGAATATAAGTCAAAAGGATTTAAAGCTCAAAAATGGTTTTTTAGATATGGTCCAGCAAAAGGAGTTAAAGGACTCAAAAAAAATATAGAACTTGTAAAAACTCTAAGAGAAACATTAGGAGATGACTATGAACTAATGTTTGATTGTTGGCAAAGTATGGATGTTCCGTATGTATTATCTTTAATAGATGCTATTAAAAAGTATAATCCAAAATGGTTAGAGGAATGTGCTATGCCTGATAGAATTGATAGCTATGTTCGTATTAAAAATAAAACTAACATACCTTTAGCAGGAGCAGAACATCATTATACTAGATGGGGCATTAATCAATTCATATCTGAAGGTGCGTTAGATATTATTCAAGCTGATCCTCATTGGTGTGGAGGTATTTCTGAAATGATAAAAATCAGCGCATTATGTACTACTCATGATTTAATTTTAATTCCTCATGCAGGGGCAATGCACTCAGGAGTACATTTTTCCTTTAGTCAATCTCCAGCTCATACTCCTATGATAGAATATTTAGTAAAATGGATGCCTATATTACAATATTTTTGTAGTGAGGAGATCATTCCTCAGAATGGACATATTAATTTACCAGATAAATCTATTGGACTAGGAGTAAATATAAATAAAGATAAAATAATAAAACAAGAATATGTATATGAATAAGGAAAATACTTATGACAGATAGTGAATTTATCCAAAAAAGAAGAAGTTTTATTTTTTGCCCTGGAAATAAGCCAGATATGATACCTAAGGCTTTATCATCTGGAGCAGATATGGTTTGTATAGATCTTGAAGATGCAATTATTCCAGAACATAAAGATATATCTAGAAGTTCTACTATTCGTGCATTTGAAGATATTTCCGTTCCAAATGGCGTGGAAACTCTTATAAGAATAAATGATGTAAATAGTAAAGATGGTAAAGAGGATATAAAAGCTATTTTAGAATCTGTTAATACAGCATCTGGTTTAATGTTACCTAAAATTCAAAATGTGAATGAAATTATTGATTTAGAAAAACAAATTAAATTAGCTAATAAAAATTTAAATTTACATATTATAATAGAAACTAATAAAGGCTTAGAAAATGTGTGGAATATTGCTCAATCAAGTGCATTAATTAAGTCATTATTATTCGGTGGGGTCGATATGAGTGCAGATCTAGGCTGCAATGGAGATTGGATGTCATTACTATATGCTCGTTCTAGAGTTGTTCATGCTGCAGCAGGCGCTGGGATTGATTCAATTGATGTTCCTTTTTTAGATTTAGAGGATATGGAAGGTATGAGGCAAGAAGCTCAAAAGTCAAAGAATTTAGGTTTTTCAGGTAAAGGTTCTATTCATCCTAAGCAAATTGCATTACTTAATAAAGTGTTTACGCCTTCAGAGTCGGAGATTGAATACGCAAATAAGGTTATTAAAGCATTTAATGAAGCAAGTGATGGGTTAGTTGTAGTAGATGGAAAATTAATTGAGAAACCAGTCTTGAGAACTGCATTAAAAACTATTGCTAATAGTAATTAATTTATCTCAATTTTTTTAGAAATTCTTGAACTCTTTCTTTAACTTCTGGAATATCGTAAGAAGTGTTTGCTTCATATTTTAAACCTTCTGTTAGACCTTTATTGCTAGCTGCTAAGTATAGATCCTTATATGCTTTTATAGAATTAGGGCTATTCTTGGAAATTGTTATTGCGATTTCATTTACTCTCGAGTCTAATTCATTTATTGGGAATGCTTCCAAAGCAATTCCGTATTCTACTGCTTGAATGCCAGATATTGTTTTTGCAGTAAATGATAATTCTTTAGCGCGTGCAATACCTATGTATTTTGGTAATCTCTGTGTGAGTCCCCATGAAGGTCTAAAGCCCAGAATTGCATGGGTGTCTCCTAATTTAGCTTCATTTGCTATATATATTAGGTCTGCTGATAACGCTAATTCTAGCCCTCCTGTAAAACAGAAACCATTTATCTTTGATATTACTGCTTTAGGAGAATCTTCTAGTAATTTTATTACCTCATTAGCATATTTGTCTAATTCTTTACCAACTCCTCCACTAGATACATCTGTACCATTTGCTTCTAGTTGTCTTAGGTCAACGCCTGCAGAAAATGCCTTTCCAGCCCCTGAAAGTATAATAACACTTAAAGCATCATTACTATTAATGGTGATTAACTCATCCTTTAGCTCTTGTAAAAGATCAACAGTAATAGCATTCATCCTCTCAGGTCTGTTAAGCGTTATTTCTGCTATTTTATTACTTATATTAATTTTAATATTTTTATTCATAATAATTTCTTAAGTTAACTAACCTGTTTTTCGTGACCTTCCCAGAAAGGTTCTCTTAGTTTTGTCTTTAAAATTTTTCCTGCACCAGAGAGAGGCATAGGTTCATCTCTGAATGAGACAGATTTAGGACATTTAAAACCTGCAATTAGCTCTTTACTATGAAAAATAACATCATTTTCATTAATGCTACTATTAGGGTCTTTTCTTACTATAGCGTGCACGGTTTCTCCCCATTCCTCATTAGGAATTCCTATAACCGCACATTCAATAACTCCATCTAACTGATAAACAGCATTTTCTACTTCTGCAGAATATATATTTTCACCTCCAGATATAATCATATCTTTTACTCTATCTACAATATATACATAACCATCTTCATTCATATATCCGCCATCGCCTGTATGCATCCAACCGTTTAATAGCGCTTTTTCACTTAATTCTTTTTGCCTCCAGTAACCAAGCATAACATTGGGCCCTCTAGCAGCAACTTCTCCAACCTCACCTCGTGGAACTTCATTATCATTTTCATCAATAATTTTAACTTCAACTCCAGGAACTGCCACTCCTGTTGATTTAAATAAATTTGCTTTTGGTCCCTCAAAAACATGGCAATCAGGTCCTGCAGAAGTTATTAAAGGAGAACATTCTGTCATTCCGTATGCATGAGTAAATTTACATTCTGGAATTACTTCCATTGCTTTAACAATTACAGATTCTGGCATTGGAGAAGCACCATATGTAATTTGTCGTAAGGAAGACAAATCATATTTTTTAATATCTGGATGATGAACTAGCATATTTATCATTGTAGGAACTAACAAAGTGTCTGTAATCGAATAATCTTGAATAGATTTTAAAACACCTTCTGGTGAATATGAAGGTATAAAATAATGTTGCCCAGCAATATGTGTAATTGCAATAGCTCCTGTAACATCAGCTATATGAAACATTGGTGCTGCATGAATCCATCTAGCATCATTTGGAATATTTAAAGCTGTAATTGTATTAAAAGAATTAGAAACTAAATTTGTATGACTTAACATAACTCCTTTAGACCTTCCAGTTGTACCTCCAGTATAAAATAATCCTGCAATATCATCTTTACACCTTAAAGCATCTTCAATTTTAGAAGCATCCTCTAAAATACTTTCATACTTTTTCATATTATTGGGGCATTCACCATCAGACATATAAACAATTTTTTTTACAGATGGTATTTTTCCTTCTGACATAGATTTTTCAATAGTTTCTGAAAAGGTTTGATCTACAAATATGATTGAGCTTTCACTATCATTTAACCAAAATTCTATTTCTGGAGGAGCTAACCTTGTATTTATAGGAACAAAAATACCGCCAGCCCATACTGATGCATATAAAGCTTCAAAATAACGATCACTATTTAGAGATAATATTGCTGCTCTGTCATTATCAGAAAAACCTAGGTTTTTTAAAGCACTTGCTAATTTACTAATTCTATTAACTGATTCTGACCAAGTTCTTATTCTTTCTCCATCTTGAGTAGCTATTTGCTTTCCATTAATTTGAACAGCTCTTTTAAGTGCTTGTGTTAAATACAATTTAAATCTCCATAATTTTTTATATGATATTCTACATTTATAGAATTTGATTAAAGAATATGTTTATAAAATAATTTTATTCTTTTGCAAAACTTTAATTTCCTCTTTTGTATAACCTAATTCTTTCAAAATATCTATATTGTGTTCTCCTAATTTAGGAGCTTTTTTTGCTTTTATTCTTGGAGCATTTTCAATATTTAGAGGGGGTGAAACAATTTTTAAGTCTTTAATTGTCTCTCCTTGGATATTCATAAACATATTATTTAAATTTATTTGCGGGTCATTGATCGTATTTTCTGGTTTCATTATTTTTGTAAAAACAATTCCTGTATCAATAAGTTTAGTCCTAACTTCTTCATATGAATATTTTTTAAATTCTTTTTGTAATATTATTTTTAATTCTTTTTTATTTAATTGACGCTTATCTTTGGAATTAAATTTATTCTCATCTTTTAAATGTTTTAAGTTTAAAGTTTCAATAAGTGGCTTCCAATGTTTCTCTTCGTTTGTTAGGAGCATAAAAAATAATGAATTATCTTTTAGTTTATATATATTTCGCATTGCGCTTAAAGTTTTCCAATGAAATGTATCAATAGGTTGATGGCCTGATAATACGGCTTGAATTAGCATTGCATTCGACCATACGCCATTAGCTAGGAGAGAGGTGCTAACAGATGTGCCTAGCCCTGTTTTTTCTCTATTCATTAATGCTAGTAAAATAGAAGTAAACAGAGATAATCCAGTTGGATGATCTCCTCCACCTGGTATTGGAAAAGGAGGAGTTTCTTCTGCGTTATTAGCTTTAGACCAATGCATTAATCCTGACCTTGCAAAGTAAGCAGTAGCATCTAAAGCAGTTCTATTTGAGTCTGGGCCATTTTCTCCATAACCAGTTAAAGAAGCATAAATTATTTTTGGGTTTAATTTTCTTATAATTTTATCAGTTAATCCTAGTTTTTCTCTTGGTGTATTGGGTAAATTAGTAATAAATACATCGGATTCTTGTATTAATTTTTTTATAATTACTTGTCCTTCTTTAGATTTAAGGTCTATGGAAAGACTGCGTTTATTTCTATTTTCAAGGATAAAAGCCCAGTCAATATCACTCTCTGGCCAAACATGTCCTCCGATTACAGCTTCTCTATAAGTATCGCCGGTTAGAGGTTCAATTTTAATTACTTCAGCTCCATAATCAGACATAAGGGCACTTACTAAAGGTGCAGCTATAAAACTCGCTGCATCGATAACCTTTATTCCTTTAAGTGGTAAGTTCTCCATAAAAACCCTATTATAAAATTATTTAAAATATAATTGTAATAAAGTATTATAATAATTTAAAGAAAATATTTATTTATTGAGAAGATAATGAAAATAAATTTATACGATGCTCTAAAGCAACCGAATAAAATAATTAAGTCATTAAAAGATGCTGATATAGCAACACTTACTCTTGTTTTATCATACATTTCTTCTGACTTAAGTTATATAGATAAAATAAAGCCATATGTTAAAGGTGCATTTGATTATGCGGTAAAAGTACCTGAAGATTTATCTCAAGAGATAAGAAATGATTTAATAAAAGTTTTAAAAAATAAAACTAATCAAAACAATGATTTAAATAATATAAATAAAATTCAAGATAAATATCTTTCTAAGTTAATGAGTGTTGGTGTAGGTACAGATGTACCCAAAGAATATATATCTATGATGAAAGAAGAATTAGATTTTGATGACTCATCGGCCAGAGACTATTTTATAAATAAAATAAAAAAATATAAAACTAAGCCAAAAGTAATAATAATTGGAAGCGGTTTATGTGGAATATTAGCAGGTATAAAACTTTCTAAGGCTAATGTCCCATTTCTTATTATTGAAAAAAATAATTCAATTGGAGGAACATGGTATGAAAATACGTATCCCGGGTGTGGAGTAGATACCCCTAATCATGTATATGCTTATTCATTTGAGCCATCATATGAGTGGAAAGAGTTTTATTCTAAAAGAGATTCTATTTATAAATATTTAAAACATTGTGTGAATAAATATGGCTTAAGCAAGTATATAAAATTTAATACTAAAGTTGAGAGTTTAGAGTATGATGACATTAATAAAAAATGGCAAATATTAA
>CEUY01202997.1_pt1 | contig 17366 bp, 30 predicted proteins | sample 361481 | NCBI WGS metagenome assembly CEUY01 (sample SAMEA2622737, study PRJEB7988) | marine metagenome | isolation source: saline water (ENVO:00002010), including
CAGTCAGGCTTGACTCACAGCTAAAGCATGTGAGAATGCGCCTGATTCATGTTCAATTTCATCTTTTTTCATAACAATACTTTCTTCATCTTTTAAAGAATTAATTTCATTTTGTAAAGAAAAATTAATTTTTTGAAGAGAGTTTATTTTTTCTTGTTTGTTTTGAAGTTCTTTTTGAATTGCCTGAAGTTTCTTCTCAATACCAAATGTACAACCAGTTAATTTATAACATTCTCTAAAACCAAGATGTTCTATTGTTTGTATGTTAATAATATTTGTTTTATTTTCTTTATATGTTGATATTATTTTTTTTAAAAATTCTTTTTCAACATTATTATTAAATTTTTGAAAAGTACTATTCATTACTTTCTTTTCAGAAAAAGATTGCAAAGTTAGCATCTTTTTAAAGACAACAGAATATGGACATTCTTTACAACGATTAATATCAAATTCAATTTTGCTATTTTTATCCATAAAAACCCCCTATATTTTTCATTATTTTAACATATTTTTAAAATTTTTCAATAATCGGGATTTATCCTTTATTATCATTAAAAAAATAGAAGGAAGTGATTTTAATTATGTATTAATGAATTTATTTGAAAAGTCATGTGTTGTTGTTTCATTAATAGAAGAGTTTAATGCTCCTTCATTTGTAATACAAATTACTTGGATAATATTATCTGTTATTGCACTAATTCACTAAAAATGAAATAAAGATTCAAGAAATACAAGATAAAGCAACGCCAAAAAAATAATTTAAATAAAATAAATATATGTTAAAATATAAATATAATAAAAAAAGGAAAAGATATGGCTAATACTGGTTATTATATTTATGCGTTTGATCGTGGTCAATTTTGGAAAAAAAATCAATATGGATATACAAATGATGTATTAGAAGCAGGATTGTTTGATTATGAAGACGCTATTGATATATTGAAATCTTCAAATCAAGTAGCAATAGAAGCTGAAATGGTACATATCTCAGATTTAAAAAGATTGAGTTCTATTCAAAAAGAATTTGGAGCTAAACCTAAAAAAGATATGTTAGATTGTGTATTAGATCTAACTGAAAAATATCACCCAACCAATCCATTAGAAATGGTAAAAGATAGATTAAAGGAAAATGGATATTATGCAGAAGAGGATATGTATCAACATTTAAAAAATGGTGAAACAAAAGCATATGCATTGTATCCACATGCACATAATAAAGGTTTAAATGTTGTAATAACAAGAATGGATTCTGGAAATTATGAGTTGGTTATCAATAAAATAAGTCTTGAAGCAAAAAACAATATTATTCCAGAAATAAAGAAAAAGAATAAATTAAAATAATTGACAAAAAAAATAAAACAAATATACTAATTTTAAGATTTGGAAAAGTTTAATGAATAAAAAATCACAATTAGTATTAAAAACAAAATTAAATAAATTATTTAATGATGCTCAAAACTCAAAAGATTCAGTCAAAATATGTGGTGACGAATTAGTAAATAGATTGAAATCTTATTCAAAAGAAGAAATTGACTATATTTTAAATGACGAATATTATTTAATAAAATTCATATCCAGATTAAATGATTATCCAGAATCAATGTGGTCAGGTAGAATGTTGAAGTTATTCAAGATAGCAATAACAACATTAAAAGAAATTCAAAAAAACTTAAATATAAAATATAAAATAACTCCAAGACTGTTAATTAATTCTTTAAATATTGAAAGTTTAATAGAAATATCAAACTTTCTTGAAGACAAAGAGAAGTCTGAGAATATAAGAGAGGAATTAAATAAATATCTTGAAGATTTACCTGGTTTTGTTGACATAAAAACCCCTCTTTCAGAAAGAACAAAAGTACAACATGAATTATTAGTATTACAAGTAACAGAAAAAATAGAAAAGTTAGAAAATTTTTTCAATTATAATAAAACCTGTTTTGTTAACTTGAAAAAATTAAGAATGTATGAAAAAGTAAGCAATTTTTAATAAAGAGGTTATTATGACATTAAATAATTGGATAACAGAAAATCATATATTACAAGAAAAAAAGAACTATAGTAAAGGTTGGTGGGATTATATTGAATTAGTTAGAAAAATAGAATCAAAAACTAATGCAAAAATAGAAGTGTTTTCAGAGTATGAAATAATGACACCCCCGCCTTCAGAGTTTTTAAAACTGCCATTAATTAAACTATCCTATAACGATGCTGATATTTATATCAAGGAAGATTTTTCTAATGGCGGTTTTCTTGATTGCTGGATGGTATCTGTTATATCTAAAAAAGAAGTCATAAATATAAGAAAATATATTAATGATATTAAAACAAAAGAAGAATTAAAAGAAAAAGGTTTCTTAGATAAAGTATATGACAATCAAATAAAAGTATTTAAAAAAGAGAATCTATTGTTTAATAGTTATAATGATAATCAAAAAAAATTCACCTTCACAGTAGAAGATGAATATGATTTATTTACAGCAATAAATATAATTGTCAAAAACTAAGCTAAAACTAACTTGGCTTAATAGTGTTTTTATTTTGAGGTTTTTCTTGAGAAAAAACCCCACTTTTTATTTCTCCACCAGACTTGACAAAAACAGACATTCTTCTTAATTTATTATCCTGATATTTAACCTTTTTAATTTCATTTTCAGCTATTAAATCAATTAACTGTTCAGCATCATCGGTATCAGATCCAATAACATTATAAGACCAATCAACTTTTTCTGAATTTCTATGATCGCCATCGAAAACAACAAATGTTAAAGAATCCATTCTGCTTAATTGATTTGCAAAATCTTCTGTTTTTTTATTAGCATAGTTATCTTTAATTTTTTCAGAAAATTCTTGTATATTTATATTTGAATCATGTTCAATTAAATGTCCATATGCATTAACTGCATGTTGAAGTATTGAAGTTGCTTTGTTTGTCATTCCTGCTGGTAATACATAACCATCCATATCTCTTTTTATTGTTATTTCGTTGGAAAAAGGTTTATCTTTCATGGAATCTCCTATATAATTTTTTGTTTATTAGTTTGTTTAATCTCTTGTTTAGGTTTATGATTTTCAACTAAATTAAATAAATTTTCAACTCTTTCTTTCGCTTTTTTACCGCTTTCTTTTGATTGTGTTAATATATTTCTATATTCTTCGAGAGTAAGCTGTTCGAATTTATCAGCAACTTGTGGTTTGAGTAATTGAAAATCATTGAAATGTTTTTTAAAAGAAATAGAATCAGCCATTAATCTAACATTATGCAAGTTTCTAATTGCGACAAAAGGATTTAAAACACCAAATGCAGTTAAATCAATATTATGTTCTTTATCAAATGTTTCTTCAAGACTTGCAAATCCAGTTTTTAAATGTGCATCATTAACTTTTAAAAAGAAGTCTTCAAATTTTTTGCATTCTTTTGCTCCTTTAAAAATTGCTTCTTCTACATATTTTACTCTTTTACTCATATTATCACTCCTTGTTTATATTTTAACATAAATAATGCTTTAAAAAAAATTTTTAATGTGTTATTATCTGATACAAATAGGTTTATTAAAGAAAATATTTAAGATGAAAATAGGTAAGATTTGTATATTATGTATAAGAGAATTATTATATTATGCCTTTGTAGCAGGTATAATGATTTATGGATTTAATATTGCTTATAATATTAATGAAAATAAAAATATAAAAAAAGGTTATGAAAATAGTTATTATAATTTGTTAAATAGTTTACCCAAATGTAAATACAAAGAAGAATTAAAAGAAATAAAAAGCATAGATATTTCAAGTATAAAATATAGTATAAAGGAGGATAAATTATGCAGATCATAAAAAAAATATTTTTTATACTTCTTGTTTCTTCTTTAATAATAGTAGCAATAGAGTTTTACCAATATTCGTGTGAACAAAAAGAAAAATATAACAAATTAGGTTCTCAAAAATTTAAAGAAGAATTAGTACTAAGAATGAAAGAATTAAATAATTCTACTTGTATATATAAGGATTCATATAAAGAAATAATGTCAGAAGAAGAATTCAAAAAAATATGTATTAAAAATTAGAAATTTTGTCTACATTTTTTTGTATATCTGGAATATATATTAAATTTTCTTTCTCAAAGTTAATAAGATATTCATTTAAATAGTCTTTATGTATAATAAAATAATAATGTTTTCCAATTTTGATTTTCATAAAATACTAATTCAATATAACTAATATTTTAAAAAAGAGTTTTATTAAAAACAATACTTTCTTTTAATATTTTTTTCGACATATTTAAAAAAAGAGTAGCTTAATTTATCGTTTATATAAAGTATATAAAAAAATTAAGAAACAACTGAATGTTTCTTAATTAAAAATAATAGCTATATTGAATTTTATGAACTATGGAAGATACCGACACTAAAACCACCAATGCCTAAAAAGAATCCAAAATCATACCATCCACCATTATTATAAATAGCATAAACAGCAATATCATTTGAAAATAAGGAACATATCCAAGAAATAGGAAATATTATTCCATGCCATAAACCATGTAAAAATCCTACTTGCTGCATTTCAGCAGCTTGTTGAAAACTAACAGCGTCAGCACAACCAGTTAGTGTTAAAATTGCCATAAATAAAAATAAATATTTAAATTTGTTTTTCATAATATTCTCCTTGAGATATGTTTATTATAACATAAAATAAAAAAAAAACAAAATTAAAGAGAAATTTTAGCTTTATTATTCATTTGTTTTTTGGTATTATTTAATGTATTTCTTATCTGTTCTTGAATACTAATTAACTCAGAATCTTTTGGATTATTAAGAAAAGCTGCTGGTTTTCTTCCATCAAGTTGTCTTTCAGAGATATGATTTGGATCTGCTCTTAAAAATGAGTATTTTTGAATATTTTCAACATTAAAATCAATATTAAACTTATTATAAGATTCTTCAATTTTATTAACTTCTATTAATGATAAATTAGTAAAATCCATAATAGATTGTTTAATTTCTTGTTTGCTTGAATTAACATTAACCCCTTGTGGCAAAATAGGTCTAAAAATATTAATAATTCCTATATCAATACCTTCTTTCTGAGACATATTACCAATGGATTCAAAATCAAAATTATTTAAAATATCAGAATAATCTTGTTTTGGTTTTTTTACATTTGAGAGTTGTTTATGTAATTTAATAAAATCAATAATTAATTTACTCATATAATTTTGATCTTCCTCTGAATATGTTTGAGATTTTAATCCATTTTCTATAACTTCAATAATTTCAAAATCATTATATTTTGTTTTATGGTTATAAATAAAATCATTTAAAAATTCAACTTTTTCATTTTCACTTATTTGATTAAATTTAAGTAAAAATTCTTGTTCATTGGCATATCTATTATCAGAACACACAAAAATAAAATTATCATTATTTTCAATATCACTTTTCATAGATTGAGCAGTAAGTAACATATTTATATTGGGATTAATTTTACGTAATACTTCGTTTCCTAAAAATACTTGTAAAAATTTCCTCATATTCATATCACCATATACATTAATATCATGTCGTTCATCTTTTAAAATATTTAGTGTATCCATTTCATCTTTATCAATAAATATTTCTTTAATATGTTTTGGTAAATTTTTAGCAACAATTGTTTTTATAACTTTCGAGAAAGAAACAGGTATAACGTCACGTTGAATGATATCAGGTAAAGAATCAAGAACGTAATCTTTACCATGTCCTGCTGTACCATTAATTATAAGTGTGTTTTTATTAGAGAAATTCATAATGTTTCCTTTGTTTTTTTTTTTCATTATAACATAACAAAAAAAAATCTAAATTTCTCCTGAGAAGAAAGAGCATTCATCAGTTTTCATTCTGTGAGAAATAAAGCTTCCTTCATAATGAAATCTTATTTTTGCTTTTGTTAACTTATTAACTTGTGATTTTTTAACAGTACCAAGCATAAAAAATGCATCTTGAGGTAGTTGAGATAAATTAACATCATTTATTTCAAAAACATGATCTGGATAATTTTTTCGACCATATTCTTTTTCAACTAAATGATAAATTGGTTTGGATTCACCATTAATAATAACATCTTTAACGCCATTATTAGTATAAAGTAAATAGTTATTATGAATAAAATAGTTATTGGAAATTTCTGAAATAAATTTATAATAATCCCATTCATAAAAATAATAAGAAGTATCTTTAATATTAAACCAAGAAAAAAGAGTTTTTATTTTACTTAAAATTCTATTATTTTTCTTAGAAGACATGTTGATATTAACCATTCTTTGGCATTTTAAATAAGTACTTAAAAAATATTTAATTAATATTTTTTTCAATAATCCTGTTTTGCGATATTCTTTTGTAAATTTAAAATCAGTTAAATACCAATATTTATAAGTTTCATTATTATCAGTGATGGTTTTTAATATATTAGTGCCGACACCTACAACTTTATTATTTTCATCTTGAATAATAAAATAATAAATATCTCCTAATCTTTTAAAAAAGGAAAAATAATCACCAGTTTCTTTACCATGAGCAATAGTATATTGTCTACTTCCAAGTAAATAATTAAATTCTTTTTCAAATTCTTGTAAAATAGGTGAGTATCTTTTAAAATCCTCTTCATTTTTAATCTTTTTTATTCTAATCATATAACCATCACTAAAAAAATATTGCATAACAGTTTAAGGATAATATTAGCATTGAAAATTTTCTTAGTCAATAAATAAATAAGTTTTTTTAATTGACATCATATCTATGATTATATATAATAGCCCGAAACGAGAGAGTGTAAATTAATGGAACAACAATTAATAACAGAAGTTACTGGTTATTTTGGATTACTATTAGCATTATTAGCATTAACATTTAAAAACGACCTTCATTTTAAAATAAGCCAAACATTTAGCAGCTTATTCTTTTCTATACATTTTTATTTATTAGATTCCTATATAGGAGCAATCACCTGTGGTTTAGGTTTTTTATCATTATCTATTGCTATTTGGAAAAACAATAAAAAAATAAATAATATATTTTTTGGTATTTATATTATTTTATTAATATATGCAATTTACAATTTTCAATTAGAACAATGGTATGAAATATTACCTGCGATAACAAATATATTTTGGATAACAGCTTTTTTATATCTTAGTGGACAAAAAGCAAACTTAATGCTACTTCATGTTGTTTTATTATGGACGTTATATGCAATTTGTGTAAATTCAATTCCTAATTTAATGACACAGTTTACGGTTTTATTATTTTTATTAATAAGAATGTATAGACTATCTGATATAAACAAAAAAGTACAATTGGTATAAAAAGGGGTGAAATATGACATTAACAGAATTGTTGAAAGATAAAAATAAATTACAAAAAATAGAAAAAAAGACTAAAAAAATTATAAAAGAAAATGAAAAAATAACTGACAGATTAACATTTTTATATTCTTTTATAAGTGCATTAACTGTTTTAATAATATTTGGGATACCTTCATTGTTAACATTAATTCCATTATTTTTTCTTAATTATATCTTCTTCTTTTCAATTATTTTGTGTCATAAAAAAATAAGATCAACTAAATATCCTAAATCCTATAAGTATAGAAGATTATTTAAATTTTTTAATGCTAAAACGGAAAAATTAGTAAAGAAAAATAAACATTTTATAAAAAATGTAGATATTGAAAAAAATAATAATTATTATTTTGATAATATAATTAAATCTATCAAAAATTCTTCATTAGAAGAAATAGAATTTAATGAAATTAAATTAAAAGAGTATATAGAAGAATGTAACAAGAAAGAAGAAAAAGAAATAAAAAATATTATTAGATTAAAAGAAATAAAATTAAATAATAAAATAGAAGATTTAAGTGAATTAAAAAAATTAAATAGATTAGATAATTTGATTAAAGGTATATGAAATGAAGTTAAAAAAGGTATTAAGTAATAAGAATAAATTTAATAAAATAGAGAAGAAGTTTAAAAAATTAAATAAAAAACTTGAAATAAAGTTTTATATATTTATTGCTTCTAATTTAATAGGTTCACTTGCATTATTGTTTGCAACAGGATTTTCTAACAATACAATGTTAACATTTATTTCTGGTACTTTTTTGGGTGTTTTTTTTGTTTTTATAAATGCTTTTATTTTAAATTTTTTGTATAAGAAGTCTAGTAAACTAAATATTTTTGACTTTTATAATAGTGAAAGTGAAAAATTTTCTAATAAATATTATGAGTATTTAAAGTTAAGTAAAAAAGAAGATATATATTATGAAAATTTAATAAATTCAATTAAAAATAGTAAAGTGGAAGAAATAGTAGATTGTGAAAACGAAATCAATTCTGAAATAGAAACCTTGAATGAAGTAAAAAGCAAAAAAGTTATAAAACTTGTTACTGAAAAACTAAACGATAAAAGAGAAAAAGAGCACCTAAAAGAATTATTTAAAGAAAAAAGAAATGAAATAAAAAAAGAAGTATTAATGGAGATTTAACATGCTAACGTTAAAACAATTATTTAAAGATAAAGAGAAAATAAAAAATACACAAATAACATTTGAAAGATACCATAAATCAGGAGAAGACGAAGCTGCTTTAGTAATTGGGCTTTATATTTTAAATGGATTATTGGTTTTAGGATATTATATATTTACTGGAAAATTTGTAGATACTTCTCCTGCTGTTATGATTTTTTTACCAATGATAATGCTGATGGTTGAATTGTTGGGATTCATAGTATATGAAAAAATAAAAGAAAAAATCCAAAAATCAAAAGAAGAAAAATTAACAAAAGAAGAGAAATTAACAAAATTATTTTTTGATAGTAAAAAAGAAGAACTTCAACAATTTGTAAAAGAAAATTATGAATATTTAGAAATATTAAGTAAGGCAGAAGCAATAGATAATAAAATATTTTTAAGTCATTTTTTTAATTTAATTAAAAATAGTACAAGAGAAGAATTAATAGCAAATAATGAAAATATAAGAGATTATATTAATAATGGTTTTCCTTATAATTACGATGATATAAAAAATCAAGTATTAGAAATAATAGAAGAAAAACTTGAATCTAAAAATAAAAAATCAGATACAGAAATAGATCAAATATTTAAAAAAGAAACAAAAAAGATTATAAAAAGTATATAGGTATAATTTTATGAATTTAAAAGAAATAAGAGATAATAAAGAAAAATTAAATAAAATATTTAATACTAAAAAAGTATTAAAATCTATTTAAAAAGAACTTGTTTTTTATAATAAAATTTGTTAAATTAGTCAAAAATATCCAAGAGGGAGTTATGAATAAAAAAATGAAGGTGTTGATTGTTGATGACTTTGCAACAATGAGAAGAGTAATAAAAAATTTAATGAAATCATTAGGATTTGAAAATTTTGAAGAAGCAGAAGATGGTGTAAAAGCTTTAAAAATATTAAAAACCACAAAAATTGATTTGGTTATAACAGATTGGAATATGCCAAATATGACTGGCTTAGAATTATTAAAAGAAATAAGAAAAGAAAGCAGCTTGGCACATATACCAGTATTAATGGTAACAGCAGAACAAAAAAGAGAACAAATTATTACTGCTGCAAAAGAAGGTGTTAATGGTTATATCGTAAAACCATTTACGGGTGAAACCTTATCTAATAAATTAAATAAAATATTTGAAAGAATAAAATAAAAAAAATATTATTCTCCTAATTGAAAGAAGAATTTTCTATGATAAAATAATTCTAATAATAATAAGAAAAATAAAGTTTAATTAGGAGAAAAAAAATGTTATTAACTATATACGGAAAGAAAAACTGTCCTTTTTGTGAAAAAGCAAAAAAACTTGGTGCTCAACTTGAAGATTTTAGATCAGATTTTGAAGTAAGTTATACTGATTATCAAGATGCTGGTATGTCAAAAGAAGATGTAGCAGAAAAAGTAGGAAATCCAGTAGAGACTTTACCACAAATAATGATTGATGATACTTATGTAGGTGGATACAGAGAATTTGAAATTTATGTAAGAAAAAACAGACTATTTTCAAAGTAGTAGACACAAATAAAAATCCATGTTAAAATAGGCTCTTCTTTGAGCCTTTTTTATGGAGTTTTTATGCGCGTACTATTATTATTTCTTATAACCTTTTTATCATTCACAACTAATGCAACCGAAAAATCAAAAGAACAAACTCCTGTAAATCAAGTTATTTATCAATTAGAAAAAGATGGTTTCATTGATAAAGAAACTTCAATTAAAGCAATCGATCATTATAAAAATAATAAAGAATTAAGCAATCAACTCTCAGAACAATTTAATAAAGAAAAAACAAGCTGGACTCAACATATTACCTTTATGAATATATTAAAATTAATAGGTATTATTTTAATATTAATTGCTACCAGAGGTATTTTGTATAAGATAATTAAGAGTATGTTGTTTGTTATTATCGCTGTTCCTTTGATTTTATATCAGACAGCCGCTTTAATACTTGGTATAATGCTAACTTATAATCCAGAATTCTTTTGGGCAAAAGAAGCGTTTTATGTCAATTTATTTGGTAGTACATTAAATATAATCGTGGTAGGTTGGATAATGTATACATACGAAGGTATATTAGATACAATTATAAAATTATTAAATAAAATCAAAATATCAGAAGCGATTTTTATTTTATCTCTATTAACAGGATATTATTATCATTTATCGTTATTAGAAGCATCTATGTTTTATGGAACAATAGCCGTAATGTTCTTTTCTGGATTATTAATATACTGTATTTCAAGATTGTTTAAGGATATTACTGAAAAACAAATTCTCTATCTTTTTAATTTCTTTGGATTAGGATTGTTTTCATTATTTGTATTCTTAGATATTACAAATGTAAATCATGTATTGTTAGATAAATTAATGTTTGGTCTTGAATATGTATCTGCTCTTATTGTTATCGTATCTTTATTGATATTATCATCTCCATTTTTTGATAAAATGAGTGCTATATTACCTTCAATAATGATTGCTATTTTATCAGCTATTGGATTTATGTTTGGAATGAGTAATGGTTATGTTGAAGTAAGTGGTTTAATTAATACATTAGTTTTAATAACTGCATTTCAATGGGTGTTCTATTTAGTTAAAGATAGTAACTATATTATTGTTTGTCTTGTTGCAGGATTGTTACTATTTGGTACAGGAAAGTTAATAGAAAGTTATCAAAATTATTTTTTCACAAATTTATTATAATATATTAAAAATTAGTTGGAAAATTCTATTTTGTTTGTATACATTTTAAATTCAAGAAACAAAAAAAAGGATTTAAAAATGTTTATAATAGAAGAAAGAAAAGGTTTACCAATATTAATATTATTTATATTAGTTTTAATAATTGGTATATTTTTTAAAATTTAATTGATAATCAAAAAAATAAGGTTAATCTATATGTATGGTAGAACATGATTTAATAAACAGCATATATAGCAACCAAGAAAAAGAAATAAAAAATTGGGTTATAGGTGGCTTCGTAGGAAGTCACCATTGGCGTAATAGAAATTATATTCCAATGATAATGTATCCTATATTATTTGCTTCATTTTTAATTTTTTCATTTTTATTTGGATATGAAATAATAAATAATATAAATTCAATGATGAATACAGGTGGAATGGATTTAACTGCTTTTAGTTCTAATCCTAATTATATTGAAGATGAACTACTTGGACAAGTTCTTCCTTTAAATTACTTTTATTTGCTGTCATTATCTATTGGTTCTGTATTAATTTGGTGGATTGTAGATTTATATTTGATAGAAAAAAAATATAAAAAGCAATTAAAAAGTATAGTAAAAAAAGAAGAGCCTAAAAGTATATTTGTTGCTTATTTATTATGGCTACTTATAGGGGCATTTGGAGCGCATAGATTTTATGCTGGTAAATTCAATACAGGAGTTGCATTTGTATTTTTAACATTAACGTCTTGGACAGTAATAAGTAGCATTATATTATTTATATGGTATATGCATGATGCATTTTTATTAAAAGATTACATTATTGAAAAAAATAAAAAAATATTATTAGATTATTAATTAAAAAAAAATTTAATGATATAATAGTATAAAAAGAGATAAAAAAAATGGATTTATTAAAAAACTCAAAAAAAATAGTACCTTTTGCTATGATAGGTTTAATGTTAACAAATTCTATTGCACCAGCGTATGCTGAATGGCGCTCTCTTGTTTCTTTATGTTCTGGTTTTAAATATTGGACTCCAAAACCATTAAAAAAAATTTCTGACATATTAATTCCTTATTTTTAATTTTTATATAATATTAAAATTAAATAAAGAAATAAAGAATTAATTAAATTTAATAAACAAGAATATCAATGCCACTATGGTCTTCTTTAATATTTATTACATAATTTTGATCTTGAAATTCAAAATCAAAATCGTCATGATAAACAGGAGAAATAAAATCATCTTCTATAAACATATCAAGTAAAGAAGGTTTTTCTTCAAGTTCACCCAAAATTTGTTCTGCAAAACTTTCTCTATCAAATTCATCGAAAATAAGAGCAAAAGTGTATTTGTCAAGAACTTCGTCAAAATAATTATCCTCAATTTCAGCATCTAAATTTGAAGCTAAAAGTTCGGCAATTTCGTATTTCATAATCAACTCCTGTTGTTTTTTTCAATAAAACACTAATAATAAAAAAAATCAATAAGAATTTTAAAAAATATTGAAAAATAGATTTTGTTTTGATATAATACTAAAAAACTTAAAGAAGGAAAGAATAAATATGAGTCAAGTAGATAGATTTGAGAATGTAGAAATTTTAAATTTAAAAGTTGAAGGTTTTGACAAACTTCCTTTAGATAAAAAAGCATTAGTATATTACCTATCAGAAGCAGGTCTTTGGGGAAGAAATATTTTTTATCAACAAAACTATAAGCATAATTTAGTAGTAAAAGATACATTAGAAATGCTTTATAAAATGGTTAGAGGTAAAGAAAAAGAATTAACAGGTGTCTCAAAATTAGAAGCTTATCTTAAAAAGTTCTGGTTTCATGTTGGTATTTATGATTCATTCAGTAACAAACGTCTATCAGTAGATTTCACTCAAGATGAATTTGAAGCAATGATGGGTGAAGCACAATTAATGTTGCATCCTGATATTTATAATACTGTTGTATCTGTATTGTTTGATACTTCATTTACAAAAGAATATAAAAATATTCAACAAGACGGTGTAGATGTTGTAGCAGAATCAGGTGGTAATTTCTATGAAAACTTAACTTCAAAAGAAGTAGACGAATATAGAAAGAAGACATATCCAACATTACATACAAGTAATCTACTTGCTGAAGAACTTTTAAATTTGGTAGGTTTGACTGCATTTGCTTCGACAGATTTACCACAATTTGGTTTTAATTCAGTACTTATTAAAGAACAAGACGGTTCTATTACAGAAAAACTTATTTACAAAGAAGGTTTATATGGTGAATATGTAGAAAAAATTATTGAAAATTTACAAAAAGCCATTCGTTACACTGAAAATGAATTACAAAAAGCTTCAATTGAAACATTAATAAGATTTTATGAATCAGGTAAACCAGAAGATTTTGATATTCATTCATTGGCTTGGGTGAAAGATCAAGAAAGCGAAATTTTCTTTATTAATGGTTTAATTGAATCATATGATGATCCAAAAGGTATCGGTTGTACATTTGAATCAGTTGTTGCGTTCAAAAATCCTGAACAGACCGCAGAAGTGAACAAAATTATTGAAAACATTCAATTCTTTGAAAACAACATGCCAGTTGATGCGCGATTTAAAAAAGAAAAAGCGTCAGGTCTTTCAGCAAGTTCTGTGACTGTATCTTCAATGGCAGGTGCAACTTCGCCTTCTCTACCTTTGGGTATTTGTTTACCAAACTCTGATTGGATTCGTGCAAAACATGGTTCTAAATCAGTTAATTTATCTAATGTTGCTAATGCAAGAGATACAAGTGGTGAAGAATTGAAAGAAGAATTTATTTTACCTAAATATTTAAAAAGTGTAAAACTGTATGCAGGTGAAAGTAATTCAAAGCACACTGATTTACACGAAGTAGCAGGTCATGGTTCTTGTAAAACACTTGAAGGTGTATCAAATGATGATCTTGATATTTACTATTCAGTTATTGAAGAATCAAGAGCAGATTTAGTAGGTTTATATTTTATGCCAATGCCAGAAATGCAAGAACTTGGTGTAATTAGTAATAATTATGAGCTTAAAGATTATGCACTTGCTCAATATGTGACTTATATTACCAATGGTGTAATCTTAAATCTTCGTAGAGTAGAACTTGGTAAAGATTTAGCACAGCCACATTTAAGAAATCGTCAATTGATTTGTACTTGGTTATTAGATCATGCAACAAATAAAGAAGTAGAACTTGTTGTAAAAGACGGTAAACACTTTATTGAAGTAAATGATTTATATGGTTGTCAAAAGCTTTTTGGTGAGCTTCTTGGTGAAATTCAAAGAATTAAATCAGAAGGTGATTATGAAGCTGCAAAAGCCATTGTTGAAAAATATGGTACAAAAGTAAATCAAGACATTCATAAAGAAACATTAGAAAGAGTTGAAAAACTTAATTTAGCTACAATGATGGGTTTCTTAACACCTATTTATGAATTAGAAGTTGAAGATGGTATTTTAGTTGATGTTAAATCAAGAGTAGCAGAAACATTTATTGATGATCAATTATATTTATCAGAAAGATATAGTCGTTAACAAAAAAAAGTAAGGCTTACTTTGATAAGTAAGCCTTTTTTATAGGAAAAAAAATGAAAGAAGAAAATTATTTAGAAATTACAGAAGAAGAAGATTTTGAAAAAGATTATAAAGAAATTTATAATTTAGTTGATTCTCATTTTAGAAAAGAGGGTTATAAAAAAGAAGAATTTTATTTTTCAAGATTAATGGTTGAGTTTAATATATTAACAGTTGTTTATATTAATTCTGAAGATAAAGATTTAAGTTATTATTATGAAGCTTACCTTGAAGAAGTATTGAAAGGTGGGTATTCTTTTGACAAGGATTAAAAAAAATGATTTTAATAATGGTTATGAGTGTTTCAATAATGTTTTGTATTGTAGTTCTTAATTTGTTAAGTCATATTGCAAATAAAATAGAAAAAGAAAATAATGTTGAAACAAAAAAGAAAAAACAAAAAGTCTTTATAAAAAATTTATAAAATTTTAAATTAAGGAAAAATATGACTGTTTTAATGATTTTAATAGCAATACTTACCACAATATCATATTCATGTACAGTTTATTTTAATGCTGAGACTCTTTTATCTGAAAAGAAAGAGAAGAAGAAAAATTAAATAGTAAAAAAATTAATAAAAACAAGAAAAAGATATTTATAAAAAATTTATAACATGTTATAATACTCCAATAAATTATATTATTGTATAAGGAAAAATAATGTCACTTCAAGAATTTATTAATGATGTAAAAAAAGATAAATACACTTCAAAATATGTAAGAGAAATCAAAGGTAATAAATATTTCTATAATTTTTATAATAATAGTATATATATTGTAAATGATTATGTGAATGAAAGAAAAGCTTATATTTTTTCAGTAATTGAAAGATATATTAATGAAAAAGTAGAAGTCATTAACTTTATGAGAGATTATAGAGAAGATTGGGGTGATGATGGTGGTTTTTGTTTTTATACAGCAAAAGTAGACAACAAATATGTTTTAGGAACACATTATATAAATTATGAAGGTGATGTTAGTGAAAACTTTATTAATAGTGAAGGTCTATTAGAAGAAGATTTAGAAACAGAATATCAATATTTTGATTCATTAAAAGACATTGATTTATTCTTAGATAAAATGTTTAAGAAAGCAGAAGAATTATCAAAAGAAGATGAAGAATGGTTTTATGAATCTTATGATTTACAAGAAGAAGATTTTGAGTCAAAATTTATGTGTCATTGTTTAAGGAATTTAGGTTCTGCATTTTTTGAATATCAAGAAACAAATACTAAAAGAATTAAAAATTTAACTAAATCTGGTATTTATGAACCTAATTATCTTGATCCAACAGAATATTATCAAAGTTGGTTAGAAAGAGAAAATATTCAACCAGAGATTAAATTATAATGGTAAAAGTAAAAAAAATAAGCATCGCTGAGTATTTATTACCAGTGATGATTATTAATCTAAAAAGTAAAACAATTATTAGTATCCCTACACAAATAGGTTGTATAATTGATTGTAGTTTTTGTATATCAAAAGAAAAAAAATTCATAAGAAATTTAACTTCTAATGAAATGATTAGTTTATATAAAGAATCATTAAAATATTCAAATAACAATAATATTCTTTTATCTTTTACAGGTGAAGGTGAACCATTTTTAAATATAAAAGAGATAAATGAAGTAATCAAAAAAACAGAAAATGATAACACAATTGAAAGTTATCGTATTTGTACTTCTGGTATTGTGCCAAATCAATTATCAAAAATATATTATTCTATAAAGCCGATTAATTTACAAATATCCTTACATTCACCTTTTACAGAAAAGAGAAAAACGATAATAGAAAAGACAAAACCAGTAGAAAAAATATTATCTGAAGTAAAGAAAAATGAACACTTATTTAAAGAAATCGCGTTTAATTATGTTTTAATCGAAGATTTTAACGATAATATTGAAGATTTAGAGAAGTTAAAAGAAATAATTGATAAAAAATGGGTAATTAAATTAAATCCATTATTATCAGAATCAGGAAAAATTCAAGAAATCAAAAATAAAGAATTATTTTATAATGATTTAAAAATGAATGGTTATGAAGTAAAAAGTTTTACAAAAATAGGTTCTGAAATTTCTAATAAGTTCTATGATCAATTAACTTATGAATACAATAATGCTATATTAATAAATTAGTTGTAAAAACTATGTTATAATGTTATATAATTATAAAAATATAACATTATAACATAAGGAAACAATAAAATGGATTTTAATAATTATTTAATAGAAGCTATTGGTTTTTTGGCTTCTATAATTTTAATATATAGTGTAGCAAATGTTTGTGATAAAAAATTAATAATTTATCAAACAGTGAGTAACTTTCTTTGGATTATACATTTTTCATTATTAGGAGCATATGAAGGAGCATTAGCTGGATTTTTTGGAGTTGTAAGATACTTTTTCGTATATAAATATAATTCAAATAAGGCTAAAGTAGGATTTTTGTCAATTTTTACAGGTTTTACTATTTGCCGTGGATTTTATCAAAAATGAGCAAGAACACCCATTCAAATTACGAAGTAATTAGTGTGGGATGAA
>CEUY01046745.1_pt1 | contig 17364 bp, 20 predicted proteins | sample 361481 | NCBI WGS metagenome assembly CEUY01 (sample SAMEA2622737, study PRJEB7988) | marine metagenome | isolation source: saline water (ENVO:00002010), including
CCTTTGCCACATTCTTGGTGCTGTTTCTGATTCCGTCCCTGCTGGCGGTCTATGAGCACTCATTTCTCGCCCGGCAAAGGCAAATGAGTGCTGACACGCTAGAAGATCAGGCTACAAGTTCCAACCAGACAGGCTGATGATCTGAACCCGGTGCTGCTTCATCGACCCAGCACCTAGCGATACGTTCGCGAAGCCCCGCGCTGACAAAAGCGTAATCCAGGCGTGCGGGCTGATCTTTAACGTCGGAAGTAAAACCCTCATCGGGATCTCCCCCGGCATGTACCCAGGCATCTACAAAACCCAGAGGATGGGTCACCCGCCCGCCGTACGGCGATAAGGGCCCTGAAATCAGTTCGTACTCAGGGGTGTCCGGTGTGCAGTTGAAGTCGCCCAGCATCACGGCATGCGCGGGCACCTCTTCTGACATTAGTCCCTCAGCCCAGTAATCCCCTCCGTCACCAAGCGGATTCACCTCTATCGTGCCGCATACGGGCAGGCCCTCGTAAGGCGCCTCTTCGTGAATGCGCAGTAACTCCCGCGCCTGCGGCACGCGTGTCTCGGAGCAAAGGTGCGTGAGGTGGGTATTCACAAAACGGATGGGGGTACCGGAAACCGTCACGGCGCACTCCAGCGCGGAGCGCTGGATGCTCAAGGGACCGATGCTCGCCCTTTTCGGCAGCAGGTGATGACGAGTGTATTTGATCGGCTCCCTACTCAGAAACAGATTGCCGAACTGACGTCGCTGGGACCGGCCGTCTCCCCCAACGGTTCCCGTTGCCTGATCAACGCCTGCACCAAAGGCATAGTCATAACCTGGAAACGCGTCGACGAGCACCTCGACCTGGTCCATCATATGAGAGCGCGTCCAGAACCGGTCTACCTCCTGCAGCGCAATGACGTCGGCTCCACTAACCGCATCGATAATCCGGCTGAGGTCGACCTTGCCGTCACGGCCCCGTCCGAACTGGATATTGTAGGTCACTATGCGGGTCATGCTTAGACAGTCGTGGTTTAGACACTTTATATACGGTTATGTACTTCTTATTCACTACAAAACATCAACTTAATATCCGAGATGGAATTAGAGCCGGAAATATTTCAAAGGCGTAATCTATAGTTTCGAACTTTATATCTTAGCTTTCATAATTTTAATCTTTTCCGGATACGAAGCTACGAGTGATCATCTTATGTCACGCGGCTCGAACGCAGCTATTTCAGGGTTAAACCTATAACCCGCAATCGACCCGTCTTTTGCTCTATCCATCGCTTCGTGGGCAATGTGATCGGCCAGGTGCAGCGGAATTACTATGACCCTCTCCCTTGATCGCCAACGATTACGTCACCAGGGGCCACAGCCACATCGCCGCAGCCGATGGGTCCGTTCAGTTCAATGGTCTGGTGGATGGTTAGATTGGTCGACGCGGAGGGACGGTTGTGGTAAGTATGAATGTCCAGTTGTCCAATTTCGGGAGCGTCTCGGGATCACCATCTGTGACTACCCCGCCGACCGGTGCCAACAACCCCATGCTAATCAGAACAACAGCCATCAATTCCTTCAGTATTAGTAGCATTAGTATTTGATGCGTGATCTATGCCCCAAAAATCTTATATCTTTAAAAACTTTAACTTCCTCTCGAAATTAAAAAAGTACGATAGAAAAAATAGGCTGGTTCCGAGAAATAACTCTCGACCACTTCAGGAACCGAACATGAAGTTGTACGAGTAACTGGAGATCGACCGCTGATGATAACAATCTTAATAGCAAGGATGATGACCTCGTAAATATTGGATGCCACACTTGCCCGGATATATTTTCTGATTGGCCATTGCTATCCACCGAAATTATTCATCCAGCCATTTAGGAGTTAAATTGGTTTCATCCAGTAGTTCAAAAGCTGTATGCGGCTTCACTATTTTCTTTCTGAGACAACTTCAGGCTATATGCGGAATCAGTTAAACGTCGTGAAACGAACAGGGTGGTTGGTTGGACGAAACCGATCACCCCTAGTTGATATCACCCAATTTGCAGTTTTCGCTGCAGGACTGATCTGGCTTTCAGTTCATGGCGCCCAATCTATGGGGTACGTATGGCAATGGTATCGAGTGTCTCAATATCTGTACCGAATCGTTGACGATGAATTAGTTTGGGGTCCATTAGTTAAGGGATTTCAAGTAACGATTGAGATCTCTATTCTGAGTCTGCTCTTCACCATCGTGATCGGCCTAGTCATTGCCATCTTTCGAATGTCAAACTCGTTAGCGGCTCGATTACTGGCACGCGTTTATCTAGAGGTGATTCGTAACTCTCCGTTGCTAGTACAACTGTATCTTTTCTACTTTGTTTTGGCTCCTATACTTGACGTTGATCGCTATTGGATTGGGATATTTTGTCTATCCTTCTTCGAAGGAGCTTACGCATCCGAGATATTTCGCGCAGGCTTTCTTTCTGTTAATCGTGGTCAGTGGGAAACGGGGGCGAGTCTTGGACTTTCTCGTTATCATACGTATCGTTACGTTGTTTTACCTCAAGCTGTCCCGCTCATGTTGCCGCCTCTCACTGGTCTTTCGGTATCTCTAATTAAGAATTCCTCTATTGTCAGCGTGATTGCGATATTTGAGTTGACTGCAGAAGGGCAAAATATTATTGCCGACACATTCATGAGTTTCGAAATCTGGCTAACAGTCGCAGCCATGTATCTCATGATTACCGTGAGTCTGTCCTTACTGGTGAATATCTTTGAGGCACGTATGAGAAAAAGGTCTAAACGATGAAACCTACGGCAGGAAATCTTGATCGTTGGAAGATTGGTTGGCTCGACATCATCGTGACTTGTGCGGTTCTTGGCGCCCTCTTCTACTTGACCTACCGGGCGGTGGGTGTGCTTCGTTACGACTGGAATTGGGGTGAAATACCTCAGTATTTTTTCCGCTATGACGAAGTGGAGGGAAAATGGGTCGCTAATCTACTGGTACAAGGGTTCCTAACCACAGCTCGGTTGGCTATATGGGCCGCCATCCTAGCTTCGATTATTGGCCTTGCAATGGGCCTCTGTCGAGTGAGCAATATTCTGTTTTTGCGGCTCGTCTCTCGAGCGTATGTGGAGTTGGTTCGCAATCTTCCGCCGTTAGTATTCATTTTTATTTTTTACTTCTTCATAAGTAGTCAACTCACTCCTCTTCTAGGACTTGACGACTTTGCCCGCAATGCTTCTCCTACGAGCCTGAAGATAATCAATATTCTGTTTTCAGAGCCAAAGTTATTCTCAAATTACATGGCTGGCCTGTTCTGCCTCGCACTTTTTGAAGGCGCATATTTTGCTGAGATCATTCGCGCAGGTATTCAATCTGTGCCTAAAGAACAATGGGAAGCTGGAGAAAGCATGGGGCTTACCCGCTTGCAAGTTCTTCGATATGTTGTGGTACCTCAGGCTTTCCGAAACATCGTTCCACCCCTAGCCGTTCAATTTATCACCCTAATCAAGGATTCAGCGATTGTTTCGTTAATTTCAATACAAGAATTAACATTTCTTGCTATGGAGATTGCAATCTCTACAACGCGTTTCTTCGAACTTCTGATAACCCTTGCGATTTTATATTTCGTAATTTGTTACTCATGCGCGCTTATTTTTAATAGGCTTGAGAAACGCATGGCAAGAGCGCACCAATAAATACGGAGTTGGCCCAAATCGGCCGCTTTTCTGTGCTTTGAATTCACCTGACGGGTGTATTGAAAATTAGAGGATGCAGATGCATAGTTGCTCTCGAACTCCAGATAAACGCTTCCTATCTTTGTAACGATCGGAACTGACTTCTGTCGTTCATTCTATTAACCGATCTCAAAAGGTAAACGATCATTTCTAAAGGGGGGGGATTATGAAACTTAGAAAACTATTCAGTACGGTCATTGTTTCGCTGGCCTTAATATGCGGAGCCTCATTCCAGGCGCGAGCCGAATCGGCCGGCGAAGCGTTAACCAAGGCTAGTGTTTTAGAGACCATAAAAAAACGCGGGGTTATGCGCGTAGGAATCTCGACATTTGTACCCTGGGCATTCCGTGATAAGACCGGGGAATTTGTCGGATTTGAGGTTGATATCGCGAAGAAAATCGCTGAGGACATGGGGTTAGATGTCGAGTTCGTACCAACAAGTTTTAGCGGCATCATTCCCGCGCTGCTTGCAGGTAAGTTTGATGTGATTATTACTGGAATCTCGATTCAAACTAAAAGGGCGATGACAATTAACTACTCAAACCCGTATGCTCAATCGGGGCAAGCCCTGACTGCAAACAAGAAATTGGCTGAAGGGTTTACAACCCTTGCTGATTTCAATAAACCAGACGTCGTAATATCAACCCGACGTGGAACTGTCGGCGCGAAAACTGCTAAGGCATTATTTCCAAAGGCGGAACATCGATTTTTCGATGAGGATATTCAGGCATTTCAGGAAGTAATGAATGGAAAAGCCCATGCTTTTGTCGCCTTAGAGCCGATGCCGACTCTTTGGGCACTTGCTCATGCGGATGTTCTTTTCAAACCTCTCGGAGATCAACGCCTCACTAACCAACTATCGGGATTTGCCGTGCGTCGTGGTGATCCAGATATTCTTGCGTTCCTAAATTCTTGGATCCATATGCGCCAGGCAGATAATTGGTTGAACCAACGTCACAAATTCTGGTTTGGGACAAACGAGTGGTACGAACTATTAGAAGTGCCGCCGGTTCAGTAAAACCGGGATGGAACTGAAATCCGCCGGAGATGTAGGCCTTCCTTGATGAGGCTTATTGCCTTCGGCGGATCTCATCCTCTGTGCTCGCAAATGTGATGGCTGAGACTGATTTTCCACGGGGTAGCTGGGGTTGGGTAATACGGCGTACCCAATGGTCAGCGCTTGGTTTGTCAGAAGAAGACTTTGCGAAACCAAAAATCGCTGTCGTGAATACATCATCTTCTATGTCTATTTGTTATGGACAATTGGATGAAATCTCGAAACATGTTCAACATGGTATCCGGGCAGCGGGCGGCTTCCCCTTCGAGATCCATACAGTCGCACCATCAGAAGCATTGTTTGCCTGCGAGGGCCAAGGCGATGCGCTTGCCACTGCCCGATCAGCGATAGTACAAGATATCGAATTGATGGTTCGTGGTTCTGGACTACAGGGCATGGTATTGCTCTCGTCTTGTGATTCAACTACTCCAGCCCATTTACGAGCCGCCGTTCGTTTAGATATTCCCAGCATTGTTGTGCCATGTGGATACCAAACCGGTATTGGGGGTCAGTCAACAACTAATCTTTATGATGCGTATGAAGGTTTTGGAGCATATCTTTCTGGAAAATCAAAATTCGAAGAGATCGACGTATTAGCCAGAAATGCTGTCGGTTCTCCGGGTGTCTGTCCAGGAATGGCGACGGCAAGCACAATGCATGTAATTTGTGAAAGTCTTGGAATCACACTACCCGGTGCATCACCAATTAGTGGTGGAAGTGCCAAACTGAAAAGGTACGCAAAAAGCGCGGGTGCGAGGGCAGTCGAACTAGTCCATGAAAACGTGACGGCGCGACAGATTATTACTAAAGAATCATTCCTAAATAGCATAATGGTCGCTGTTGCCGTAGGCGGTTCGACAAGCGCAGTCACCTTCTTAGAGGAGGTCGCGGTAGACATTGGGCTAGACCTAAACACTCGTCACGAAATGGAGCGGTGTGATGGGAAAATACCGATGCTCCTTCAGGATATCATTCCAAACGGATCGCTTCAGATTGAAGAATTTGAAGCAGCAGGCGGCACTCAAGGAATCATGAAACAACTTTCCGATAGACTGGAGACCAATGTGCTAACGGTAGGTGGTGGAACACTTCGAAACCAACTCGATGCTGCTGCTCTACCCAACGAAGCTGTCATCAGAACACTTGAGAACCCGGTGGACAACTTGCCAGGAATCGTAATCATGAATGGAGATGTTGCTCCAGGAGGAGCTTTCCTACGGCCATTCACTAGTAATAATCGAAAAGGGCTTAAGGGTAGGGCCAAGTGCCTTGAGGGGCTCGATAACGCAATTGATGCGTTACGATCAAACCAGATTAAATCCGGAGATATTCTGGTTATGCATGGCCTGTCTAATGAATTTGCGTCTTTGCTCTACGGAGCTGGCTTACATGACGTGGCGGTGATTTCTGATTCATCAATTATCGGAATGGGGCGTGGACCGATACTTATCTCAGAAGTTCGCCCGAGGTTTGATGAAGGTGGACCCATCTCAATGATAAAAAGCGGCGACATCATTGACATAGATATAGAGAACCGGCAGATACGTCATCTTACATAACAGAGATACTAGACATGTTTTGGTTTTGCGCATTCGTATTCCATCTAGGCTTTGGGTAGTCTCTCATGAATATTTTCTCTAATCCTGTGGAGATTCCCACTCAGAAAGTGAATGTTCAGTATAAGTTTGATGGCGGCCCCGCACGGTATCGGATCGGATTAATTGCTCTCAGTACAGACGTCGCAACAGAACGTGATTTCCATAACATGCTGCCTGAAGACGTAATGTTTTATACCAGTCGAATTATGGCGATTGATCCTGTGACGATAGAAAACCATCGTGCGACCGGACCTCATCTTGCTGAAGCTGCTCGGCGGATCCTCCCTGGTATGAGACTTGATGTAATTGGTTATTGCTGTACTTCCGGAACTGTAGCTTTAGGTTACGACGAGGTTGCTTCACAGATTCGGAAAGGCCGTTCCGATGTACCAATCGTGACTCCAATCACGTCAGCGATTACGGCGATGGAACGGCTTGGAGTTAAGAAAATTTCCTTATTGACGCCATATGTTGACTCCGTCAACCAAGCGATGCGCGAGTTTCTTGAAGACCATGGAATAGTGGTGCTCAACATTGGGAGTTTCTGTATAGAGAACGGCACACTTTCAGCTGAGTTACCCCCGGATGCGATCTTAGAGGCGGCACTTGAGGTCTGCCGACCCGAAGCTGATGGATTATTTATTGCATGTGCTGCAATTCGTGCAGTGGAAATTCTTGAGCGTGCGGAACAATCACTCGGGAAACCTGTGTTAAGCGCAATTCAAACCCTTTTCTGGCAGTGTTTACGAGAGTCGGGATATACAGGATCGGTGCAGAACTACGGCCGTCTGCTTAGAGAGAAATTGTGACTCTTAAGCTAACTGATCAACAACAGTCGATGTTGTCAGGTGGAAATGGCAGCGGATGCCAGATTGCAATGCGTATGGTCGTAGCTGCTGCAGAAGCATTAACTGCGTCGCAATTAGTAAGAATAAACTCAGCTCATGTGACAAGTTGTTTTTATTCGGGCCGAGTGAATGTGGATTTTGCGGAACATCTCGTTGCAAATGAAGCAAAAGTTGCCGTACCAACTACGCTCAATGCCAGTTCTATGGACTTTGTTCACCCTGAATTGACCCTAGTGAACCCAGATCTACAAGGAGTGACTGGAGCCCAACGGCTAAGAGAATGCTATCTTAAAATGGGTTGCAACCAGACATGGACATGTGCTCCTTACCATATAGATCCTAAACCTCAATTCGGTGAAAACATTGCTGGTTCCGAATCAAATGCCGTGGTATTCAGTAATTCGGTCCTGGGCGCTCGAACAAATTTGTATGGAGATTTTCTAGACATTGCGGCCGCAATTACAGGGTATGTACCTTATGCGGGCTTACATCAGGATGAATCACGGAGGGGAGAAATTGTATTTGACGCTCAAGGCATTCCTGATTCAGTTAAGGAAACCGACATTTTTTTCAACGCATTGGGTTATGTCATTGGGCGAGAATCGGGTAGTCAGATTCCAGTAATACTGGGGCTATTGCCGACGACTAGCGAGGATCAGTTAAAAGCTCTGGGATCGACAGCAGCTTGTGCCGGTGCGGTAAAAATGTTTCACGCGATCGGGGTGACCCCCGAGGCGAGAAGTCTGGCAGAAGCCTTGCAGGGGAGCCAACCGAATCGAGAAGTCAGTGTGTCTGCAAGTCAGATAATCTCGGCTAGCGATGCCCTATGCATGGAGACCCATGGTCGGATCAGTGCAGTTTGCATGGGAACGCCCCATTTTTCTTTCTCGGAGTTCCAGACCTTAATTCCGTTGCTTTCAAATCGAAAAGTACATGCAGATGTCCGTTTTTACATCTCGACGAGTCGACATATTATTAAACTTATCGAGAAAGAAGGATGGCTAGAGGAGTTGGAAGAAGCTGGGATAACAATTGTTGCAGACCGATGTACATATAACGTTCCTCGACTTGATGGCGTTGATGGTGTCGTCATGACAAATTCCGCGAAATGGGCCTATTACGGACCAGGAAACGTGGGTGCGAAAGCGATATTCGCAAGTCTTAAGGAGTGCCTGGATTCTGCAGTTGCAGGACGAGTAGTTCGAGATCCAGATCTTTGGGCAGGATTAATCTAGTTTAAATGATGAAAGCAAAGGTTCTTTTTGCAGCCCAGGCAGAAGGCGAGGTCATGGTATTAGATGACTGGCTAAGTTTTGGCGGTGGATTAGATCCTGAATCAGGCTTGATCTCTGATCAGAGTCACCCGCAGGTGAACTGCTCTATTACCGGCAAGATCCTGGTCCTCCCCGGGGTCCGCGGCTCGGCTGGATCACCTAGCACTTTAGCCGAATCCTTGCGTCTTAGGACTGGCCCTGGTGCAGTAATCCTCCTAGAAGCAGAGACATCTTCTTTAGCAGCCGCATTTGTCGCTAAGGAACTGTATCAGATTAGGATTCCGGTCCTGCTTATGACAAAAATTGATTACGATGGAATGAGAAACGGACAACTGGTTCGTATTGAAGAATCCGGCTCAATTGTTCGACTACAAAGCTAAAAAACTAGGATCCGGGGATCTCTTTATCTAGCAAGACTCTCATCAGCACCCATGTAGTGCTCAAGTTTCCGGACTAGTTTGGACGCAATCACAATAAGGACAAGGTATTCCAAAACCAGCACCGTGTAGATTTCCAACGGGCGATACTCGGTCACCACCAGTTCATTTGCCTGACGAGTCAGATCCGCAAGACCGATGACAGAAACCAAGGAAGACATCTTGAGCATATAGACGAATTGATTTCCCAACGGCGGTAAAATCCTACGAATAGCTTGGGGCAATATTATGTACCGCATTTTGTTTATGTAATTTAGCCCGATACTGTCAGCTGCCTCGTGTTGTCCTCGATTGATCGATTGAATTCCGGCTCTAAATATTTCCGCCTCAAAGGCGCTGTCACAGAGCGCGAGAGCCAGCATACCAGCAGCAAAGACTCCAATATCAAGATTTAGCAGAACGGGCAATCCGTAATAAGCCCACAGAATCATCACTAACGGCGGGATCGATCGGAAAGTTTCAACATAAATTCGGTTGAACGTCCTACCAAAACGGCTCCTCGTGAGACCTGGCAGCGCCACTGCCAAGCCAACTAGGATTGAGATTGCAATCGAAATTAAAGAAAGAGAAATTGTATAACCGAGCCCACTTAACAAAAACTTCAAATTAGTTTGACCTTGAGATGTCGTTGGTGACACCACATACCATCCCCAATGGTAGTTGGTGTTTGCGCACCCGGAAATAATCAGGACGCTGATGGCAACTAATAAATAACGGAAGCGATACATATTAAAAATTCGGGGTGAAGTGAGCGGCATTCGGCGTTATTTTTCGGTGAAGCGCCGAAACAAATAAAGGGGTGACGAAGCAGTCGGCACATCGTCACCCCTCACAAAGGTTAGATAGGCAAAGTCCCATCTCAAAGTTATCATTATCACAATGACTCTTACAACTAATCGGTCATCATAACTTCCATTTCCGGCACTAACCACTTGGCCTCAAGAGCGTCAAAAAATCCTGCCACTTTCTTCGCTTTGATCCAATGATTAACGAAATTGATCCAAATCTGATCATTCTGGGGAAGTAATGCTCCGAGCGGACGGTTGGATTTTCCGGTCACTGGTAGTGCCATTAATTCAGGAAATTTCTGATTCAGTGTAACCGCCTCAACGTTGCTGGTGATATGAACATCTGCCCGACCCACAAGCACTTCCTGATAATCTCTAGCCGGCGCTTCAATCACGCGGTGTTTGGCATCTGGAAAATATTGTTTAGCCTGTTGCTCTTGCACCGTACCCATAGTACTGGCGACCGTGACATCTGGGCTATTAATGGATTCCCAAGTTGGATATTTACTGTGGTTTTTCGTTAGTGCAAGAGGCACAGTGCCAAGTTCGTAATAGTGATCCGTGAAGCCAACGCTCTTGGCTCGGGAAGGAGTCAAGGATGCGCTATTACTAATGTCGTACTTATTTGAGACAATACCGGCGAGCAGTGTTTTCCACTCGGTTTTAACAAATTCGATTTCAACACCCAAATCCTTAGCGAGCTGGGTGCCCCAATCGATATCAAATCCGACCATTTCGTTATTTTCCGGATTACGAAACGACATAGGATTCCAATCAAGAGTTACACCCATACGCAATTTCCCGGATTCAAGAATCTGGTGGAGTCGAGACCCTGAATCAGCCTGGGCGATACTCGACCCAACTACCATACCGGCGGTTATTAACGTAAGTATTAGTTTCTTCATATCTTCCTCCTTAGGGAATGGTTGAAACACCTGCGATGGACCCCGCTTATGACGGGTTCTTAACTATATTAATCCGTTAAATTTGTTTCGTACAAAGGATTACTCCGCTCGATCGTCTCATAAGTACGTCACGTTCTGTTTTTGCAGAACTAGCGAGTAAAAATTTTATAAAGTTCAATGGTCTAGAATTTGGGAAAGAAATAGTTTTGTTCTTTCACTTTCTGGGGAAGCGAAAAACGTTTCGGTGTCAGCGGTTTCCACGATCTGTCCTTGATCCATAAAAACTACTGTATCCGCCGCTCGTTTTGCAAAACCCATTTCATGGGTTACCACAATCATAGTCATACCACCCTCGGCGAGTTCAATCATGACATCGAGCACTTCCTTGATCATCTCCGGATCAAGCGCAGATGTCGGCTCGTCAAATAGCATGATTTTCGGTTCCATACACAAACTTCTTGCAATGGCGACTCGCTGTTGTTGACCCCCCGACAGTTGTCCCGGATATTTTTCGGCCTGCTCAGGAATATGGACAAGATCAAGATAATGCTTAGCGAGCTCGATCGCCTTAGTTTTCGGCATCTTCCTCGCTTTGAGTGGTGCGACGGTCAAATTGTCGAGCACTGTCAGATGAGGAAATAGATTAAATTGTTGAAAGACCATCCCGATATTTCGCCGAATCCCCGCGATATCTTTCACGTTATCTGTTAGTTCTATTCCATCTACGACAATAGTGCCTTCATCGTGCGCTTCTAGGCGATTAATACATCGGATCATGGTTGACTTGCCTGACCCCGACGGCCCACAAACAACGACTCGCTCGCCGTGCTGAATCTCTAAACTCACTTTGTTCAACGCCCGAAACGTTCCGAAATCTTTTGACACGTTTTGAAGGGAAATCATGATCGACCTAGTCTTCGAAAATTAAATTTTTAGGTACCACTACTTCATTGCCATTGTTTAAATTATTGAGACAGACGAGTTAAGCGTCAATGTTTGGCGCTGGGATCAATTGCTTAGAACGATTACCCGATCCTACTAGATTACAGCAGATAAAGTCCTCATTTTTAATAATGGCTTATCTTCATGGGTAATACACAACGATCCGTTACCAGCTACTGACACGTCCCTCGCCTGTGTAGCAAGTGAGATCAATCGTCGCCTGATCAACGCCTGCACCAAAGGCATAGCCGTAACCCGGAAATGCATTGATCAGAACCTCAACCTGGTCAGCCATATGGGAGCGCGTCCAGAACCGGTCCACCTCCTGTAGGGCGATCACATCTGCACCCTCAATCGCATGAATGACTCGGCTTAGATCGACCTTGCCATCATGGCCTTGGCCGAACTGGATGTTGTAGGTCACTATGCGGGTCATGCTCATGTGTCGGGTCACAAGCATCGATAGTTTAGGAAAATTGTTATGCAGAACGCCTTTACGTTGAAATGTAGTGGTTTTTGTAATAACTGTGCCATTAATATTCGCTTAGAAAACCAAACCGGCTTATGAAACATTATGTTGCTGTACACACCTTTATTGACGATGAACGAAAAGCGCAGTTTTTGAGGCAGCCCCACATGTGGGAACGGATGACGTATTGATGAAATCCGAAAATGCAAACGCGATGCAGAGTTGGATATCAAAAGACGGGGGACGACATCCTCCAAATACTAGGAGGGGGGGTTATGAGAAATCCTTTCAGACTGTCTGCTATGAGCTACCCGTCTTCACATCAAGAGACACGGGAGAATTAGATGTTGCGGAGATTGCGAAAAACTCAGGTAATTCGTCAAAACAGGGAAGGAACTTCACAGCTTCGACTGAGTCCTCAGTCGTGCAATCCACTGCAGCAACATCACCGCGGCAACCGTGACACTCGCCCCTATTACCTGCTGTGTGGATAGCCACTGCCCCAGCACAACGATTCCAACAATCATAGCCCATACCGGCGCAGTGTTATCGATAATGGCTGTCTGCAGGGACCCAACTAGATCAACCGCCTTGAACAAAAACAGTGTGGCTATAACGTATAGGGCGGAACTGCCACACAAAGCCAGCCATCCCGGGAAGGACGCCGGCCAAGTTAGCTCGGCGATAAATAAGGACACAAAGCCTATAACAGCTGTTGTGCTCAACAGCAGGTAGAGCATCATGATTTTGGCTGGCTGTTTCTCCAGAATCCTTTCGCTAAGCAGCAATATAGCCGCCATGCATACTCCACTAATTAGAGCAAGCGCGATACCGTTTTTACCAACCCAGCCTACCAACAGCGTATCTGATCCGGTCAAGGCGATGATCAAGCCTATAAAGGCCAGTGCCATGACACCCAGACCAAAGTAAGAAAGATGATTTCGGCCCGTACACCAAGTCCACAGCGCGATCATTATTGGATAAGTATAGAAAACGAGTATTGCCAGAGCGGCCGGAATAAAAAGCACTGACGCCAACAGCAGATACATCTCGGCACACAGCAGCACGCCGAGAATAAGGCAGCGATAAAGTTCGTTTCGTTTGATGGAAATCTGAGAACCGGACAACCATACCGCCAGCAGCAGGCAAACTAAAAGAAAAGTAGCTCGGACCAAATTGAGCGCATGCAGGTTTGCGCCAAAGTCATAAGCCAACTTTGACAGTACAACATTGGACGAAAACGCAACGGCTGATATTAAGGCAGCGGCACTGCCTAACCAGAACCGGTAGCGGGTTGATACTGTATTACGCATCATGCACCTTTAAGAACAATGGCTATTGCGGGGTAAAGGGTAGAGTGACGTGTCAGGATGGGATCTGAACGCATCTGCGGACAAAATCCGCCCTGTGGCGCTTTAAATAAGGGGTAATCTTATTTGATCCGTTCGGTGATCTTGAGTGAACAGCAGCCCTCCTCTCCAGGCTGCCAGGTTTGGATCTCTGACTCAAAACCTGCTTCATCCATAGTCCCAATATCCATCGTGGACGCACAATGCAACAATAGACTCAACTCTTGCTCGGTGACATCTGCGCTTTGCCACGCTTCTTTTAGAGGACACTTTCGCATCTTGAGCTCAAGAGCTTTGTCATCACGCCGAACTTCCTCTGGGTGAAACATTACACCGCCGTCGGGCACATAGGCGAAAGCATCACATAAACCTCGAAAATTCCGGGTGCAAAACTTTTAAGCAATTTGCCAAACGCTCTCCCACGTCTCTCAAGTGCTGTACGCAGAATGTCTATCGCTTCTCGCTCGCCACGCCGATGGCGAATCCCACGGAAAATATCAAGATAAATGAGTGCACGTTCTTTATTAGCATCATGAAGTGCATGTTGTAGACGATGGGTATTCATGTCGCATTATCAGTTTTTTAGGTTGAGTTCTTGCAACGTAGGCTCATGACTATCAGCATTTGCACTTCCAATCTCGAGGTACCGGCGCTCTCCAGATTGGCTCCATAGAAGTCCACCGGCTTGCGCTTGCTCACTCCCACCTTACGCTTTCTTCTTTTTGTTTTCTTCTTTTTTAAAAAAGGGAATAAAAAACACGAGACATCCCGCCAAAAAGAAACAACTGCCAAACATAGACCAAAAACTCCCGATACTCGCGATACAAAATCCTACTGCCGAAACAGTAAAAAGAATCCATCCGACGAAATTAATGGCTTGATTTCTCATTTATCTCACTCTAAGAAATTATATTGTTCCGACGCTGTGGGGAAGCTATAGAAGGCGTTAAGCAGCAACTAGGAAGGCCCTCTTTGTGGTTACCCACCCCTTTAAATCGAATCCAACGATCCCATGCGTTGACTGCCGGGAACGATCTCAACACTGGCTAATCAGTGGAGAACCCCGCATCTTCCGGAACCTCGTCTTCGGGCCAGCTGTGTTGCCACATGTGATGCTCGTAGACTTTTTCTCCGCGAAGATAAAACAGCTCTGCCCCACGTTCAAGAATTTTCTTAGCAGTCTCGGGATGGGTGTAACGACTCTCCCAGGTACCAGCGATGCAGTTACCATGATGGCCGCGATAGGTCTTGGTGATCGATAGGTCCCGCGCATACTCAAACCAACGAGCCGGCCAGTTCCGCAGGCGTTCACCGCTATGTGATTGCCCCTGACCGTAATAGACTATGGCGTCTTCGGTGTAACCTGCCGCCGCCCTAGCGCCATCCCGAGCCTGCCAAATCTTCTCGATTTCGCGGATGAATGCTATCGGATCAACCGACAGGATAAGTTCTTTGTCGTCATCGCGACGTTTCATACCGGTATCTTACTCATGTTGACGAGTGGGCAACTAATCGCTGCAGGAGATGGTCATCCCGAGTTCTTCGACATCGAACTTTCCGTACCGATCCCTGACATAACCTTTTGAAGTCAGGCAGGCTGTCCAGGCACCGCAGTTGACCGTTGGCGCTCCGTCAGCGGTTCCCATCAGTGCGCTATAGCACTCCGTTCGCGCGGTCGCGAAATCCTGAACAGTGCCTGGGCCGTCGTATCTGAGTGACGAGCACCCCACCAAAAAGAGTGACAAGACTGCGGGCAGCCAAACTTTCAGATTAAACATGGTCTTCCTTGTAAAGAGATCGGCTTGAGATTCTGACATGGGTCAGGAATGATCGACCGGCAGCGCCTGCTGCTGCCATGCCTCAAAACCCCCGGCGATGTGGCTCACCCGGGAAAAGCCCTGATCTACGAAGAACGACGCTGCAGAATGGCTGGAGATGCCGTGGTAGCAATAGATGACCAGTGCGGCATCCTTTGCCGTAGTTTCTAGGAATGGTCCGAGAGATGCCTGATCCAACTGAATCGCGCCCGTGATATGTGCGCTGGAAAACGAGTTATCGTCCCGAATATCGATCACGCAGGCGTCTTCTGCCTGTATCAGCTCCTGTGCTTCAGCCGGTGATAACTCTGCGTATCCGCTCATTATTTGCTCTCACGCTCTGCCGCCCGGCAAGCCCGAACGGCCACGGACATTATCTTCAAAATCGGCCGAGGTCGCCCAGTCGAGGAATCTGCCCGCGACACGGCACCGGATACATCAGGTAAGACCCTAGATCCAGACATCGTTCTGTGCCGTGAAGGCTCCCCCGCTCTCACCGGTATTGACCACACCCTTAGGCTCAATAATCATGACCTGGCACTCGTGCTCCGCATACGGCCTGTGCGGCTCTCCACGCCTGACAACGATCATCTCACCGGCCTTCAGCTCAACCACGCGATCGGTGAATTCGATAGACATGGCGCCTTCGATGACCAGAAACGTTTCATCGGTGTCACTGTGCTCATGCCAGACAAACTCGCCTTGCAGCCGAACGAGTTTGAACTGGTAGTCGTTCATCTGAGCGATCACCCTGGGGGCCCAGTGGTCCGAAAAAAGATCGAACTTGGATTTGAGGTTAACTGCGTGACTCATGGGCTCTTGCGGACCGGTCATGTCAGGTGGGCTCCTTTGTTATCGTTATCGCTCAGTACCACGCATCCGGCAGTTGCGCCTTTCTTGTGCTAACGAAGGACTCGAGTTCTTCTTTTAACGAAGGATCAATCGCCGGGGGCTCATAATCTTTAAGCATCTGCTGCCAGCGCTGGGTTGCCCGCGCGCGCATGTCTTGGGCGCCGCCCTCTTCCCAGCTCTCGACATTTTCACTGTCACTGAGCCGGGGTTCATAGAAAGCGTGCTGGTAGTGACGCATGGTGTGCGCCGAACCCAGGAAATGTCCGCCTGGGCCCACTTCGCCGTAAGCGTCTTTGGCAAAAGCCTCGTCAGAAACATCGAGGCCCTTGTCGAGGACCTTCTGGTATGCCCCAAGCCGGTCTGCATCCATCACGAGTTTTTCAAAGCCGGTACACAGCCCCCCTTCAAGCCAACCTGCGGCGTGCAGCACAAAATGCGCGCCAGCCAGCATCGTCGAATGCATTGAATCAGCGGATTCATAGGCAGCCTGAGCATCTTCTATTTTGGAAGCCGTCAATGACCCGCCACATCGTAGCGGCAAGCCCAACCGACGGGCCAACTGCCCGATCGCATAATTCGACATCACCGGCTCAGGCATGCCGAAAGTCGGCGCACCGGATTTCAGCGACATCGACGACAGAAAGTTGCCCAAAACAAACGGTGCCCCTTTGCGGACCAGTTGCGCGTATGCACAGACCATCATGGCCTCCGCCACCGCCTGCGCGACGCTCGCCGCCGTTGAGACCGGCCCCATCGCGCCCGAAAGAATGAACGGCACCACGACGATCCCCTGGCCGCGGCCGCAGTAGACGCGTACCGCCTCGGTGACCACCTTGTCCACCAGCAAAGGGGAGTTGGTATTGACGTTACCCATGATCACGCAGTGTTGATCCAGGGTCTCACGGCCGAAGACAATCTCGGCCATATCAACGCTGTCCTGCGCCCGGCTCATCTCCGTGATGGCACCAAGGTGGGGCTTGTCAGACAGGGTCATGTGCGCCAACAGCATATCGAGATGACGCTTGCTGACCGGCACATCACAGGGCTCGCAGGTCACAAAGCCTCCGTGATGCAGCGCCGGCGACATATAGGTCAGTCTGACGAGATCCTGAAACGATGCGATGTCGCCGTAACGTCGACCCTTCTCAAGATCCCGCACAAAAGGGGCGCCGTAGATGGGCGCAAACACCTGGTGCTGCCCGCCGATCGTGACGGAGCGCTTGGAATTCCGGGCGAGTTGTCTGAAACTGCTTGGGGCGTCGCGGCAGATCTCGCGGATCCAGTCAGCCGGCGCGCAGACCACGTCTTCCTCGACCCGGAC
>CEUY01002200.1_pt1 | contig 17277 bp, 13 predicted proteins | sample 361481 | NCBI WGS metagenome assembly CEUY01 (sample SAMEA2622737, study PRJEB7988) | marine metagenome | isolation source: saline water (ENVO:00002010), including
TCTGCAACAACCCTGTATGGGTCTATCGGAGTGTCGTCATTCAACTCGCGCTCCGCAACCATTTTTCTCCAGTCTTCCAATTGCCCCTGTAAAACACTAACCCACGCACTAGTTTCAGGCCATTTACTTTCGGATATATCTGTTAAGCTAGCACAAAGGTCTGATAGTACTGATTTCGCATCCCCAACTATTCCTTGATGCACTGGAAATACCCGGCCGATGGTCTCCGTATCAATATCTATTTGAATTAATTTCTGGCGATTCCATGGATCAAATCCCACTTCGGTATTCCAGGAATTAGTTTCAAATTCAGATAACCGAGAACCTATTACAAGTACCGTGTCAGCTGTTTGCATAGCATGATGAACCGCCGGATTACCTATACTATTCGGGATTTCTATGTTTAATTCATGGCTTTTGGGAAAGGCAGTCTGACCAACCATTGTGGTAGCTACCGGAGCTCCCAAATGCTCAGCAATTGCGATAAGTTCATCAGTGGCCTCAGAAAGTAGTACACCATTGCCAGCCAATATCATTACACGTTCTGATTCACTCAAAATTTTGGCCGATTCCTCAATGGCAACGGAGTCTCCGCGGACACGGAATCCATTTGCTCGATGGAGTGAAGGATCCTCAATTTCAAAATCCTGCACTTCACCCATGAAATCCATTGGAACGGAAATGGCAACTGGGCCAGGATTCCCCGTAAGAGCAATGTTCAAAGCTCTGTGAATGGAGTTGGCAACATCCGCAACATCAGGAACTCTCCATGATCGTTTTGTGACAGGCCTAAGTATTTCCCATTGGTTCCCAAGTGTTGTGTTACTAACCTCCTGAAGTGCCCCTTTACCTATCAGGTAGTTGGGGACATCACCAGCAATGAGTAATAACGGTGTTGAATCCATTAATGAATCAGCCATTGCGGTGACCGTGTTTGTTAGACCTGGCCCCAAAGTTGTGATAACTGCAGCGACTTTATGGGAGGCTCTGTAGTAGGCGTCCGCCATGTACACAGCCATGCCCTCGTTTCTAACTGATAGGAACTCAATGCTCGAATCATTTAAAGCATCAAGCAAGGATATATTTGCATGGCCACAAAGACCAAACGCGTACTCTATACCTTGCATTTCCATTGTTTTAACAACTGCTTCAGCACCTGTCATACGTTCTGTGTGGGCCATTTAATACTCCGTTTACTTATTATTTAATCCATCAAGCAACGCTACATGAAAAATGACACATCACTTGAATTTCTTGAATTAATCTTTTTGATCTCATTGTTTTATTTTTCTATTGTTACAAACCTACGTTCCTTGGAAGCAGTCAGCGCAGCTTCCAAAACTCGCATGGAATGCAACCCTTCGTCGCCCAAATTGCGGTAGGAACTCTTACCGCGTATAGCATCCGAAAAACCACCAAATTGTTTTTTATACATCATCACGTGATCTAAATATATTTCTTCCGGTTGCATCTCCTCATCATGAGCTTCGCCCGTAAATCCACGGAATTGAAACAGCCGGTTGTGACGAGTTATGGTTCCATCATCAGCCACCATCATTGGTGGCCCCAGAGTTTCCTTCGAAAGAAGTACACCCTTGTCACCCATAACCCTCAAACTTCTCCTGCCTTTGAAATTAGGAACACTGGAATAGCATTCCAACAAGCCCTGAGCTCCACTCTCAAACTTCAGAACTACAGTAGCTGTATCTTCAACATCTCTATCTCTGGTAAGAGTGTCTGTAAAACTCGCCACTTCCGCTACATGACCCATAAGATATACCATCGTATCTATAGCATGGATACCATCATCAGCCATCGGACCACCACCTGACAATCTGCTAATCTGCCTCCAGGCTAACTGACGACCTTCTCCCTGCTCAAGATCCAAGATATCTTTGTCTTTACCGGTGTCCTTAGGAACTCCCGGATCCCAATAAACAGAATAAATACCGTGTACGGAAAGTAATTTTCCTAACTCTCCAGCATCAATCTTTTCTTTCATCTTAGCGTGTGACGCATTAAACCTCATCATCGTCCCATGACCCAGTAAAACACCATTCTCATTACACGCATCAACCATAGCTTTGGCTTCTGCTGCGCTTGTAGCCATAGGTTTTTCTGATAACACATGCTTACCATGCTTGGCCGCCAAAATGGCATGCTCAGCATGCACAAACGGGGGGGTACCAAGATAAACTGCCTCTATTTGAGGATCTGACACAAGTTCTTCTACATTGGCGTACGCGTTGCAATTGTACCTGTCAGCATATTCCGCAGCCCTTTCCGGATATAAATCTGCGATACCGATCAACTCAATATTATCCGCCTGCAATATTCCATCTGGAATTGTCCGGCTTGAAATACCCCCTGCACCTATAACTCCCCATTTGACCTTTCCATCTGTCACTGTTTTCACCTCGTTTTAATTTAGTTTGCGGAAATTCTATACGTCCGGCCTTCCGAATATCAATAACGTTGTAGATGAGGAGGACAATTAGGGGAAAAATCGCTCTGAACACAGTTTTGAATACCAAGTTCAACAATGAGACCAGAAAAGAACTCAAGGCAGACTTAAAGACGGCAAAGTGAGTAATAGGAAACCCAACAACACCATGCTGATAAATGGCTTTTCAGCAACTTGGTTTCTTATTTTAACGTTTAGACAATTGGCCATTAACAGAAACCGTCCACCCATATTCTTGAATTGTTTAATACTCGTAAGATATCCGTCACCATTCAACGAAACAATCACAATTACACATCACAACCTGTGTTGGAACGGTTCTTGTCATGATCTAGACATTCATGATAGGATACCGCGGTCTATCGTGATTAAAAGGAGAAGCTAGTCTAGCTAATCTGCCACGTTGGACAAACGAGATCGGCAAAAAAAACAAAGAGGGGAAGAAAAATATGTATAGATATTTAGCTCTCGTGGCGAGCATAGCTCTGCTGTTGACCATTGCCTGTGGTGGGACTGAAGTAGTCACAAAGGAAGTTGTGGTTGAGAAAGAGGTAATTAAAGAGGTCCCAGTAGAGAAGATTGTCACACAAGAGGTCGTAAAAACAGTTGAGGTTGAAGTACCCGGTGAAACTAAGATCGTTGAGGTCGAAAAAATTGTCACCGACACCAAAATTGTTGAGGTACCTGTAGTAACCGAAAAGATCGTTGAAAAGATCGTTGAGGTTCCTGGGGCGGTAGTTGAAAAAATAGTTACGGTTGTACAAGAGGTAGAAGCTCCAAAGACATATGGTGAATCACCAATGTGGGCCCAAATGGTTCAAGCTGGTCAACTCCCTCCAGTCGAGGAAAGATTGCCAGAAGAGCCTTGGATTATTCCTACGGATCGAATCGGCAAGTATGGTGGAGTCCTCCACCGAGCTTACCTCGGAATGAATGACATGTGGAACTTCATGAGACTGTCACGTCACCCTGTTGCAAGGTGGACCACTGACGGTACTGGCGCAATTCCTTCAACTGTGAAGGGTTGGGAAATAACCGACGGCGGTGCTACTTACACCTTTACCTTAAGGAAAGGTATGAGGTGGTCTGACGGTGTAGAAGTTACCATGGAAGACGTACGATTCGCATGGGAAGATGTCATTGGTCACAAGGACATCGGGGGCGACCCTGAGGACTGTGGCGGAATGAACTGTTTAGAAGGTAAGTTAGGAAAATTTGAAGTGCTCAACGATGAGCAGTTCCGAATTTCCTTCCACAAGCCTAATTACACTTACGTAAAAGCTTTGCCTCAGATGGGATTCGGATGGTTGAGAATGATCCTCCCTGCTCACTGGGCTAAGCAATACCACGGCGATTATGCAGATCCAGATGCTCTAGCAGCATTACTGGCAGAAAATGACATGGATGACTGGACCGACTTGTTCGCAAGGCACATGAGTGGATACACCATCTACAATATTGCTCAGCCTACTCTGTCACCATGGCAGTTAAAAGGCACATGGGGAGATTCCCGTGTCACCGCCGAGCGAAACCCTTATTTCTTTGGGGTTGACTCTGCTGGCAACCAATTGCCTTATATAGACAGAATTATTTATGACCTCGCCGAGAACGGTGAAGTTATCCAGTTGCGAGCAATCGCAGGAGAACTGGAAGTACAAGGACGACACGTAAAACTGTCCTCATATCCAGTACTTATGGAAAATGCAGACAAAGGGAACTACGATGTTCACCTTTGGCCTGAATACGGTGGATCAAACGTAGTAATGTGGTTCAACCAGACTTGGAAAGGTCCTGAGGTAGAATACTTCGCTCAGCCAGATTGGCGTCGTGCTCTCTCTGTCGCTATCGATAGAGACACAATCAACGACGTTTCTTTCTTGGGCATCGCTGTTCCACGAAACTACATGCCCTCACCTGGGCATCCACATCACCCTGGGCCCGAATATGAAAGAAAATGGGCTCAGTATGATAAAGAGCTAGCCAATACAATGCTTGATGAGATAATGCCTGATAAAGACGGCGACGGCTACCGAAAGATGTCCAATGGGGATACTATGTCTCTTGAGATCATCATGTTCGAGGGCTACGCTGACTGGGCAGACGCTACAGAGCAGGTTATATCTGACTGGAAGGAAGTTGGCATAAAGGCTACTATGAGAATAGGAACCCGAAGCAACATCGGTCAGGAATGGCAGAGTAACGAAGGAATGATCTACAACCACCCAATGGACACCGCTGGATTCACGTTCGCTACAGCAGGACCTAAGACATCGTTCGGATACGGGCTGGTTGCTCCATTGTGGCGAGACTGGTTGAATGACAACTCAACAGGTGTCAAACCTCCAGACAAAGTCATAGAGATATATGAGGCTCATAAGAAAGGTTCCGCACTACCTCCAGCTGAGGCTAATGCTCTTGCAAAAGAGATTTATGCTTACCACGCTGACCAGCAGTACGGTATATCTATCGTCGGGCTTCGACCAGAGCCATTTGTAGTTAGCAGAGACATTGGGAACTTCCCATCGAAGGGAGTTGTTTTCTGGCCTCTCAGGTCACCAAACAATGGTTTCCCAGAGACTTGGTTCTACAAATAAGCTAAGGCCTGATATTATGATGGCGGTGCACACGTCTAGTGTGCACCGCTTGAAACAAGAAAAAATGAAAATACGGCCAGGGTGCCCACGGACATCCTGGCCGTATTGTTTAATGACAACACATTGAGTTGAATGTAACGGGTAAGCTAAAAAGAGCACGTGATACCATAGTGTACAGCCCAGTTCAACGGTAAATAAAATTGAGTACTTAACGATAAGGATTAACATAGCTTGATTAAATTCATTGGCAGACGCCTACTAATTTATATCCCGATGTTGATCCTTATGTCCATCGTCTCCTACGGTATCATTGAGGCCCCACCAGGAGATTACCTCGATGACTATGTTGCCATGATGAAAGCCCGGGGAGAATTTGATCAAGGGGAAGCCGACCGCCTCCAACGTCGCTACGGCCTTGGGGACCCGATTTATAAAAGATACTGGAAGTGGGCTAGTGGGTTAGTCTTTTGGGATCTGGGTGACTCCCTTGAATTTCGAAGACCTGTAGCGGAACTAGTTAATGATAGATTGGCTATGACCGTTGTCCTAGGTCTTTTCACTATAACGTTCACATGGCTTATGGCCATACCAATTGGCGTTATTTCGGCCGTAAAAAAATATTCGTTCATTGACTATTTCTTTACGTTTTTGTCGTATCTTGGTGTTGGCACGCCCAATTTCCTACTCGCATTAGTATTAATGTGGACTGCTTTTGCTGTTTTTGGCTTCAGTATTACGGGTCTATACTCAGATGCATACAAGGACGCCCCATGGACATTGGCAAAAGTGTGGGACCTTTTGAAACATATATGGGTACCCATGGTCATACTCGGGACTGATGGTACTGCTCGCCTAACCCGAATATTGCGAGCCAATCTTCTTGATGAACTAAACAAACCTTATGTTGAAGCAGCTAGAAGCAAGGGTATATCCGAGTTTAAGCTGATTCTCAAGTACCCTACCAGAATAGCATTAAACCCTTTCATTAGTACTGCAGGGTGGAACCTTGCGACCTTATTTGGGGGGGATTTAATTGTTGGACAGGTTATGAGCCTCCCAACTGTGGGGCCACTCCTACTCAAAGCTTTGCAATCTCAGGACATGTACATGGCCGGGTCTATTGTACTCATTCTCACAGCACTAACATTAATTGGAACACTTATCTCTGATATTGCTTTGGCGTTAACGGATCCAAGAATAAGGATGGGTGCATAGCCAAATGTCGACTGACACTAGCCAAGAAGTTCAAGCAGAAGAACAGTCATCATATTACATGGCGTCCCAATGGAAGCTTATGTGGTGGCGTTTCCGCCGTCACAAATTAGCAATCATCGGGACAACCGTCGTTTTGATACTGTACCTTGTGTCTCTTTTTCCGGAATTTCTAGCTATATATGAGCCTCATGAAAGAAACAAGAAAAAATTATATTTGCCACCCACCTCCATCCATTTTTTTGAGGGATGGGTGCCAAAGCCACATGTTTACGGCCTAAAAAGTAGTAGAGACCCAAGAACTCTAGCATTAGTGTTTGAGAAAGATGAAACCAAAAAGTATTACCTCAAGTTTTTTGCTAAGGGTTACGAATGGGAATTTTTTTGGTTGTTCAAAACTCAACGTCATCTCGTAGGAATTGACACCTTAGACGACACCGCGGCATTTCACATATTGGGCACCGACCGAATGGGACGAGATCTTTGGTCACGTTTAATGCTCGCTACAAGAATATCAATGTCTGTTGGCCTCCTAGGAGTAGCAATAAGCTTATTCCTAGGAATATTGTTGGGAGGTTTATCTGGCTACTACGGTGGTTGGATTGATGTGTTCATACAAAGACTAATAGAATTTTTGCGATCTATTCCAACAATACCGCTGTGGATCGCATTAGCCGCCGCGGTACCAAGAGATTGGAGTGTGGTAAAAGTCTACTTCGCCATTACCGTTTTAATTTCCTTTATTGGATGGACGGGACTAGCGCGTGAAGTCAGAGGTAGATTCCTTGTTATCAGGGAAGAAGACTACGTAGTAGCTGCCGTAGTATACGGTTCCAAAGCGATCCGTAACATATTTGTTCACATGGTACCTAACTTCTTAAGTCACATCATCATGACAACCACACTTGCGGTACCATCTATGATACTCGCTGAAACATCTTTGAGTTTCCTTGGTCTAGGACTTAGGCAGCCTGTCATAAGTTGGGGAGTCTTGTTATCAGAAGCTCAAAACATACGTGCCGTAGCATCGGCCCCTTGGTTATTAATACCTGGAGCGTTCGTACTCGTAACAGTGCTTGCCTTCAATTTCATGGGTGATGGCTTGAGGGATGCGGCGGATCCATATGCAAACTAGGTAATAATTAGTGATGGTAGAGAAAAACAACCCAAAAGAAAATCTGCTGATAGAAGCAAACGATGTCAAGACTTACTTTCTTCTTGACGAAGGGACGGTACGAGCAGTGGATGGAGTGTCCTTCGATCTCAAAAGAGGGGCCACTCTTGGAATTGTTGGCGAAAGTGGATGTGGAAAGAGTGTATTGGTTAGATCGATAAACCGAATTGTTGCTCCTCCCGGTGAGACCGTGGGCGGTTCGATTTTATATCACAGACCGAATGAAAGTGGAGGAACAGATGCCCCGGTTGATCTAGTTGCACTACCCTCCAACGGAAAGGAGATAAGGAAAATAAGAGGTGGGGAAATCACTATGATTTTCCAAGAACCTATGGCCAGCTTCAGCCCAGTGCACACAATTGGAGACCAGATCACTGAAGCTTTACTGGAACATAGAGAAGTCACGAAAGAAGAGGCACGGGAAACAGTAATTGCAATGCTTGAAAAAGTGGGGATTCCTAATTCCGAACAACGCATCGACGAATATCCTTTCAGGCTAAGTGGAGGAATGCGTCAAAGAGCAATGATTGCCATGGCTCTTTCGGCAAATCCTACTCTATTGATTGCAGACGAGCCCACGACGGCGCTTGATGTGACCACACAGGCCCAGATACTCAACTTGATTTCCTCTCTCCAAAAAGAATTTGGCATGGCTATGATTCTTATAAGCCATAATTTAGGCGTCGTAGCTAAAATGACAGAAGAGATTATGGTGATGTATCTAGGGAAGGTAGTTGAAAAAGGATCTGCACGGGAAGTGTTTCACAACCCGCAACATCCTTATACGCAAGAATTACTTAAGTCAATACCACGTATGGACAGGACTCCCGAAGAAGGAAGACTGACAGCAATTAAAGGGGCTGTTCCCAGTTGGAGGTATCGACCATCCGGATGCAACTTTATGCCAAAATGCGATAGTAATAACCCAGCCTGCGCAATTGAAGAACCAATTTTAGTTGAAGAAAGCCCAGGTCACTGGGTGTCCTATTGCGCACCTTGTCGCGAAACACATGGATGCAAATGGTTCCCTCGTGAAATCTTCGACTCTGATGGAGGTAATGAGGCGTGACAACGGATACAGAAGTAAATAATACCAATCTAATTGAAGTTAATAACCTGAAAGTTCACTTCCCCATGGTGTCAGGATTTTTAAGAAAGCAAGTTGGAGTAGTCAAGGCAGTAGATGATGTCAGTTTCCACATAAAGCAAGGAGAAACCCTATCCTTGGTGGGTGAAAGCGGATGCGGTAAAACTACTACAGGCAGAGCTCTGCTTGGCGCTGTCGAACCTACAGGTGGTTCTGTCACATTCAGGAGGAGTAACGGGGATACCATAGAGACCACAGGTCACAGCAGTGCCAACCTAGATCTCTTGCGTCAGGACATACAAATAGTTTTTCAGGATCCTTTCGCATCCTTAAACCCACGAATGACAGTTTTTGATGTAGTAGCAGACCCCCTAAAAGCAAATAGAATAGCTGAAGGGTCAGAACTTGAAGACAGAGTTACTGAAATGCTACGACTAGTAGGATTAGCTCCAGAGATGATGCGCAGATATCCACACGCTTTTAGTGGTGGCCAAAGACAGAGAATCGGTATAGCCAGAGCATTAGTTATGAACCCGCGTCTCTTGATCGCAGATGAACCTGTCTCGGCTCTGGACGTCTCTGTCCAGTCTCAAATACTGAATCTCATGCAGGATCTACAAGAACGCCTAAATCTCGCTTATTTATTTATCAGTCATGATCTCAGCGTTGTTCAATATATCAGCCATAGAGTAGCAGTTATGTATGTCGGGAAAATCATTGAAATGGCCGACAGCAAAACCATATTTGCAAATCCAAGACATCCTTATACAAGAGCGCTTTTAGCCTCTGTCCCCATACCGGATCCAGACATAGAATCTGGTATGACAGAATTGGAAGGTGAGATTGCAGACCCCGCAAACCCTCCAAAGGGTTGTTATTTCCATCCCAGATGCCCAAACCCCACCAAAGAATGTGCCGAAGGATCAATCGAAATGGGATTAATCGAAGTGACACCGGGACATTGGGTAGATAAATGCTGCGTTAACTGTGGATAATATTATAAGTCTGTGACCAGACGCAGCATAACTAGTCGTTCTACAAGAACGGAAAATTGCTAGCGGGTTAAATGATTAGCACCCCTTCAGTTTAATGATATGAACAGAACCTATTACCAATTAACACTTTTTAGTATTTACGTCACGCTATATGGAGGGTCGATAGGTATAGCCATGGCGCTTATCGCAAGATTAGCGCGAACTCTACGATTTGAACAGGCCGAGCACTTACCTTTTGAATTTGGGTCTTTCGTAGCCGCTTCCGGATTTCTGTCTGGCGCATTAATAGCCTTACTTACAACAAGGATTGCAAGTGATGGACTAAGCTCCAAATACTCCTGGATTAGATTGCTGCTAGTTATCATAGGCTTTGGAATATTCACTGGTTTTATTCGGGGTATCCTTAACCCCATCAGCGTTTCGGCTTTCGACCTATATAAAGGATTTCTAACCTTCAAGGAATTCTTTGATCTAGTAGCCAGCCACCTGTTTAGATTTTACTTGAATGGAATGGTTGAAGCTGCTTTCACAATATTTACGGGATTGTTAGGAGGCGCTATATTTTCAACTGGATGCCTTATGATTTGGTTCAGTCTAAGACTTAGAACACCAATAACTCGTTATATAACATCATTTTCAGTTACGTTGATTTTATCTCTATCTGTAGTCCTGATATCATCCATGGGACCTGCGGATTTACTCTCGAAGCTGGACTGATTTTATAATAATCCATTTTTACAAAAGTCGTGCTAAATATGTTATTTAGAATCTACGTAATACTATTCGGTGGATCAATAGGTATAGCCATGGCACTCATAGCAAGATTAGCTCGAACCAAGCGATACTATGATCCAGAACATCTTCCCTTGGAGTTCGGGTCGTTCGTTGCTGCTTCAGGATTTATTTCCGGGGCACTAATAGCATTTCTTACAACATTGGTCGCATGGAACACCATAGAATCAACGTTCTCTCGAATACGTTTCATCCTAATGGTGCTTACATTTGGGTTCCTAACTGGGTTTATAAGGGGATTTATTAATCCGATAAGTGTTTCCTCATTCGATCTATACAAGGGGTTTTTAACTTTCAATGAATCTCTTGATCTGATAGGCAGCCATCTATTTAATGGTCCAATAAATGCGTCACTAGAAGCTGCATCCAGTTTCAACACAGGATTGTTGGGAGGATTTATTTTCGCGGCTGGAAGCTTTGTTATGTGGTTGACTTTAAGATCCAAAAACCAAATCATTTCTTACATGGGATCTTTTTCTGTTATGTTAATTTTATCTACATTAATGATATTAATTTCGTCAACTGGGCCTCCAGAGCTACTCGCGAAGTTAGACTGAACCACTCACACACGACGCATAAAACGTTTTACTCAAGCCTAGTACACATTTTATAATCAAGTACCTATGATAAAAACTGTAATTACCGCATTAATTTTGCTTGTGCCCTTAACAGGACTATCCTGCGCATCCCATGATGAAAAACAATCTGTCGCAGAAACCAAACTAGTTATTAGCAATCCAACATCTAATTCACCCGACCTAAAAGATCAAAATACTATCGATACAAATCGGATCGCATCCTCAACCACCCTAGGTCTGCAAAATTTCAAAAATATCCCGGTTAACTTCATTAATTCTTCTTCAAAATCTCAAGACATCCTGACTGATATTAACAGACCCATTCTATTTGCAGATATGCATGAAACAAAAACAGAAAAAAGTCCAGTAACAAAAATTATTGATTCAGATGGCACACAAAAAGTTACTTCAGCTAGAAATCCCGGGGCTGTCTGGCAACCCAATGGTGATTGGTTCGCCTTTATTACAAACGATGGAATGGAGGCGAAAATAGCTAAACTCAACGGGGAAGAAAAAACACTATTAGAAACTTATATTTGGGACCCACTTTACCAATGGCCAGCATGGTCTCCTACCGGTGACAAGGTTGCTTTTATCGTAGTAAGGTGGTGTGGTATTGGATCTAAAATCAGCTCAATAATAATATTTGACATGAAGTACGAACATGAAATCGTTCAACATGGGAAATACGACTTTTGGGACGCTAATGCTACGGAACAGGGTCCAGGAAAATTTTCAAACCCTACTCGAATAAAGTGGTCCCCAGATGGAAAGAAGATCCTAATTGCATGGGATGAAACCGTTGTAATAGATGTGAAAACAGGAAAAAGCTACACAATAACGTCAGAAAGATCTATTGCAGAATGGGGTCCAGACAGTGAAAGTGTTTTCTATTTTAAACATAATTCCCCAATACTTAATGTATCTAAATATCAGGATGCTGAGGCAAGTTTGAAAAGTGTGGACTGGGGAATAACAGGGGACTTGATTCCAACGTCCTTGACATTATCACCTTCTGCTTCGCTTATGGAATTGACTTTATCTACAAAAGAAAAAAACAAAATGCATACACACATATTTGAAATTAATGATCAGGGGATAATTAATCAGAGTAATAATGGGGTTAAATTTACAATTGCCGGTGACCTTGTTGCCTTAAACTGGTCTCCGGATGAAAACGGACTATCAATCGTTCGTGATGAAAATGGTCAAATAACTCTTGAAACTCTGGAATTGAAAACTGGGAACTTATCGACTCGAACTACATTTTCACCTAACTTCAAAAGGATTAAAAAAATGGGAAGAATATTAAGTTGGAGTAATTAATTTTTCGTAATACAGTGTCTTATAAATACCAATCTAAAGGAATTAAAGAGTTATACCCCTATGAACCGCGGTTATCTATTAGTCGTATTTTTATTATTAATGACATTTTCAATACTATTAACCGGGTGCTCCAAATTACCGATTAATACTGAAAAAACCACTTTAAATGTAGGAATCCCCACATTTGGTAATGAATCGTTGGACCCTTCTTCAGAGGATGGGGCAGTTCAAGCTTATTATCGGCACATGTATGACTCACTTTTAGGTTCAGATGCAAATGGCACAGTGCGCACTTCAGACAGCATATTAAAAGACTGGTCTTTTTCAGAATCGGGACTATCATTAAAAATAAACCTCGACAAAAATCTAAAGTGGCACGATAAACAAAAAATTAATAGTAAGGAAATAGCCTATAGTTTAGAGCAACATTTTAGGTTAAATGCGGCTTGCGCAACATGTGGAAAATTTGGTGAAAATATTCAGGGTTTCACATTCCCTTCAAATGACAAGTTAGAGATATCTTTTGTTGAACCTGATTATTTATTCCTTAATACAATCGGACCATCTACTGAAGACATCATCCTGGTCAAATCATCCGAAGACAATTCTGATACTTCTAACACAAGCAAATCCGTTCCAATAGAACCAGTTGGAAGCGGACCATGGTCATTTACAAAACGTGATAAGGGTCTCGAAATCATATTTGAGAAAAATTATGACTACTGGAACGATGATCGAAAAGCAAACCATGACCGGTTAAATTTATTTCATATACCCGATGACGAAACACGCTCTGCAATGCTTAGTAGCGGGCAACTCGATATGGCTCCTGTGAACGGAACAGATATCAAGATGCTAAAACAGAAAGGGCTGACCATAGGAGGCCCTAAGTATGTTGTTGAAACAACTTTAAGATTCTGTATGAGCTACGACAAAGATTACCTGACCTCTAAGCAGGCATTTAGAAAAGCGTTAACTCTGTCCTTAAATATAGACGACATAATAGAGGACATTTACCCGAGTGAGATGGTATCCAGAGCTAATGGATCCTCCATGTTCACTCCGATAACGCAAGGACACATCCCAGATCTCCCTCCCTATGGCTACGATCCTTCATCAGCCAAAAAGTCCCTGGAACAAGTAGGGTATGAAAATAAACCAGTTTATTTATTATCGATCCCTATATATGAGAGAACAGAAATGTTACGTCAGGATGAATACTATGATCAGGTTAATGAACGCATCGTAAATGCCTGGAAAAAAATTGGCATCAATGCAAATTTAGTACCCTCAAATTACGGAGAAGTTAAAACAAGATACTTTAATCAAGAAAGTGAGAATTTTGAAGATTTAAAACCAGCTCCAATCTTTCACGGAGGACATATCAGTAAACCCGGAGGGATCATGAATTCGCTTCGGAGGTATCTCACAAATCTCGATCAGGGTGGACTACAAAGCTATCACAGCCCTCAAATTGGCACCAATGTATATGATGACCTTCACAAATTTGACAACCTAGCTGACCGTACCAAGCGACTAGAAGAAATTAACCGGGAACTCTATGAGGAATATTGGGCCGTACCTATAGTTTGGCGTCATGAAGCATGGGGAATTGGGAATGATATCATCACATGGAACCCGGCCAATGGTACAACATCAGATCTTAGATTTGATACGGTGATTTCATCCAATTAACGGTCTCGTTGTTATACAAATTAGGCCAACCGGCGTGAAATAACATAGCTATCTTAATATTTTAGGAATAAAAAACAAATTAAGTTTGATGATAAATTAATATAAGGAGTTCCTATGTATACTGGATTTAATCACGTAATGCTGTGGGTAAAGGATCTGAAGTTGGCAAAAAGATTCTATGGAGACGCCTTACAAATGCCATTCATAAGTGAAACATACCGAATGCCTCGCATGTTTGACAAAGCATATTATGGTACAGAATCCATGATACTTGAACTATTTGAATGGGAATCTTCAGATGGAGAAACCTATACTGGAAAATACCCGGAAGACCATGATCGAAACAAAAGATCCGGAATCACTCATTTCTGTATATGGCTAGACAGTATAGAAAAAACTTACGAAGAATTAAGGTCTGCGGGGTTCTCAGATTCCTGCGGTGGCCCACCTAGTGAAGTCCAACCTGGACTTACACCAGGAAGCTGGATACGAAACGCCATGATATGGGATCCGGAAGGTAATCCCATAGAAGTATTTGAAGCAGCAGACCCACCCATCGATTCCACTAATTAATAAAACGAACAAACACACCGCTTAATCATGGTAATACTTGCTGATTTTGGTAACTTAAATATGGCGGTCTCTGGTTGCATCTAGGAGTTATTGTTGAAAATATCAAAAATAAAATTAGGCAGTACCTCTCAATGGATCTTATCTAATGAAAAAAATTCACATGAAATTAAGGGAGAACCTTATTCAAACATCACAAAGGGAGCGGAATTATCTCATTATGATTCCTATAAATACCTGGCTCCCCTATCAGAAACAAATAAGGTAATAGGCATAGCTGCTAATTATGGGGAAAAAGATCAAAGAGACGGCCCCGGAATTTTCCTAAAACAACCGGGAACATATGTAGCCCATGGAGGCAATATTGTATTTCCTAAAACCTGTAAATCCATCGTTCACGAAGCTGAACTAGGGGTAGTAATTGGGAAAACAGCAAAAAACATTAATGAACAAGATGCTCTCGAATATGTTTTAGGATACACCTGTGTAAACGACGTCAGTGCCAAAGAAATGGTAGAAAGTGATATTGGGAAAGGCCTATCGATGAGAGTAAAACATTATGATACTTTTTGTCCGATAGGACCTCACATAGAGACCAGTATAGGTAACCCCAACGATCTCATCATTGAATGTTGGGTGAACGGAAAAATATCTGCTTCGGGAAACACATCTGAAATGATATTTCCTGTGGAAAAACTCCTTAGATGGGTGTCCGATGTAATGACTTTAAACCCAGGTGACGTAATAGCAACAGGCTGCCCTGGAGCAAGCGAAATATGGCCCGGAGATCGGGTGGAAGTAAAAATTCAACACATTGGTTCGCTTGAAAACACAGTAATATCTGAAACAAACCCATCCGCGACATAAATGAGTTCATTTTTTCATATACCCGTATGTGGAAACTTTATGAGTGTGATTTATGCTGCAAGCTATAAATCAAAACATATCCACAAAATGCCTATACCAATCACTGGTAAAAACATTCTGAGGATCATATTTTTTCTTCTTCTCCAAAAACCGAGGGAACTGAGGATAAGCTTTTTCAATTTGATCTTTTCTAGCCCATCTATGATAAGTCAAATAAAAAGATCCATTTTCCTTAAGTGCGCAATCTATAAGATCCTGAAATTGTTTCATAGCAAGTAATTTACCTTCGGTTGAGTGTTCCACCAAAAGATTAAAGATTATGCATGCGTAATCTTCAGAAGCCCACCTTAGGTAACTTTCCTCTTCCTTTTCGATGAGTCGGACAGTACCGTACACCACATTAGCGTTATTTTTAATTAATGTAGTACGAGCATTACTCATAAACTTCACGAAACTAACCCTGGGGACATAAATCTCCGTAATCATAAGAGAGGCAAATGTTTTCCAACCCATCTGACTGGCCAACATCTGACCTGATTCAGGTAAATAAGGGCTAAACTGATGATCGTCAGACCAGTACAATTGACCATCCGTACTAAGATAATGAGCAAGATATTCAGAATATGCACGACTTTTATCAGTATGAGCCAATACAAACAACCTTTTCCAGTCTTCAATGGATAATCCGACATTATCCTCGCCAATATCATCATCTCCTAACAGAGGTGTATACACCGACAATATACCTTTTGACAGATAATCAGAGGAGGTCTCATCTGTCATATATTGAAAATCTCCGTAAGTCGCACCTTCTCCAGTAAACGCCTCTAACGCTGGAATTACTTCCTCTACTGAATATTCACCTACGTTACGTCGCAATTTTTCTCTTTTGGTCAATTTCAAGACCATGGAATCAACAAAACCAAATAACCCATACCCTCCTACAGAAAGTCGAAACAACTCTGTGTTCTTCTCCCTGCTGCAAAGTAATCTTTCTCCCTGTGGATTGATTATGTTAAATGATTCTATATCTGCAACAATCGGTTTACGGCCTAGCACCCTGCTATGTATATTTGATGACAATGCACCCCCTAAAGACAGTTCGTCAGCGCCCGTCTGTTTTTGAATTATAGTTAGGGCTTCTTGACTGTTCTCAACCGACGATCTCAACCAATGCACCAATTCTGGCCAAGTTACACCAGATTGAACTGTCACTGTTTGTCGTGTGACGTCCAGTGGGCCTATGCCTTTCAAACCTTTTGAGGACAATGATATGGCGCCAGAAGCGAATTGTTGTCCTCCCATTGAATGCAGGGATCCTGCTGGACAAATCTGCATACCAGAATCACGTGCGGAGGTAATTAGGTGAGATATCGCATCAACATCTGAAGGGCTTTCGATACGATCCATATCAGTTTCATTTAGTTTGGATTGGACATCATTTAAAGTCGGCATATTTTTCCATTAACCTCTTAGCACTCAGATAGATTGGCATCAATCATATACACATTAACTATATAAATATTTGAGCCTGGATAAAGATAATATGATTAATAAACTACTATAATAAATTTCGGTCATTAGTTAATCAACATATAGCATTAGACCTTGTGAATTTTATCTTTTCTTAAGAAAATCTTATAAAATTCACAAGGTTTTCATAAAAACACAACTTATTCTGTCATGGCATTGGTTAAAATGTCAGTTTATAAAGGATAGGAAATGTATATTACAAAAAATAATACTGTCACTAAAATCACATTGTTAACAATAGCAATAGTTATGATAGCCGTTACTTCATTTTTCGGCTTTAAAATGTCCTTTGCTGATGAAGGCAGTATGAATAGTGGAAAGGAAAAGTTAACACAGTCAGATAAAGAAGAAGCCGATGCCAAACTAGAAAATTTCCGGCAAGGCCCTAAA
>CEUY01091365.1_pt1 | contig 17122 bp, 25 predicted proteins | sample 361481 | NCBI WGS metagenome assembly CEUY01 (sample SAMEA2622737, study PRJEB7988) | marine metagenome | isolation source: saline water (ENVO:00002010), including
GCCTTCCAAGCTGAAGATGCGGGTTCGATTCCCGCTACACGCTCCAATTTGTAAGTGTAGCTTAAGAACGCATTGTTTTAACAAGAGCAAAAGAAAGCGAGTGCAAACCACTAGATTTTTGTGTAAATCCAAACGCTTACCACTAATATGCGACATTAATTCAGTTGGTAGAATGTCTGCCTTCCAAGCAGAACGTCAGGAGTTCGAGTCTCCTATGTCGCTCCATATTAAAGCCTCAATCCATTGAGGCTTTTTTTATTGATTTTTTCCATTTTTGTTATAAAATAAAAAGAAAACAAAAGGAAAAATATGAGTAAAATTTGGGTTCTTCCATTTTGGGATAAAAAACTTCCAGAAAACAGTCACGTTATCATTAATACAACCACAAAAAGCAAAAATTGGAGTCGTGGTTTAAGTCCTATGCTTGTTGGTCAAATTTATTCTGATAATGGCATCGCTCTTAATATGGAAAATTTTTGGCAATATGCAAAAGTTTATCAACATCAAGTTGATGAAAACGGAGAGCCTAAACCAGAATACTTTAACTGGAAAAATAAAGGCTATAACAAACAATTTGCTGATCGTTATCCAGCAGGTAAAGGTGCAATTCCTTTATATACTTGGTATTGTGGAGAAAAACTTGATTATATTGATGCAAGAAAACGACTTTATGTTAAATACTATGGCGAAGCCGTTGTTAAAACAGAAGCATTCAAACAACTAAAAGAAGTTTGGCTTAATTGTTTACGAAATAATCAAGATCTCGTTCTTCAAGATTTTGACGCATACAATCACAGGATCTTAAACTATTCTTGGGATAACATTTTACACGACGAATCAAGAAAAATGGGACACGCCTTTGTCTTAGCTAAACTTCTTTCTGAAATTAAACTTTGATTATAATATTATTGATTTAAAACAATATTATGCTTAATATTGTTTATCTTTTCTTGATTTAAAGATTATAAACGTTAACATGTTTGCACAAATCAAGGAGAAAAAAATGAATAATAACAAAAATAATATTTCTTTTCTGAAAGAACAAATAACACAAATCCAAAATCCAGCATTTAAAAAGCTTCATATTGATATTGAAGAAAGAGAATATTTTGCACACCAAATTGTTTGGGAAATGAAATTCAATAGCAATAAATCTTTAAGAATTATAACAAATCAACATGGATTCACTTTAGAAGAACTATCAGAAGATAAAACAATTCTTTCTAAAAAATACTTTACTAATAAATATTCTCAATTAAAGGATATCGCTAAAAGTATCGTTGATTTTTATTGAAATGAAATTAATATTGTATTATAATAACCTTTATTTTACTTAGGAAACCATAACATGTTAAACAAAATCATAAACACTGATATTCAAGAATTATCGAAGTGGAATATGTCTGAACTAGAAAACGCTTATGATGTCGTTTCAGCAGGTGTCAATAAACTGTTTAAAGAACTAGAAGTCTTGGAAGAAGCATTGGGCATTGAATATTCTGAAAGTAAAAGTCGTGAAATTATGGAAAATGAAAATGAAATTTTCCAACAGATTCTAGATATTCACCCGTTAAAAGAGAGAACAGAAGATCTAGAACTGAATAAAGACATCGCTAAGAATAATAAAATCTCATTTGTTGTTTTTAAAATTGAATATTTAACAAAGCTTCAAGAAGCAAAAGAAGCACTCCAAAAAATTTCAGCTTAAAATATAGCCGCATTGTCTGCGGCTTTTTCTTGATTTCTTCATTTCTTTCGTGTTACAATATTTTTTAAAATATTAAGAGAATATTTTATGAGTGAACAAGAATATCAAAATCAAAATAGAATTACTTTTATTGTATTTATTATCCTTCTTTTTTTTATTATTTATTTGTTTTTAAAAAGAGAAGAACAAGCTCCTGTTGTTGATAAAGAAGTAATTGTTCAAGAACAAAACTCAAATATAGATTCAAACCCCTTCCAAATCGTATCAAAAGAAGAAAATGGAATTATTGTTACAGAAACAATAGAAGAATTTGATACCGAATCATCAATTCTCGAACAACCAAAACCTTTTTTAGAAGGTGTTACTGAAATTAAATATGTTAATTTTGATTTTCAAAACTCGCATATAGATGATTATTTTTTAAGTTCGTTTAGAAACCTTTCTGATTTTAATAATGGTGTTTACCTCACCAATGATTTTTTCGAACTTTACAATCAAGCAGGACTTGACGAAAGCTATGTGTTCTCAGGCGATATTGTTGATTCTTTTGGTAATGTCATACATTTTGCTGATTGTTCTACAGAAGTTACTAATCGAAGCGTTGACGCACCACAGAAGAAGTGGATTAATTGTGAAAATAAAGATACTTCTGAAAAACTTAATGTTATTTTGAATGTTTTTAAAGATTCATACGAAGAGGTTCGTAATTACGAAATACTTTATATCTATGAATACGTTATCCATGATAATGAAGATTTCCCTGTTGTAGACACTCAGATCGCATTATTTCCTATGAATGACAACAATGGTGTCGTATTCTCAGAATCTTCTGAATTTTGAAGAAATATATTGATTAGTTATCACACTTTTGATAAAATAATTGTAACTAAATAGTACATAAAGGCAAATCTTATGAGTAAAGACAAAAAGCACAATCTTCAAGCACGTTTAAAAGAGCATTTTAAGGCATTGCCAACATATTTTGGTAGCATGGAAATGAGTTATGTTAGTGCAAGCAATAAAGACCCACAAAACAAAATTGTTATTCAAGATGAACAAGACGTTTTTATTTTTGTTATGAATATGTATGACGAAGATAAGAACCTAAAAGATATTAGTGAACAATACATGGTTATTGTATATAAGAACTTACTAACAGAAGAATCTTTTGAATCAAAACAATATTTCCTTGAAGAAGCAAAAAAATTGCTTGTTGATTCTCGTTGTGAAGTTTCTCAAAATGCTTTCCGAGATTACTCTGATTATGATTATTGTTATGATAAATCAGTGAGTTTACCTATTTTCATGGAATGTTTCTTTGGTATTAATCCTTCAAATGAAGGCGAAGAAGAACTATCTGAAATTTGTTCAGAAGACGAAAACAAATTAAAGCTTGTTTCAGAAGAAAGAGATAAATATTCAAAAGAATATGAAGCAGCAAAAGAAGCTTTTGAAAAAGAGTTTGAAGAAAAAACACTTGTTTCTGAAATTGAAGCTATGGAACGAGAACTTGCACAGAAAAAATCTCAACAAAAAAATCTGGTTAAACAGCTTAAAAGTAAACACAATTTAAACCATTTAAAAAATCTTAAAAAAGCAAAAGAAGAAGAAAGTTATCATTTGCGAAATATGTTGTGGAAAAAATGGCTTTACACCATTAAAGAAAAAGGATTGAGGATCAATCCGAAATCTCTTTTTGAAAAGATTAAATAAATAGCGATAATAGAGCCTAAAAAGTTTTCTTTTTAGGCTTTTTTTGTTATAATTAAACTATCTTAAATTATTTAATAAAGGTTTTATTATGGAAGGTGATTTTTTATACAAACAACCTAAACTATCTAAAAAATATGTTTTAGTTGAATGGGATGGTGTCTTAAATAGAAACACTAAGCTTATAAAGCCTTTTTTTATGCTTTTAAAGCAAACTGGTGTTGTTCCTAAAGTTTTCACTTTCAGAAATGAAAATGATGACAATTCTGATCTTTTAGAACATTTCAAAAAAGAAGAAGTTTTGTTTTCTAATGGAAATCAAAAAAGAGATGTTTTATTTCAAAACGGCATTAAGTCAAAAGAAGTCGCCTATTGGGTTGAAAGTGATTTTCGAAATGTTGTAGATAAAGAAAATCTCGACAAACTTTCTTCTCTATTAAATAATGGTCAACGTTCAGTAGAACAAGTTGAATCACAAAATCTTGAAAAACCTTATGTTTTTTTAGATTGGGATCATACTATGAGCTTACGACCTGACTTTACTGAGCGATTCTTTTATCTTTTTAAAGAGTATGGATTTAATCCAAAAGTATTTACTTCTCGTTACAAAGACAAAGATAATAGCGATTTGCTACTTTGGGTCAATGAAGAAGACATCTTCTTTGCTGACATGAAGCAAAAGAAAGATCGATTAGATGAATTAAATATCAGTGAAGCAGATGTTGCTTTCTGGTTAGATGATTCACCACAAGACATTGTTGCTGTTCGTGACTTTTATTATTTATTTTCTTATTACAACGGGTAATTTATGAAATTAGAAGAATTAATTAATCAATTCGGAAAAAAACTTTTTGACGTTTGTGAGGGCAAGCATTGTAAGGCTGAACTTCCTTATCCAGAAAATGAAAATCTTATCATAAGCATTCTTGCTCTTGAGCTTCTTGACGATATTCCTGAATATTGGCAAAGCTTCCCTGCACCCACAATTAAAAACAGAGAAGTTTCCATTGCACTTCATGATCCCAGAGTTCTTGGTCTCCATAATTTTCCTAAAACTATTTGCTCGACGGAAGCTATTATTAGCCCAGAAGGTAAATTTGTAGAAAGAAATGTAATCTTTTCTTCTGATTATCCAGAGCCAAAAGATCAACATAAAGTTTATCAACTTGAAGAACAAATTCTCAAACATGCTCATTATTTGTTAAATGAAGGTTTGTTTGAATTTAAAAAAACTTCTTAAATATATTAATAAAAATGCTTGTTTTGATATATTTTCTTTAGTATAATTATTTCATTCAAACAGTAAAGAGAATTTAAAAATGACAATAGATTCAATCAAAAAGAATCAAACAAACAAAGATAATAAGAAAAACGACAAAGTAAATACTGTCGATACTCTTACCAAACAAATTAAACATTTGACTATTGGTATGTGCGTATTAGGTATTGCTACTGGTTTTTCTATCTTTCAAAATTACGAGATTAGAGAAGAAAATGAAGCTCTAAAATCTCAATTGTCTATTGGTAGCGAATACAATACAAAATTTAAAACTGAAATTGCTAGTGCTATCCAGAAAGTTTTATCTGACACTTTTGAAACAAAACTTGAAGCGGCTAATCGTAAACATAAAGAAGACGTAAAAGGCATTCTCAACTCTGCTGAAAAAACGTATGAAGTTTATACTGAGCAATACATTAAAATGTTAGTTCAAAGCCAAGAAAAATCTCAAGAAATCCTTTTTCCAGAAGGTTCTATACAAAAAGCAGCTAACGATAGAGCAGAAGCTTTTTTGAATAATCAAGAGCTAAAAAACTACCAAAAAGGTGTTCAACATGGTATAATTACCGAACAAGGTAAGACAAAGAACAATGCGAAAGACGCATTTGACAGAATGAAAAAACTATTTCCAAACAAGTCAGATGAAGAAATCGCAAACATGATTTTACAACTTAATGCAACAACTGAAAAATAAATTAATAGGAGCATATTAAATGTTTAACAAACTCGCTAAAATTGCATTCGTAGCCATTGCCGCAATCGCACTATCTGCTTGTAGCAAAATTGAAATTGACGTTTCTCCGACAGAAGTCGCTTATCTCTATAAAACTGACATCTATGACTCGAAACGATATAATCCAGGTTCTGATTATGAGCGCAAAATGCCTTTTCAATCAAAATATCAGCTATTAATTATTGATTATGCTACTGTGGTTGTTCCTTTTGATATTAGTTACACCTTGACTGACAAAGAGAACAAGACACGTGTTGTTTCTACTGCAAATATTACATTCCGTTTGAAACGAAATGAAAGTGATAATAAAGGTCTACAGTTTAGTGAAGATGAAAATGCACAATTCTTTACACAAAAGATTAATGCTACAAAAAATGGGGACATTTATCGTATTGCACCACAAGCTGTTTTTAGTCGCTTAATGAATGAAACATTAGACCGTGTATTCCGTGAAGAATATACAAATCAAGAATTGTATCCTGATTTTGATTCTATTGAGAAAAATGTAACCAAAATGCGTGATTCAATTAAAGAAAAACTAATTGTAGAAGCAGATAAGCATAACATTGAAATTATTGGTCTAAGTATTGCTTCACCAGTAGTTCCTGAGCCTATTCAGACTTCTCGTGATAGAATGCTAGAGCTTCGCCAAAATGCGCTAAATGATACTACTGAGCTTCAAATTAAATCTAACCAAGCAGCAGCACGTATGGCAGTTGCAACTCGTGAAGCACTAAACGATGTTGTTCTTGATCGAATTGTTTCTGGTAATGTTGATAAAGGTTATCTATTAATCAAGACATTCAACCGAGCAATTGACGAGAAATCGCCACTGAATCTAAGTATTACGCCTGATTTTATGCGATACCTAGAAAAAGACTCTGGTAGTGCGAATAAGAAGAGTGATAATGATATGTTTGATACTCTTAATGGCATGAGTGACGAAGAACTTAAAGCATTCTTCTCTCGAAGCCCTGAAACTAAAAAGGAATAATATATAATTTAAGCAAAAGCCTCCTATCTAGGGGGCTTTTTTTGTTGTTATTATATTCCAATCTTGATATAATAAATTCATATTTTAAAAATGATATAAGGTATTATTATGAAAAAACTAATAGCTCTTTCCGCTATGCTTGTTTCATTTGCTATTCAAGCAGACCCTATTGTTATGATACATAAGAACAATGCCGAACGTTATGTTCGTGTCGATTTAGAAGAAAATAAAAGCTATGATATTATTGACGGTCAAAGGGAAGATAAACTCATTGTTACTCCACGAAAAAATTTGCAATATAAAATCGTCACTGTAACAGATACAGAAGACTTTGAGACAGCAGAAGTTACCCAATTGATTCAAGTTTCAAAAGACTACAAACATAATTACATCGGGATTCAAGACAGTGTTTCTAGTATTGTAATGGACACTAAGAAATATCAAATCTCAGGTGAAAATTGGAATTTTATTGTATTCAATCACTTTAAAGAATTAGAACTTAAAAAAATTAATGCAGTTAAAATTGAATTAAGTAAACATGATAGAGATGATAAAAACGGTAAATATGAAATTGTAAGCAAAAAGACGGTTTTTTACTCTAATGACATAGAACTAAAAAATGCAGAGTATCGTCATGGACTTGGTAACTTTAATAAACAATATTTTGATTTAGGAGAATACACATTTATTCCAAATCTTTATTTCAAAGAAAAGTCTTTGGTTTTAGGTGAAATCGAAAACAAAGAACTTGATGTTGAAATCAGACCGCTTGGTGGTGCAATATTTGAAATAAGCTTACTTAACTGGAAAAAAGAAGATGCACCTGTCCATTTTATTGCTGACATTCATTATTTAAACACTATCTATGAGGCGAATATTAAAGCAGACGGTTTAAAAACTATTATTGATATTTCAAAACTTTAACTTAAAGACATTAAAAAACCGTAACATTTGTTACGGTTTTTTTTGTTTTTATTTTGTTATTATTTTTCCCAAAGTTCTTTTGGTGGTTGCTTGTAATCTTCTACTTCATCATTATTACAAGGATCATAGAACATAGTTATATAAGAACTCAATGATACACCCATTTCTCTATATAATTTTCTCAACACTTCGCTATTTCTGTCATAACCTATTACATCAAGTGTTTTAATTAATTCGCCTAAACCAACATTTTCTTGTTTCATTGTCTCTCGAACTTTTGGATTTTCTTTCCATTTTACAACTCCGTGTTCATCTTTAATTATTTCGTGTTTATGATGGCTTTCTGTTTTCAACATATCGCCATATGATTCTTCTAATGCTTCTCTTTTAATTATCTCCATTATTCCTCCTGCATTTCTTCTTTTTCATACGCCACGTGTTCTGGTAGATTTTCTTCAAACCAATCCATCATTTCCGCAACTGACATTTCTTTTAATTTTGGATGAAAACCATCTTCTATTGCTACTTTTACATTTGTTTCAATGTAAGTATGAATATCGCCTAACATTTCTAGCATTTCTTCGTTATATTCAATGTCTTTAAAGCCAATTTTATCAAAGTGATAATTAAAGTAATGCGTAGATTTACCAATAGACATAGAGATCGCTTCATCTCGTTGAATCAGAAAAGTTCCATCAGAACCTTCAAATTTAACATAGATATCTCCTTTTCTAATAAACTTATCATTTACTTCTGCAGAAAGGTAATCCACTACAAGAACTGCATGTTTTTCAGTTGAATTAAAATCAATGCCCGTAACATTCGAATACCCATAATCGTATTCACCTTGGCATTCGTATGAATCTTTTGACACCAATGGTCTGTTTTCCCTTGATAACAAAAGTTTTGCAAATTCATGTGTAGATAGTGGCTTTTGATTTTCTTTTGACATTAAATATATCTCCTATTAATCTGGTAATTATATCTTATTTTTAGGTGAATGTAAACATTTTAAATATTAAAAAAAATCTTGATTTAATGCTCGTTTTTGTATAAGATATATTCATTAAGTAATCTAAAAAAGGTAATTACAATGCAAAGCTCAGTTGGCGCAACAATCTATCCTAAAGAAATTATAACAATTCATGAACAACTTAAAGAAATTGAATATCTTCTTTCAATTCCTTATCTTGATTTTAAAAACGTGCTTTCTGTTTTTGATATTACGGTTTGTGATATTAAAAAACCAAAAATGAGAGCATACAAACTTATTTCAAACAAGCGAAAAGAACCTATTGGTTTTCAACTTCCAGACCCTGATAAAATTCAATACTACGCTCATAAATCAAATGTTTTAATCAACGGTTTTGAACGTCCATTAAAATATCCAGAACCAGGAGTTTTATCTATTTTTGAACAGCAAGTTGAAATGGCAGAATCATTTATTAAAAATGGATTTCTTGGTCAGGTTCATATTGACGCTGGCATTTATCTTTATGTTAAAGATATTGCAGAAACTTATAACACCATTAATCGAGTTATAAAAAATAAGATTCAAGAAGATAAAAGTATCTTGACTTATTGTGTTGATACTGACATCTCTGATTTTATTCGACAATATCATACATTTAAAGAAGGTGAATACACAGATTTTTACAATGAAGCTTATAGAGAATTGAATCTGATTTTTCGTTAATTAATTTTGATTTATGATGCTCTTTTTGATATAATTATCCCATATTATCAAAGAGAGCATTTTGCATGATTTATTCCACAAATGAAGTTAAAAAAAGAATTTACATTGATTCTCAAAGAGAAGCTTTTTATGATTTTGATCATATTCTACAAGAAGAAATCAAACTCGTTAAGTCAGAAAAGTATCTTGAAAAACTATATCGTGGACTTCCTTCCGAAGCCGATCTACAAGCTATTTCAACTAATATCGCAGAAGATTTTGGGCTTGATGGCAAATTAGAAATTTCAAACAAAAGAAATTCTTATTACTATTTTGGTTCTATTTATATTCATCCTATCTGTTGGAACAATAAAAATCTTGAAACTTTACTTCATGAATACGCTCACTTATTTATGGACTGTTTTTTTAGCACAGGTTATGAAACGGCTCATGGCGGTGAATTTGCTGCGGCACTTCGATTCCTTTTAGATTTTTATGATATCGTTCCAAAAGAAACGTATAATGAACTTATTTCAACATTTGCAGAAGACGTTTCACTTTATGATAACTATATCGAAAGTTTTGAATTTTTAACTATTGAAGATTTTTGCAAAGAGAAAACAAAATCAAAGAAAAAAGAAGTATTTAATAATAATTTTACTTGTCGTAAGTTCTATTTAAATTTTGAAAAAGAAGAGATCCATACAAAAGATCAATATCATTTTTATTATTCTAACGGTGATAAAAATAAATTCATTCGTGTGGTTCTTAATAAATTTGCCTATGAAACAGATCATCCATTTAAAAAATTATCTATTGAAGAAATTTTAAATACCCGACTTGTATCAAATGTTTTTATTATGGATTGGCATGCAAGACCTGTTAAAAAATATGAAGGTTTCCAAGGTTTCGCTGAATATCGTGGTGATTATTTTTTACATTTAAAAGACGATCAAGAAACAATCAGTTCTGTCTCTTGGGCTTCTCCTGAAATCGTTCATACAAACAACAGTCAACGATTCGATATTTGTATTCCAAAAGAAAAAGTTTCTGGCACTCGATATGCTAACAAAAAAAGAAAGGAATATATTCAAAAATGTAGAAAAGAAGGTATTAATATTGTTACTTCTAATTCACAACTTGAATTTGATTTTCTTCAAGAACAGTTTAAACATCGTTGTCATGAACTACACCAGCAACAAATTCAAGAAAAAAAAATGTTAGAATATTAAAAATTGTCAAGAAATAGAAAATTATTTATAGTTTCTATTTGTTATTAAAGAAAAAAGGGTTGTTTGCACCACCTTTTTTTGTTATAATTATTTTTTATTTAAAAAGGTGACATTGATGATTAAAGATGATAATTTTGAAAAAATTAAAGAAAAATTCTTGTCTACACAAAAACCAACAAATGATGAATCTGTTTTTATTACTCTCAATTTATCTTTTGAAAATAAACACTCAGTTTCTGATCTAAATGCTAAATCTTGGTTTGATAATGTGATTAAAGAAGCAAAATCAAACAATGCTTTTACAAAAGAGTCTGCTTATCATGTTTATGCAGGAACAGAACTTATGTTTTCTTATATTCGAAGTGGTGTTAAAAACGGTATCATTAAAGAAGCATACTTAAAATTTAATGACAATACTTACGATTGTATTTTACCTAGTGGTAAGATTATGGGACAGCTTCCAAAAGAAATCTTCAACCAGACTGACAAAATTACTATGGCGTTATTATAATGGAAAATCAAAAAATTATTCAACACGAAGACTTTGAGAAAATCAAAAATACATTAAGCCTAACAGAAGTTGAATCAGGTCTTTACATAAAAGCCGTTTTCTCAGAAGATGATAAACATGCCGTTTCTGATTATAATTCTCAATCTTGGTTTGAATCTTTAATGGAAAAGGCGCAAGATCAAAAAGCATTTAACATTGAGGATATTTTTGTCACTCATATTGCTACTGAACATATGATTCATTATTTAAGATATGGTGTGAAAAAAGGTTTAATTAAAAAAGCATACATTGAATATAAAGGCAATGTGTACGATTTTATTCTTCCTAATGGTAAAATGTGTGGAGCATTACCTGATGGCATTTACTCAGAAAATGAAAAACTTTTATTTGGGTTATTATAATGTGTAAAGAAAAATTATTATCAAGAGAAGAGTTTAACGAGCAAGTTTTTAAACGAGATAACCATAAATGTGTTATGTGTGGCGAACCTGCTGTTGATGCTCACCATATCTTAGACAGAAAATTATTTAAAGATGGTGGTTATTATCTTTCAAATGGATCTTCTGTTTGTTCTGATTGTCATTATAAATGTGAAAAAACAACTATTTCTGTAGAAGACGTCAGAGAAGCTTGTAGAATCACAGAACCTATTCTTCCAGAAGGACTTCAAGAAGGTGTCGTTTATGATAAATGGGGCAATGAAGTCTTAGAAAATGGGTTCAGAAACAAAGGCGTGTTATTTAATGACGATGGTGTTCAAAAAATCCTAAAAAAAGCAGGTCTTATTTATTTATTTTTTCATTAATTAGGAGTAACTAAAAAAATGTCAATTTCAACAAAAGATATTAAAACGCTTTTAAATCGAGACGTTGGTAAACATGATTGGAAACGAGCGACAAAAAGAAAATTTACATATGATAATGTCTTAGCTCACCCAGATACAAACCTTGTCCTGAATGGCACTCTTAATTGGCGTTGTTTTTATGACACTGAATGTGATTTTCCTGATGAAATTTATATTTTAGATGACGGAAATAAAATTATTGCTGCTTCTACTGAACCTTTTATTCCAGGTGATTCTTTTGAAGGTGCGCTATATCCTAGCCATGATGATTCTTATATTACATTTATGGTAGAGTATAAAGAAAGTTTTAAAGTTTTCCCTGACACCACAGAGCTTTGTTCTCACGATGTTCGTGAATATACTATCGCAGGTTTTAGAGATGTTTTTTATAAGCATGGTCTTTTACTTTTTTCTGACGCTGAATGTTTTTTTACTCTTAAAATTATTGAAGAAGAACCAGATGTTGATACTTATCAACAAATTGAATATAAATTAAAAGCTGCTTTTGAAGAACTCGGTATTCATTATTCAAATGAAATGGAAGAAAATAATTTTAAAGCATATGGTTCTAAGTTAAATTACATCAATCAAGTGGTTGTCCCAAAAGGCAAGGCTGGTCTTAATAAAATGGCACGAGGTTTATAATGTCTATTAATGTTATTTCTTTTCTTTCAACTTTAAAATCAAGCTTTGTTGGTTCTGATTGTGTATACACTTCTGGCAGTTGTTATAAACTCTATGAAGTTTTAAAAGAAATCTTCCCAGAGGCAAAACCTCTAATCAACAAAGAAGGTCAGCATATTATTTCTTTAATTGAAGGTGTTTGTTATGACATTAATGGCGTTGTTGAAGATACAAGTGATTTTGGAGAAATGACAGAAGAGCAGATTCATTATTTCACCAATCGTGTTTTCAATATTTATGATCCTAGTTTTTTTGTTCCTGAATGGGTTGTCGATTCTACTATTCCATTTTTACAAACTGCACAATTTGCTTGTAATTTATTCACAAAGGATTGTGAATATGGTTATAAAATTGTTCCTATTGAAAATGATGAAGAATGGAATCAAATTGAAACTGCATTATTTAGTTTAAACTATGAAGCATATGAGCCATATAGCAAACCATTAAAAGAAGAATATGAAGAAAATAAAAAGTCCCTTTAAGGGACTTTTTTGCTTTTTAAAACTTGTTAATTTATATTTCTATGTTATACTCCGAAAATTGGTTTTTTATAAGGAATAAAAATGAAAGAAAATACGAAAACTTTTGTTCAATCGTTAGATAATTATGACTGGAAAACTAATGAACAAGAAGCATTTTTAAAATTAGAAAATTATTTCAAAGGAGATAATGCTTTTGATTTAGAAGATGTTTACAAAGAAGTTCTTCAAGCCATTGAAGATAATACAGTTAAAAATGAGATGGCATTGAAAATGTGTTTATTTGTTTTTAATACTGAACTCGACGTTAGTTTCTTAGATAAATATGAAGATATCGAAAAAGAAAACGAACTAGAGCTTCAAAACAGTGTATTATCTGCACCAGATCATGATAATGATGACGATACAATTATATAAAGGTAATTAAATGCAAATTAAATGGACAAACATTAAAAATATACAATTAAAAAAAGGTTTTTACGCCACTTCCACAAAAGAAGGATCAGATAAAGAGAACGAAATCATTTCTATCGAATTTTCAGATGGTATAATTTTAAACATAGAGCCAACACAAGAAATATCCTCAGAGCCATTCGAAGACACCAGTTCAGCACTCCAATGGGCTATTTCACTGGATTAAAAAAAACGCTTTGTAAGCGTTTTTTTAAAAAGACAATCTTGATTTACTTTTCTTTTTGTTTTCTTTATTTTTTAATTCTAAATATTCATTACAATAATCATTTAACGTATCTTCACAAGCTAACTCTTCTAATCCACAAAATGGCAATGAAACATCAATTTCTAATTGGTTTTCTGGTTCTGTAATTGCATATACTGGACTTGAATATCCTGTTCTTTCGTCGTGCTCTATTTCAATATCAGCAACCTCTTCACTTTGTAATAGTTTTTCACACAGTCTATGAAAACCATCAACCAATTGTAATCTACCATATTCGTTATACATACAAGTTAAAGCACCTTCTGTTCTGCTTATTTTTCCAGAGGAAACGTCTTCCAGTGCCTTTCTCATAGATCTTACGTCCACAGATAGCTTTTCTAAGCTTACGTCTTCCTTATAAACGGTTTCTTCCAGTTCATATCTTTCTCTTAATTTGTTTTTTATATCTTCAAATAAATCTTCGTCATGACCGTTTGCTTCTTTATTCGTTTGGTCAAATAAAACATAATTACCGTCTTCATTTTTACCTATATTATCAGGTTGAATGTCAAAATTATAGATTCCTTTTTCTTTAAAGGCATACATTGATTTTTGAATATCCTCACCGAATTTTCTTGCTTCGTCAGAAAGCATACCAATGGATACATCGATGTTCATAATATCGACTTCTTGTAATCCTGCTTCCATTTCTAATTCTCTAAATAATTCCTCTGAATCTGAAGTATCTAAATATTCCAACATTATTCCAAGCTCTCCAGAAGGAAAAACTCTCATATCAAATACTTTTGGTAAATATTCTGAATCATTATCCAGTATTTCAAATGTCTGCATAAATTCATTATAGTCACTGGTCATTTTTACTACTTTATCATCTGAGATAGCGTAAGCATTCCCGTTGTCACCATTATTCATCCACCCTTCATTTTCTAAATCTTTTTCAAAACACCAATCTTCTACCAATCTTTCTTCTTTTGACATATATTCCTCTATTCTTTTTATAATTTCATTATACAATATCGTTGAAAAAAGTAAAAAAATATCTTTGTTGTCTATGCTGGTTGTGTTATAATATCCGAATAATTTAACACAAAAAGGTTATTAAAAAATGGCAAAAACAATATTTTCAGACATTGTTCATGCGCTAGAAAAAAGAGATAAACAAGTTAAAAGTGCAAATGATAGTTTTATGAATGAATATCCTACGGAAACCAAAGATGAAATGGTTCTCCGTATACTTTCAGAAAATGCAAAAATTAAAACATTAAAAAAAGAAGAAACAAAAAAGAAATTTTTATTTCAGAATGCATCTTTTGCAAATCTTGATTATCAATATCACGCTTACACTATTCTTCATATTTCAAGATTCTTGGGTTTAGATTTTAATGAAACTGACGTTTTCGCAATAATTACAGCATTTTCAACATCTCAATATGGTTATTCAGCAATAGACCCAGAAGCTGTAAATAATTTGACTAATTATAATTCTGGAATTGAGGACGATTATTTTTCAAGAGATCAATATCGAAAACACAAATATCTCCCTCTTGCTCTTGCTGCACCAAAAGAAACTTATGACGTTTTATACAAAGAGCTTTCTAAATCAACTCATTGTTTAAGTAAATCTAATTATGTTTACCTTCATTTGTTACGAAACTTTTTTTCAGATGAACAAATTGATAAGGCACTTGAAAAGAGAGAACATGCAAATAAAGAGAGATATGGACATTATATCTCAGATTCTACCCCCGAAGAACGCATTCAAGAACGAATCAAGAGCCATTTGAAATATAAGGAAAACAATCATGATTCTAAAAAAGTTAAGTTCCAAGACCTAAATGAAAATAAATGGTTGTTTAATATACAACAAAGGTTAGAAAACAGAATCCGTTCTTCTAAACGTTGGACTTTTAAATCGAATTCTATATCAGACGTTACTATTCAATATAGAGATAAAATCAAAGACAAAAATGGTTTTATTTACAAAGATGTTGTCCTTTTTGACACTAATACTTTAAGATTAATTGCTTTCTCACAAGAAATTTTATTAGATATGGATATCTTTAAATATATGAAAGCTCAGTTTTCTGGCACTACATATGTAGTCCGTAAAACAAATAAAATAAACAACAAGACTTGCTCTTATCATATTGAAAAAAATGCGATAATGACCGCTTTTGATAGATTTTGTGATATTGTTAGTGATAATGAAAAAAATAAAGCTAGATATGTACGAAACCTTAGTTTTGATAGAACAATGAATGTTGCTGAAAATAAATTTAGAATTATTCTTTATGGTCATGAAGTACCACATAAAGCGAATAAAGAACTACATTTTCAAAAACATATTTCTGAAATTGAAAAAATCGGTGATTTTGAATTAATTAAAGAAGAAAGCTATCTTGGTTTTGGAACTCGTGGGACAATATATACTATTGACGTGATACTTAATTCTGCCGCAAGAATCAAGAATCAATGTGACGTCTTTGAAAAAGAACTAAACATTGAAACAAAAGAAATCAAAAGGAAGGAAGAAGAAAAAATCAAAGAAAAAAACGAAATAATGAGCAGGAGATGGAGTGAAAAACTTAGAGAACAAGATTAAAATTACAGAATTGGAAACGACAAATAAAGAAATTTTATCTTTACATTTTGGAGAAAAATCTAAAAAACTTTTCATCACTAACAATGAAGATGATTCTAACTTTTTTTCAATCTCGGTAGAACAACTTACTTCATTTTTAAATGGTAAGCTTAGTAAAGAAGACATAATGGATGATATTGAAGACAACAATGTTATCCCAATTACTAAAAGTTACTTTAAAAGAGAAGATTTAAAAAATGGAGACGAAATTGTTGATATCTCATTTGTAAAGCCGACAATTTCAAATGCCGATTCTTATAAATATAAGGTTAAAATTGAAGACTTGGGAGTTGTAAAAAATCTAGATGAAGTTTTCTATTTTACAACTCAGAGTGACTATTGTCATATGCAATGTGCATTTGGTTGTTATTCTTTAAATGGAATGAACTATCAAGACAATATTATTCACGCTGTAATTTATAAAAAAGATATCGAACTCTACAAGTATATTGCTAGAGCATTTGTTTCAGAAGCAATCAATGAAACAATAGAAAAAATTAAGGATAAAACTTGGAAATTAACTTTCATTAAAGATGAATTGTAATTCAAATGAAAAGCTGCTTATGCAGCTTTTTTTATTTTTATTAAAAAAATATTGCTAAACTATTTCTAATTTGATATAATCGGCTCGAAAATAAAAAGATAAATAAATTAATACTAAAAAGAATAATAAAGGAAAAGAACTTATGAAAAATTATTTAATTATTGACTTAGAATGCACTTGTGATGAAGATAAAAACAACTTTGATCGCAAGAAAATGGAAATTATTGAAATTGGAGCTGTCTTAGTTGACGAAAACTTCAATCTCATAGACGAATTTTCAACATTCGTTAAACCTACCATTAATCCAACACTTACCGCTTTCTGCACAAAATTAACGACTATTACACAAAAAGACGTTGATAATGCGCCTTACATTGAAGAAGCGTTAGATTCTTTAAGAGCTTTTGCAAGACAAAATGGTTTTTACACTTTTGTTTCTTGGGGCTAAGAACAGTCCCTTGATTATCTAATAAAACCTGATCATT
>CEUY01197653.1_pt1 | contig 17051 bp, 13 predicted proteins | sample 361481 | NCBI WGS metagenome assembly CEUY01 (sample SAMEA2622737, study PRJEB7988) | marine metagenome | isolation source: saline water (ENVO:00002010), including
GAATGGGAGCGGAAGTTTTGGGCCTTGTTTGGATTCGCCTTCAGCTTGCCTCTGGCTCTATGGGAACGTACAGGATCACGAGGTAGCGCTTATACACTGATTCTTCAAAAAAAATAAATACCCTGTAAAACCAGCCTGGTACAGTCCATGAAATAAGCACCCCAGAATTTTTACAGCCTCATCCCCACTAAACAACACCAAGGCTTTAAAAATCGTATGACTAATTTAAAAGACTTACACATAGGATATATACCATATAGCGGTGACCATCAGGCACCCGCCGACCGCCGTAGATTCTGTTGGTATGCCAGCACACGAGACATCTCTTTCGAACTTGCCAATCCTTCGGAGGAATATGATTTGGTGATCCTCAACGCACGGAGCGATCTTAGTATCTGGAGCAAATATCAGGGAAAAGCAAAGATAATTTTCGAACTGATAGACTCCTATTTGGATGTGCCAAAAACAAATATTAAGGGATTATTTAGAGGGCTGGCAAAGTTTGCTTCGCGACAGCACCAACACCTTTGCTTAAACCATTGGAAAGCTCTTCAAGATATGTGTCTGCGAGCGAACGCAGTTATATGCAGCACGGAAGAGCAAAAACAAAAAATTCTTAAGTTCTGCAAAAATACCCATATCATTCTCGACAGTCAAGGCGCAGTCGCCCATAAGGTTAAAACAGATTATTCTATAGGAACAACTTGCAACCTGATATGGGAAGGTTTGCCACAAACTACCCACTTCCTTTTTGAAATCAAGGATGTATTGAATTCACTTTCCACAAAACATAAAATTGCACTGCATATACTGACCGATTTGGAATATCATAAGTACCTCATTAATTTCGGAAAAAGCAAAACATCTGATATAACGTCAAAAATCTTTAAAAACACCTTTCTGTACGAGTGGAATGAAGAGCTTCACCCTTATATTTCTTCGGCGTGTGATATAGCTATCATACCAATCCCCACCAAAGATCCCCTTTCTGCGGGCAAACCTGAGAACAAGCTACAGTTATTTTGGCAAATGGGTATACCAACTATAACTTCCGCCACTCCTTCCTATTCCAGGGCGATGAAAAATGCTGGTTTGCAGATGACATGTAACACAAAACAAGATTGGCAGGAAATTTTAGAAAAATATATTGAAGACAAATCTTTGAGAGAATCTGCGGGGAAAAAAGGAAGAGCTTATGTATTAGAGAACAATAATGACGATAAAATTCTAAAGCTATGGGATAACCTTTTCGACTCGGTAATAACCTGAAGATTTGGAAAATTCCTCATGGCATACGATATAGAAGAAGATGTTTCGTTCGCCCCCAATCATTTCCATTTGTTTTACAAAGATTAACACCTTTGCCTTCCTATGCCTTCCTAATACGGAGTAAGCCTTTAAAGAATTCATATCGCTACCCTGCATTGCGGACTAATAAATGCCGAAACAGAGTTTATCATTAGACGGGGTACAGGATTTTTCAGACAACAAGGGGAAACCTATAAATCCAGGGTTCTATTGCTATCTTATACTTAGATCCGAAGTGCAGACACCCGATAAATATGGTATATTTTGTATCCAACATGGTCATTTTATTTAAAATTTAAAGTAATGAGAATAGTTTAATGGAGAAAATATTTTTATGTGATATTTCGCATACCTCGCAAAGAATCACTTCAGAATATGTCCCCTATGCCATAGGATGCATCAAAAGTTATTTTCATGAATATGGTAAAAATGATGCGGAAGTCCAACTGTTTAAATACCCTGAAAAATTTGCCGATGAATTTATGCGGCAAAAGCCGACTATGGTTGGGTTTTCCAACTATTTATGGAACCTTGACCTCAGCTATACCTTCGCTAAGGCTATAAAGCGAGCTGCTCCTGACACCTTAATTGTCATGGGAGGGCGCAACTACCCACTGGAAGCGCATCGTCAAGAGAAATGGCTCAAAGAACACCCCGCTGTAGATGTCTATATTACAGGTAACGGAGAGGAACCATTTCAAAAAGTTGCCGATATATGGCTGGAAACACACTCCATTGAAAATGTAAAGCGTACAGAAATTGACGGAGTGCACAGCTATGTCGATGGCAAACTTCATAAGACTGCGGACAGCATGGGCAAAGACGGATATGACCAGGAGCCCAGAGTTAAGGACTTGACTATAACACCCTCTCCTTACCTTAAAGGGTATTTAGATGAGTTTCTTGTCGACCCTCAATTGAACCCATTGATTGAAAGTAATCGAGGCTGCCCGTTTGCGTGCACGTTTTGCGCAGATGGAGTGGCCACCCATAACCGAATTTATAAATCCAACCCAGAACGCATAGAAGCTGAGCTGACCTATATCGCCGAACTGTACAAGGGCAAGTACTTATTAATCGCAGATGATAATTTTGGGATGTTTCCGGAGGACGCCCAATTCGCCGAAATCATTGCCAAAATTCAGGACAAATACGATTTTCCGCAACACCTCCAAGTGTGTGCCGGGAAAAATAATCAGCCGAATATCATAAAGTGCAGTGACATCCTTAAAGGTTTGCTCAGATTTGGAGCTTCTATTCAGTCCATGGACGATGACGTGTTAAAAAATGTCAAACGAAGCAATATCTCCTACGACACACTTTTAAACGTTTCACTGCGAGTGAGCGATACAGAAGCCAGTTCTTATTCGGAAATTATTCTGTCTCTACCAGGAGATTCGAAAGAAAAACATTATTCCACAATAAATAAAGTCGTAGATGCTGAGATGAATCAGCTTCGTTTGCTTACGCTAATCATCTTGGATGGCTCAGAGTTGGCCACCGATGATCATATAAATAAATTCAATATCAAAACCCGTTTTCGCGCAGTGCACAGGTCTTTCGGTTGTTATGAATTCAATGGAGAAAAACTACCCAGCGTGGAAATTGAGGAAGTCTGTGTTGAAAATGAATCGCTTCCTTTTGAAGACTACATTGAGTGCAGGCGTTACGCCCTGACTATAACCGCATTTTATAACGATAAAATTATGCACGAGGTGACCCAGTTTGTAAGAAATATGGGCTATCAGGTTTCGCAGTGGCTTCACTTTATACATGGATACCATGACAAATTCCCCAAAAAACTATCCGAAATATATGACCAGTTCACCTATGAAACCATCAACGAGCTAGCCGATTCCAAAGAAGACCTTGAGCGATGGGTCAAGGACAACCCGGAAGTTTTAGAAAGCTACATAAATGGAGACAGGGGAAATAACGTCTTATTCAATACGCAGGCGAAAATCCATCTTGGAGCTATGGAGGAACTATATGAAGTCGCGTTCAAATGTGCCGCTGAATTTACTAAAGTAGATCAACATGAAAACAGAGACATGCTAAAAAAATACCTTAAAGAACTCCAACGCTACTCTTTGCTTAAAAGGCAAAACTTCATGGAAGTAGACAAAGATTATATAGAGGACTTCAGTTTTGACTTTGTGGAACTAGAATCGAATTTCTTCAAAAAACTACCTACTGAAGAATCGCCAACCACCATACATTTTTATTTCAAGCAATGGCAAAAGGACTATTTTGAAGATACCTTCCGCCGTCAGGGGGTGACCATTCAAGCCATGGGCAAAATCTATTCACGCGCGAGAGTCAAAAGTTTCCAGCGAGAGGTTGCCCGTGAAAGCGAATGGGACGATGTAAAATGGCGCGCAAAAACAGTCACCAAAGAAATTTATGATAATGTTATTGTAGCTAAGTGAGAATCAGTTTCGCGGAATTATTTTTTGTGTTATGGACCAAAAAAAGTCACTTAACCCATGTTATGCTCCATACGATTCCATAAAACCAAAAATTCTTCCTGAAGATCAAATTCGTTTTTGATTGTTGTAGTGTTTTTTTTAGCTAATTATGCAATGGTCCCCTTTCGTGGGCCTTTCCCCTGTGTTTTTTAGGAGAGTTGTGAATGAAATATTCTGTACTTCTTCCCACGCGTGAGGGAGGACGTTATCTCGCCAATGCGGTCCGTTCGATCTTAAGTGATCCCTATGAGGACATGGAACTGGTGGTTTCGGACAATGCCAATACAGATGAAACTCCGGAGATCCTTGCTTCTTTTGCTGGAGATCCGCGCTTAAAGGTGGTGCGGACGAAAGAACTCATCCCTGTCCACGATAACTGGAACCTCACGGTGAAGGAAAGTTCAGGAGATTATATTTTAATGCTCGGAGACGACGATTACCTACCGCCGGGTTATTTTACAAAGATGGACAAGTTGCTGGAGCAATACGATTATCCGGATTGTATTACTTATAATTATTGTGTTTTCGTTTTTCCAAACGCGTTAGATAACGAGGTGAGTTATTACAGCAATGATGCATTTAAGTTTGGCCGCAAGTTTCCTGCCAGTGGTGGAGTTTTGTCACCAAAGGTCCGATTTTCCATCCTCATGGATATGTTTCATTTTAAAGCTCCGTTTCCGCTGTTGATGCCACCGACCCTGATTGCTCGCAAAGCGATCAAACGAATTCTCGGGGAAATGTTCCAGCCCCCTTACCCGGATTACTATGCTTTGAGTTCTTTATTGATGTTGGCAGAATCCTGGGTTTATCATCCTGAAAGCCTGGTTATTGTTGGAGTCACTCCACATTCTCACGGTTCTTATCAATACAGTTCCGAGCATGAAATGGAAGTTAAAGGTCTGGAGTATCTGGGAATAAACAAGGAGTCCAGAGCTGAAGAACCGGGTAGCCCGACGATCAACCAGGTGAACATCTGGCTTGAGAAAATGAAGTCTAATTATGGTGACAGGCTGGATGGGATCGAAATGGACCGTCCAAACTATTTGCTGCGATTGGTTTTTTACTGGTACCTCGAGTACAGAAGAGGCACACTCTCCTTAATAAGTTTGTTGAAGAGGACAAGAGAACTATCGGTTGGGGACTGGCTTAGCATGTTTTTTGTGGGCCTGTCCAGCGCCACCGTATGGGAACGTTTTTGGCGCGAGATTAAATGTATGGGATGCCATCGGATCCAGAAGATATGGATCGGCGCGCTTCCTCTCAGTCCAGATATCACCGATGTCAAAAAATTTGCCCTGTGGCTGGGAGAAAGTCGATGATTGCCTGAATAAGGCTATTCATCTTTTTGATTCAATCCCACTTCTTCCAGGGAGCTCTCCCCGATCTCCAAAGATCTTCCAGTAAAATTTTATCCCGCAGGGTGTCCATGGGTTGAAAGAATCCCTCGTGAAAGAACGCGAACAGTTCTCCTTCCTGAGCCATTTTTTCCATGGGACCACGCTCCCAAATGGTTTGATCCCCATCAATATATTCAATCACGCTGGGTGATAAGACATAAAATCCTCCATTGACCCACCCATCTTTTTTAGTGTGGAGATTTTCCTTGGCGAGGAGTTGTGTGTTTTCCTGTGTAATATGTCCGTAACGTGCTGGTGGGCGGACCGCAGTCAAGGTGGCTTTGGCTCCTTTTTGCCGGTGAAACAGAATGGACTTTTTTATGTCCACGTTCGCAACTCCATCGCCATAAGTGAAGCAAAAATCTTCCTCCCCTAGATAAGCAGATACTCGTTTAAGGCGTCCTCCGGTCTGGGTATTAGGCCCGGTATCAATTAAGGTGATTTTCCAAGGTTCTGCGACATGTTGGTGGACTTCCATTTTGTTTTTATGTATATCAAATGTAACATCGGCAACGTGTAGAAAATAATTGGAAAAGTACTCCTTAATCATATAGCTTTTGTAGCCAAGGCAAACAACGAATTCGTTGATCCCGTGAGCAGAATAAAGTTTCATGATATGCCACAGGATAGGTTTTCCACCTATTTCCACCATTGGTTTGGGTCTGACGGCTGTCTCCTCGCTCAGTCTTGTTCCTTGCCCACCTGCTAGTATTACGGCTTTCATAGGATGATTTATTTAGTTGGTGATGGTCTGGTTTTAGGGGTGATGCATTTTTCAAATGACTTGGCTGACAGGCACCATGATGCAGGGTCAATATCTGCGAATACAGGGGTTGCCCCAACGTAAGTGATTGGCGCTGAAGTGACGATCCAGGTGACGTCGGGCACGATGACTTCATCACCCGGACCCACTTCAAGTGCTAATAGGGATAAATGAATGGCGGACGTGCAAGAAGGCAAACATATGGCATATTTGACTCCAAGGTAATCGGCGAAGGATTTTTCAAATCGCTCATGATACATATTGGAGTTGCTGAACCATGCCTTGGAAACTGCATCTGTAACGTAGTCAATTTCTTTTTGTGTGATCCAAGGGCCCGAAATGGGTATGAGTTCCATATATTTTCCCCACTAGTGTTTCTGTATATTTAAAGAATCTTCAATTCTGGTATGGGCACCACAAACTTTCCTCCCCATTCTTGGATAAAACTCATCTGTTTTATGACTTCACGCTGAATGTTCCAGGGAAGTATTAACAGATAATCGGGTTTGGTCTCTGTAATTTTTTCCGGATGATAAATAGGGATATGTGTTCCTGGGAGCAAATAACCTTGTTTATGCGGATTTCGGTCCACAGTATAATCAATCACATCCGCTTTTATGCCGCAGTAATTAAGCAAGGTGTTTCCCTTTGCCGGGGCTCCATAACCAACAACCGTTTTCCCCGAACGTTTGGCTTTGATAAGAAATTCGAGTAACTTGAATTTGGTTTCTAAAACCTGGTTGGAAAACGTTTGATAAGTTTTGATATCCATTAGGCCTGCATTTTTCTCTTTGTTTCTCAATTTGAAGATATTATCTGTTTCAGATTTGCTGTTGTCCTCTATGTGTTTAGCAAAAATGCGCAGTGAGCCACCGTGTGTGGATATTTCCTGAACATCGAAAATGGCCAGACCATGGTTTTTAAATATCTTTTCGACTGTAATAAATGAAAAATACGAGAAGTGTTCATGATAGATAGTGTCGAACTGGTTATGCCTCATCAATTCAGCTAAATGAGGAAATTCCATGGTAATGGTTCCATTAGGTTTTAGCAGGATCTTTAGGCCTTTGACAAAATCGTTAAGTCTGGGAACATGGGCCAGTACATTGTTTCCAATTAATAAATCAGCTTGGTTTTTCTCTTTGGAAAGTTTTTTAGCCAACTGAGTGCTGAAAAATTCGGTCAGTGTGGTAATTCCGGCGGATTTAGCAACTTTGGCAATATTTTTTGCCGGTTCAATACCCAAAACGGGAATTTTTCTTTTGCTAAAGTATTTTAATAAGTAACCATCGTTGCTGGCAATCTCTATTACCTGACTTTTATCGTTTAAATGAAATTGATTTATGGCGTTTTCAGCGAATGCTTCGCAATGTTTAAGCCAGCTATCTGAGTAAGATGAAAAATATGAGTATTCGCTGAATATGGATTGCGGGCTCTCAAATTCCTGTAATTGAACCAAAAAACATGACTCGCAAACATAGGTGTGTAATGGATAAAAACGTTCAGTTTTCTTTAGCTGCTCCTTATTTCGGAAAGAGTTGGCTAAAGGTGATATGCCTAAATCGCAGAAGGAGTAGGTCAATAGTTCTTCGCAAAATCGGCAATATATGGATATTAAATCAGTTTGGTTTTGCAACTCTCTGGTAATCCGCTATTTGTTTCAGAGTAATTTCTTGGATATCTTTACCTTCACGGTAGCATTTATACCAATCTATAATCCAGGCCAAGGTAGATGTTAATGGCAACTTGGGTTTCCAGCCTAATTGGGATTTAGCTTTTGAGCAATTTAGTTTGAGTTTGTTGGCTTCGAGAACGTCTTCTGAGGAAACATTCTCCCATTTTACATCTGCTCCCCACTTTTCCGCGAGTTGTTTGACAACCCACGATACGGGTTTTGCATCATCTTCATTTGGTCCAAAATTCCATGCGCCAGAGTATTTGACTCTGTCTTCCCAAAGGTTTTCCACAACAGTTAAATACCCATTGATAGGTTCAAGAACAAACTGCCAGGGGCGAGTCGCATTTGGATTACGAATGCAGGCGGCCTGTTTTCCCATGAAAGCCCTTATTAAGTCGGGTATCAACCGGTCGTTTGCCCAGTCTCCTCCCGCAATGACGTTTCCTGCCCTCACGCTAGCAACTCCAATATTTTTAAAGAGGGAGCTGCCGGCTTTAAAATATGATTTTTGATAGGCAAGCGTAACTAATTCCGCGCAACCTTTACTGCTTGAATAGGGGTCGTAGCCTCCCATAGGCTCATTTTCTCGATAACCCCATAACCACTCTTTGTTTTCGTAGCACTTGTCGCTTGTTACTATAAGTACTACTTGAACGCAATCTGTATGGCGGACAGATTCTAAAACATTTACCGTTCCCATGACATTAGTCGAGTAGGTTTCGACAGGATTAAAATGCGAATACTTGACGAGTGCTTGCGCGGCCATGTGTATGATGATCTCAGGCTTGTATTCTTGAACTACCTTTGAAAAGGTGTCAAGGTTGCGAATGTCACCGTTAATGGAAACCATACCAGAGGCTACCTTGGCTAGACTAAAGAGATTTGGGTTCGTTGGGGGAGGAAGCGAATAGCCAATCAACTCGGCGCCCATTTTTTGCAACCAAAGGGATAGCCAGCTTCCTTTAAACCCAGTATGTCCGGTGATTAACACTTTTTTGTTTTTCCAGAATTCAGGTTTCATTACCATATTTTCCAGGGAGCTTTGTTGGAGTTCCAAAGTTCTTCAAGATGAACTTTGTCGCGTAAGGTATCCAATGTTTGCCAAAAACCATGGTGGAGATAGTTGGATAAACGTCCATCTTGTTTCAATTTTCCTAGAGAAACGTCTTCCCAACTCGTCTCATCGCCCTCAATGTAATCCAAGGATTTAGGGGATACAATATAAAAGCCTCCATTCACCCACCCCTCAGCTCCTTGTGGTTTTTCCTGAAAGCCAGCGATTTTATTATTAGTACCCATTTTTATTGACCCAAAACGTCCCGGCGGCTGTACTGACATTAAAGTCGCAAGACTACCTTCTTTTTTATGAAATGCCACTTCTTTTTTTATGTCTACATCACTCAATCCGTCTCCATATGTCAAACAAAAATCCTCATCATCTAGATAAGAGGCCACTCGTTTGAGTCGGCCTCCGGTCTGGGTCTGATCTCCGGTATCTATAAGGGTTATTTTCCAAGGTTCCGCATTGTGTTCGTGGACTTCCATTAAATTGTTAGTGATGTCAAATGTCACATCGGAAACATGCAAACAATAATTAGCAAAATATTCTTTGATTATGTAGCCCTTGTAGCCAAGGCAAATTATGAAATTATTGATGCCATAAAAAGAGTAGCTTTTCATGATGTGCCATAGAAGTGGTTTGCTTCCAATTTCTATCATGGGCTTGGGTAGGCCGGTGGTCTCGTCTCCTAATCGTGTGCCTAATCCACCTGCTAAAATTACGGCTTTCATTTTTTGATTATCGAATTGAAATTATAAAGGTATCAGGATTAATTAGTTGTTTTGTGTTACTTGGAGCGCATTTCGAGGATACCACATCGTATTAAATGGTCACGAATGTTTCTTGCGATGATGGCATTCCCTTTTTGGAGAAGGTGACCTTCAACGTCAGCATATAGCCTTTCTTTTTCGTTTTCTAGAGAAAAACTTAAATCGGCAATGCAAGCATTTTCCTGGTTTTTGTAGTCGTTGGAAAGTTCCTCAATCATATTGCGGGCACTATAATAAAACTTCTTCAGGGCTTGCAACTCTGTTGGGTTAGAATTTACTCTTTCCTGAGCTTCCTTAAAGTATACTTTTTTATCTAACCCTACTAAGGGCTGAAGGAATTCAGCGACTTTAACTTTTCGAGAAAGTGCAAAGTTAATGCTGTCTCGAAGGTTGTTTTCATAAAATTGTACAGCTTTCAAAGGGTAGGGCGAGGTTTCGTTATCCTTTGTTTTATCCATTGAGCTTTGTAAGTCGGAGGCAGGTATGATCTTAGACAATACTCTCTTCAAACTTGACTTAATCGCCCACAAAGTTGCAATCTGGTGAGAATACTCATAAACGACAGATTGGATACTAAGAAAAACATGCCAAACTGCGCCAGGAAAGGTGAATGACTCATTGAGGCGCTTAGCCCAGTCAGTATGTTTAGTGTGGCGTTTAGGGAACAGGTAGTTTGGGCTGAGACGTAATTGAGCTTCCCAAAAAGATTGGTCGTTCCAACCGTTATAAAAAATCACAAGATCGGGATCGTAGTTGATAATCTCTGTTATAAAGTACAAAAACTCATGGGAGGAGTTGTATCCTGATACACCAGCATTTATAACTTCAAAGTTGGTAAAGGTTCCAGCAGGTTTGGCAGTTTTTTTTATAAGCTGGGAAAATTGGGCAGGAAGGTTCTCAAGGGGAGTTTTAGACCCTATTCCTTCCACCGTAGAGCCTCCGAAAAAGAAGATCCGAAAAACTCCGGGCGGTTTTTCTGGGTTCACATAAAAAGAAAGAGAATCACTGGCCATAAATCCCTGCTCATTGGTTACCTGCCACTCTATACCCTCAGCGTTTAAATGGTGAAGGGTAATGCCAACATTCTTTCCCAAGCGCCACCCCAGAAGAGGGTCTGCGATATGCCATCCTCTTATAGATTTATATCCCCCCATATGTCCCAGATAATGAGCGTTTGTATTCTCGTTGATAGGGTTGTTGGAAAAAATGTGTCCTATGAGAAATTGGTTGTTGGCAACTTCAAGACTCCTATCCTGAAGTTTTAAAGATAAAAGGCTCGCTCCATAGGAAAAAAACTCAATGGAAAGCAGGATCACAAATATTATTAACGAATATAGTAGTATCCCACCAGGCCAAGTTTTGCTAAAAGAGTTGAAGCGATTAACCTTTCCGGTCATTATTGTTTCGGTCGTTATTGTTTACGGGTGGATTGGGCCTTCTTAAAGATTGAAGAAAAAACGGGTGTGTCGGGAGTCTGAACCCAAACCTAATTATAAAGTAAGAATTCGACACCTTTATTCCGGGGAGAATGCTAGCATAAGTGATAAAGTATTTCCTAATTTTTTTGACATTATATGTCTTGGAAGAATTAGAAATTGGAATTTTAAAACAATGTGGTTTATTAGCCTAAAGTAGTGCTAACTTTTCATATCATAGAACAAAAAAACCTCATCTTGTAAAAATTTAAGGTCATCTAAATTATTTATGAACAAGGTTGGCTTGGTAATGCAATAGTTCGGCTCTTGACTGAAAAGTTATAGGAGCTAAAAAACGTCACGTAACTAATTGGAGGTTTGTTATATTTGCCTTGATTCTTTTGGTGTTTTGAAATATCTTTGTTTAAGAGAATTCTTAGTAGATTCTGCTTATGACGGGGTGGACCGACCTATTATTTATTGACTTTCAAGTTTGGTTTTACGTGGTTTTTTTTATTGGCATTAAGGCTAATGAAAAAAACGGATTGCCTGATGATTTAATATCTTCCTGCATCCTTCCTCCCTTTCTTTGAAATCCCTTGCAGGAACCAGCTTGCTTTGAATTTGTCACTCCAGAAAAAACACAATCAATTGAAATTATCGAATCAAAGAAGCAAAAAAGAATTTTCATCCAATGAATGAATCCGAGTTAAACTCATTTTTGAAGCATAGCCCAAGAATACGCAAGTACCTTTGGCGGTCGGCAATTTTTTTATTCATGGTTGGAGTGGTGACAATTTTTCTTTTAGAGACTCCTGGAATTCGCAGGCCGCTGATAAATTCGATAATAAAAATTCCTGAATACACTACCTTTGTAATGGTTCGAAGAGCGATTAAACACAACCGTGACTTTGAACAGGTTAATCGTTGGCTCAACCGTGAAATGGATTTGGCGGATTGGTATTCCCCAGGTCATGGAAAACTTCTTCCCGGGCTTCTTAATAATTCCCGATATGCCATTGACAGGATCAGGTTTCGTGAAGAGTTTGAAGCGGTACTGCCTTTTCTTGAAAAGCTGGTTCAATCCCAGCCGGATTTGTTTTTGGCCCGGCTTTGGTTGGCCCGTGCCCTTTCAAACTCTAACCCGGAGAAAGCATATAAACAATTGGATAAGGCACTCAAACTGTCATCTGCGAATCCCGAACCATACAGGACAGCCATAGATATGGCTCTAAGATCGAAAGACTTTTTGAAGTTAAATGACTGGTGCGGTCGTTATTTGAAGTCACAATTTGGGGGCGCGCGGTTTCCAGAACATACTTCACCCTTCAGTGGTGTAGGGCTACGAAAATTGTTGCTAGAAATTGTTGATGCAAACCAAAATCGAAAAATGATTTCTAATATGGGAATGCAACTAGGTAGTAGCAGGAAATATGAATTCGCTTTGCCAGAGGAGTTTCAGCTAAAGTCTTTGAGATTGCATCTGGCGATTTTGGCGGGTATTAAAATTAAAATGGAAAAACTTGAGCTATTTGATAAGGGAAAATTAATTGATGTTCTGCAAGATGAACTGACTCTGACCAGCATGAAAGGGTTTCACTTGGAAGACGGGAGTATTCTTTCTACCTCAGGGGACGGTGAAACGATAAGCATATACTCATCTTCGGGTTTTGAGGATCAAGTTGATAAAATAGTGATCACCCTCAGGTTTGATCGCCTTGGGCTGACAAGTCCTTCCCTGTGCATAAAAGACAAACTTTCTAAACCATGAAATTCAAGCAATTTTTTGTTTTCCTGGGTGCCGTAGTTTGCCTGTTTTTGGTTTATACGAGCTCAGATGTTTTTTATAAATCGATTCAGGCTAATCACAAGGTTCATGAACAGTCATTGACCCCAGTAAGTTTGTATAGAATTTTTCTAAAGGATGTGCTGGTGCAGTTGATAACCCCCATTACTGCAAGCCGGGAAAATGGATTACCAAAAGTACGTTTATATGTCCCAGAAAAAGTTCGGAATAATTTAATGTCGGACCCGCCGGCTTCAACAAAAAAATGGCATAAGGCATTCATGGTTTATCCAGATGGAAAAATGCGGTCTATTAAAGTCCGTCACCGTGGGGATAATCCTAACAATTGGGCTTTTGATAAAAAAACCTGGCGGGTAAAGTTGAAAAAAAGAAATCTAATAGATCGTGTTCGCGTGTTTGATTATATTCTACCCAACGGACTTTTTTATGTATCCAACCATGTAACGTATTCGTTGGCTCGAAAGACGGGTGTGCTGGCTCCTAAGTCTAGATTAGTTGAGGTATTTATCAATGAAAAACCGCAAGGCATCTATTTAGAGGTTGAGAGGTTGGGTGAAAGTTTCTTAAGAACCAATGGAGTAATGCCTGTTAACCTCTATAAGGGGGAGCAGATCCATGGAGACCAACTTTTGTTAACTGATAATGCGCTATTGGGAAATCCCGGACTTTGGAAAAAAATATCCAAATTCAACCAGGTTCCTGAGGACGATTTTTCAGATTTGGCTTATTTTTTGGATTTGATTCGGCGTGCGACAAATGATGAAGAAGATTTTGTTAGTCTGCAAAGTGTGGCGAGATATTCTGACTGGGCTAAATTTGCCGCTTTCCAGGTTTTGGTCCAAAGCTGGGCCAATGAAAAATTACATAACATGAGACTTGTTTATGATCCATGGAGAGGTTCCGTAACACCTATAGCTCATGATACCCAAGGATTCGCACCTGAAAACAGAATGCAGGAGCCCAGTCTAAATTCGGAAAGCCACGCTCTTTTTACATTGTATAGCTCGTCAAGTGATTTTCTCCTGGAAAAATATCAATACTTATATGAATTTGTATCAGCGGATCTAATTCCAAAAATCGTAGACAAAATGGATAACATATACCCGTTATTACAAAGGAGTTTTTCCCGAGATCCATATCGTTACCAGGTGGCGTATGGCAATACAAAGCCTGACTTGACACCAGCCTCATTGACCGATCTAGATGTATTATGGAGTTCTCAACTCAATTACATGCGGGAAATTCAGGAGAAACTTTCTAGCCGGTTATCCGGGAAACCCTCCATCCAGTGGATGCACCATAAAAATAGGGTGGGATTTGTCCTCGGAGGACCACTTCCTGTAAGTCGAATCAGCATTGCTATTTCCGAAGAATCTTCTATCCCGAAGATAATTAAGTGGGATGCTGATGGCGATGGCAAAAATTCGCCCGCAGATATAATTATCCCGTTTCAACTGAAAGATAATCAAATTCAACTGGAGGCTACCTGGTTGGCAAACCGAGTGTCATTCAGTCCAGAAGGACCTTATACATATGATTTTACTGAGAATCAGTTCGCAGTTGTTCCGACTCAATTCTGGTTGGTAATGGATAAGGAAATTGTTTCAGATGCCATTTTTGCTACAAATGCATTAAATGGAAAAATATTTAAGGTAGAAAAAGGATCAGAAATAGGAAGCACCCCGTCACGCTGGAACAAACCTGTTCTCCAGAAAAAAAACATGCCGCTAGAAATATGGAAGGGGGAGTTAGTGGTTGACGGTGTTCGAACCGTGGAACAACCTGTAAAAATTCTGACTGGTACAACTATCAAGATGAACCCCGGCGCAAGTCTCATATTTAGAAATAGACTGCTGGTTGAGGGGTCGAAAAATGCGCCAGTGACAGTGACCTCTGCTGTTCCCGGTACCGCCTGGGGAACGTTTGCACTACATGGTCATGAAACTGAAAATTCAGTCTTATCTCATTTAGTGATGGATGGGGGGAGTGGATGGGTTTCAGAAAATATCCGCTACATAGCCATGCTTTCTATTCACGAGGCCAAAAATGTGGAGTTTCGCAACCTTACCCTTCGTAACAATTTTGTATTCGATGATATGATGCACATTGTGTACAGTAAAAATATTCGGGTAAGTAATTGTCTTTTTGAAAATGCATTTTCCGATGGGCTGGATGTGGATATCTCTGAAATAAGTATTAACATTTGTAAAATAAATAATTCTGGAAATGATGCCATTGATTTGATGTCTTCCAAGGTTTTGGTTCAAGAGGCGAGTCTTCTGAATTCACGAGATAAGGGGGTTTCCGTTGGAGAAGGTTCAGAAGTTTTGATATTTAATTCCCGTATAAAAAATAATAGTATTGGGGTGGAATGCAAGGAAGCATCTACCTCGTACATTGTTAATAGCGATTTTGTCAATAATAAGCAACAAATTAGCGCGTATAAGAAGAACTGGAGGTATCAGCAGGGTGGTTCCGTATTTGTGGATAAAGCTGTCTTCCGTTCTTCCGATAACCATATTGAGGCTGATAAAAATTCTGAAATAAAAATCTTTGATAGCGCGTTTTCTCCTAAATTTCCTCGAGAAGATCGTCGGGTATTGTGGGATAAACTCAGCGAAAAGTCTGATAAAAGGAAATCGGCCAGTTCTATGGTTAATTCTGCTATTGCTGGAAAATTTAAAAATCGGGGCCTCCAGGTTCGCGCAGATATAAGAGGCGTTATGCGATGAGACCCCACTCAGCATTGACAGTCCTTAAAACGGAAGATTTTTACCGTTATGAATTTAAATACTTCCTCAACCTCAAACGACGCGAGGTTGTCGAGGAACAAGTTTCCAGCTTTATGAGTTATGATGGGCATGTGCATGACGAGTTGGAACACGCTTATTTTGTCCAGTCGTTATATTTCGATAATGACAGAGCTGACCATTTTTATGAAAAAACAGATGGTGTGAGAATACGTAGCAAATTTCGAATCAGAACCTATGCGAGAGAATTAGATCCAGGAGTACCTGTTTTTCTGGAAGAAAAAAACCGCAATGGAGACCATGTCGATAAACATCGTATTGAAATCAACCCGGAGCATCTGGGAATATTTTGCGACCCTGATCGATATTGGGAATTGAAATGGCTCTACCCGGATGTTCCTTTAGTAGAACGATTTATTTTCAGTGCAGTCCGACGTTTACTAAAGCCGAAGGTTTTGGTAGATTATGTCCGGCGTCCCTATGTGAGCGCCTACGATATGAATTTTCGTGTTACTTTTGATAGCCAATTAATGGCGGCGGCTACCAATAATTTGTGTCCCGATAATGCAATAAACTGGCTGCAGAATATTGCCGGGTTTACTGTCATGGAGGTGAAATTTCACCGCAGAATTCCCGCCTGGTTTCATAGAATCATCCAAGCTAATAATTTAAGACGTATTTCATTCTCTAAGTTCGTTAAGGGAATGGAAACTTCCGGATTGGCCGTTGATCTTTCATAAAAAAATAGGAGGCATTTCATGAAGAGCGCTCAGGATTTCTTTGATTCTGAAGTCTTGGCTTATGTTTACGGGCCCACTGATATTTTTATAAATATGACCCTAGCTTTTGTGCTCGGAATGTTTATCAGTTATATTTATAAAACAACTCATAAAGGATTGAGTTATTCCCAATCATTCATGCTGACAATCGTTTTCGTTACGTTGGTAGTTTCCATGGTAATGATGGTTATTGGAAACAATCTGGCCCGCGCCTTTGCCCTAGTGGGGGCTTTGTCGATCATCCGCTTCCGGACCGTTATCAAGGATACCAAGGATACGGTTTATATATTCCTGGGTCTTGCATCTGGTATGGCGGCAGGGACATCAAACTATTTTCTTGCTGTTTCAGGAAGTGGCCTTATCGGATTGGTCGCTCTGGGCCTTCATGCTGCCAATTATGGGTCATTTTATAAAAGTGAATTTATTCTTCGCTTTAGAACCTTGGCAGGGAAAGACGATGTGCCATACAGTGCTATTCTCAATGAGTACGCTCGTTCGGCGGATCTCTTACATGTGGAGCCTTCGGGCGATGAAAAGACGGTCAAGCTGACTTTTGATGTTATGATGCGAAAAAATATGGATCCCAAGGAGTTGAGCCGGCGAATCGCGGAAACGGATGATATTTCAGAGGTGGTTTTAGTGGCATCCAAACACGATGTGGATTATTGAACGACTTTCTCCCTACGAAGCCTGAGAACCAAAAAAGTTTTCGCTGAATCCCGTTGATATAGAAAGCACCTCAAATATGAATATTATGTTTATGCCAGAAGAAGAACGGTTGGTAGTAATTAAAATTTTAGTTCAGGCGCAAGGCTGTTGATAGCTTGAGGCTGTGAATAATATATAAACAGAGTCA
>CEUY01011376.1_pt1 | contig 17050 bp, 6 predicted proteins | sample 361481 | NCBI WGS metagenome assembly CEUY01 (sample SAMEA2622737, study PRJEB7988) | marine metagenome | isolation source: saline water (ENVO:00002010), including
CTTTAACTACCAATAGCAGTGCTCAGCCGTTCAGAATTAAAACCCTGAATGTGAATTTTAATGCGACTCTGACGTTGTCTGGTGGCGTGTATTGGATTGAACAACTCACATTAGGTCAGAATGCCCGAATAGACATAGCCAACAACGCCAGCGTGGTGATTTATACCCGGGCTATGTCTACCAATATCAACAACCCCATCAATGCGAATGGTCAGCCATCGCAGTTGGCGATTATTTCTGAAGGGTATGTCAGCATTGGACAATACTCGCAGGTAAAAGGGTTCATATACAGTGCTAGCAGCGTGACCTATAACACCGATATCACCCATACCGGTGCTTCCAATGCTCAGCAGATAATTTTGCACGACCGTAGCGTTGTAACCTACGACGAAGCGGCTTTATCGACGTTGGAAACTGACGGACTTTGCACGAAAACTGTGACTTTGCCCACTGCCGTCGCCCACTGGACACTCAATGTCTGTGCGCTAACCAACGCCAATGGCGAGGTGGTGGACAGTATCGCCGGGAACAATGGCCGGTCGGTAAACTCACCGAGTATCGACAGCAATGGACAATATTGTCAGGCCGCTTATTTCCGTGGGGACGAAGACTACTTGTTTCTGCCACACAGCAATAACTACGCTATGGCCGAAGGGGCTATTTCATTCTGGATGAATACCGATAATCTGGCATATTTTAATTCCACCCAGGAAGGGGGGATGTCGCTGTTCTCCAAAGACGAAAGGTTCATTGGTTCAGGGGGGCAGGTGTCGATGTGGGTCACCAACAGCGGCGCCATCAAGGTCAATCAGCAGTCGTCCAGCACTACTTATCAATTGAATACGTCGCCGGTCATTATTGAAGGACAATGGCATCATGTAGTCTACACCTTTGGCCCGGCAGGGATGGAGGTGTACGTAGATAATAATCTGGTGGGCAGCAACAGTAGCTATACCTCAGGCTGGCAAAGCAACAATAAACCGTTATTGGTGGCCGCTAATGCTAGTCAGCACGACCCGCAGAATACATCGTATTCAGATCTCGGTGATTTTTATCAGGGACGTATAGACGATATTCGTTTGTACAATCAGCAGTTATCAGCGCAACAAATCGCGCTGCTAAACGCGGAGTCTGAAGAAAGCTGTGTTAGCTGTGGATCCAACGCCACCCTGGTCTCGCATTGGAAAATGGACGTGTGCAGTTTGTCCGGCAATGCGGGCGAAGTCGTCGATGTGGTAAGTGGCTACAATGGGCGCTCAATAAACGGTGCTTCAGCCATTATCAATGGACGTTTCTGTCAGGCGTCTGGGTTTGATGGTGGTAATCAGCACATCAATATCGACCATGGTTCAGGGTTACAGCTTTCATCCGGTACACTAACCATGTGGTTCAAAGTGTCTGATTTAGATCATAACCGGGATCGCTATGGAAATAGCCTTCAGGCGCTTTTCTCGAAAGACTCCAGCGGCCGGGATTTTGGCGGGCAGTTCACTTTACTGGTGGACCAGGATGGTAGACTGATATTTCGGCAAGAAACACAGTATCAATCTTACGAAATTTTTACCGGCAGTGTTATTGATGAACGGGAGCAATGGTATCACCTGGCATACACTTGGGGCTCTGGTGGAATGAACGTTTACCTGGATGGTGTATACCTGGGTGGTTTTTTTCAGTCGGGATTTAGCTGGCGAAATAATCAGGAACCCATCATTTTAGGCGCAAATGCCGGTGCTTCCGGTAACTATCAGTCCAACTCCTGGGAGCTGAGAGACTTTTTACGTGGAGAAATTGACGACGTCAGAATATACGCAGGTGAACTTACCACTGCTGACGTGCAGGCGCTTTACACTGCCTCAGATTACGCCTGTCCTACCTGTGCAGGAACGGGACCAAGACTCCACTACAAGTTTGAAGAATTAGCCTGGCCGACGTTTTATACGGTGTTGGATTCAACCACAAATCTGAATAACGGTACGCCAATGGGGCGTGTACAGCCCGTTGAGCCGTCTAACGATATCTCCTGTCGGGCTCTCGATGTACCCTACAACTATACGACTTATCAGGATGCAGTAAATACCAATCTGGACCTGAACCAGGTAGGCGACCGAGGCACAATTACGTTCTGGTACCGCAGCGACCAGCCCTGGATAGGGGGGGGTAACCGACAACTATTTGATGCGTCAAATCGGTATTTCTTCTACATGTCATTGTCGAATAACGGTGAATTAGGCTTTGGTATGGAAGACGCCAGTGGAAATAATATGAATGTTATTACTCAACAGTTAGGCTATGGAGCCAACGAGTGGGTGCACATTGCGCTGACATGGAATATGCCCGGCGAAGATATCGATTTGTATGTGAATGGCAGCCGGGTATTTATGTATGGGAGATGGAATCTGACCAACCCGGCGTTAGGTGATTTAACCAGTATGAAGATTGGCGACAATTCCTCATCTAATTTTGTTGGCTATATGACCGACAACTCCGCAAATGGTCAGTTTGATGACGTGCGAATTTATGACTACGAACAATCCAGACAGCAAATTCGCGACGATATGGCCGATGTCGAGCGCTGTTTCTCGGTACATCACTACGAAGTTACGCATCCAACCCAATCACTTACCTGCAGTGCAGCCAGCGTGACCCTGAAAGCCTGTGCAAACGCCAGCTGTTCTGAACTGGTGAGTGATCCTGTTAGCGTAAACTTGCCTGCTGGCAGTTGGTCTTCCCCTAACCCTGTGACGTTTACGGGCTCCACAACGCTTAGTCTGGCAGAAACCACGGCCAGCCAATACAACATCACGGTCAGTGCAGCAGACCAGGCTTCAGCACCGGACAATGCTACGCAGTGTACGAGCAACTGTGTGATCAATTTTGTGAATGCCGGTTTTGAGTTCTTTGACACCGCGAATCCTTATCAAACAACGTTGCCCGCCATTGTGGCTGAATCTGATCTGGGGAGAGTGGGTCTGAGAGCCGTTCAGTCGAATGCCGGGGTTTGTCAGGCGCTGCTGACCGGGCAACAGTCGGTAACCCTGGGGTATGACTGTGTCTCGCCGGGTAACGCATCCTATTCGCCAGATCAATGCTCTGTGCCCTTTGCCGGGGTCCCCGTCAGCGGCAATGGTCTCGGAGAAAACAGTGCACCGGTAACGTTGACCTTCGACAGCAATGGGGAAACCAGTCTCGCCGGCAGAACTTATGCCGATGCAGGTCGATTAACGATTACGGCCACAGCAAACATCAACAACACCACTATCGAGTCGGGCAGTAATCAGCTCGACAGTATTCCAGCACAGTTGCAAGCCAGTACTAATGCCAGTGCGGTGTCTGCAGCGGGTGCCGGGCATACGTTGACCATTACGGCGCTTGGCGCGAATGGCAGTCCATTACCCGGCTATCAGCCTGGCGATCTGCAAATGGCCGTCACTCGTCAGGCTCCCGCATCAGGCTCGGCGAGCGAAGGACAATATTACGTTAGTGCCAATCAATCTGTGAGCAGTAGCGCTACTCAGAACTGGCAGTCTGTCAGCGTGCCGGCATTTAGCGCAGGGACTTATTCTTATTCTGACGCCTATATGAGCGAAGTAGGTACTTACCAATTTGATTTGCAGGACAATGGGTATTTAGGACAGACTATTGCCGCTACTGGGGTCAGTCTGGGACGGTATACCCCTGCGTATTTCGATGTCGTGGCGGCAAATACCCCGCAAATAGAACCGAGTTGTAGTGCGGCTTTTACCTACCTTGGTCAGTCTTTTGCTTTTGCAGCCGGAGCAGAACCAGCACTGCAGATAACGGCCTACAATACTAAGGGACAAGTCACAGCTAACTACTCAGATGCGTTATGGGCCCTGTCTCCTTCAGCAAGTTCACTGAGTGATATGTATTTTACCGATAACAGCGGTTATTCGGGAACTTTGAATGCTCTTACAGCTGGCTCTACTCCGGTGATCACCGATAGTGCTGATTACGACGGTGATGGTGTGATGACGGTGTACGACACCAGTCTTGAATACAGCAAGATAGCAAGCCCGGCGACTGGTGCGGGTAACGGTTCGCCGTTTACCGCCGATGTCGACATTATTGTTGGCAGCAGTGTGCTTACGGACACTGATGGAATATGCTATCAATCCAGTTATCCAAACGGGTGTGAAAGCTTTACCATCGCTTCTGTTCAGGGCAGTGAAATGCGCTATGGCAGATTGCGCCTGGAAAACAGCTTTGGCCCGGAAACAGAAACACTGCGTTTACCGGTCATTGCTGAATATTTCAATAATGGCAACTGGCTGGTGAATACTGACGACAGTTGCACTGCAATTGGGCTAACCCAAAGCAGTGGTCAAATCACGCTGGAAAATACCTCTATCGGCAATGACGAGCAGGACATCACAGGCTTACTGTCGGGCATTGCAGGCAGTGGCACCCTCACAAATGGCGAAAGCGCAAATGGTGTTATTGCGGTAGGCCCGGCTATGTCCAACGGTGTAGCCGTTCGCGGTTCAGTGCGCATAAGACTGGACCCGACTGCTCCAGGGGCTAATTGGGCGAATCACCTGAATATAGACTGGGACGGCGATGGCGATATTGATGCAGATGACAGTCCGTCGGCAGACTTATTCTTCGGGATCTACCGTGGCAACGACCGCACGATTCATATGCGCGAAGGCTATTAACGTCCGTGCGTTACGTTTTTTAGTGCGTGGGGTGGCTGCTATAAACAATCTGGTTGATATGTAAACAGGTTGATCTTTTTATAATCTTATTTTTACGAATTTCGTAAAATATAACTATGAAATTACACTAAAGTTGAGTTTTAGTTTCGTCCTGATGTTGTTAATTTAATCAGGCAGTTAGTGTTTAATTGTAGTACATGGAGTCATAACAACACTAATAAATAACCGGCTTTGCCAAATACAACTGCGTACCAATAAATCTTTCTGGAGTGCTGGATTTTGCGTGTTGTATTGTCGCTTGTTCTCGGGATTGTCGCGTCCTTTTTTTCATCTTTTGTGTTGGCTGAGCTTTGTACAGCAGTCTTCCCTGATCCCGTATCATCAAACCATGCCCGTGGTTACCTTCAATTTAATTCGAATGCAAAAGTCATAGGAAGTGACGGCACACTTGATGCTGTGCGAATGGTGGATCACACGCGAGGTTCAAGTTGTGATTCGGCAGGATGTAAAATTTCAGGCCAACCTTCGGCTCAGCTCAGCTTACCATCGTTTGAAAGAAGCCAAAGTACCCAGGATGTGACACTGAACAAGGCTTCTAATTATAACCTGCCAGCAGGACACTACGATGATATCCGGTTAAATAATCGAAGTTCAATTACCACCACAACTCATGATGGCATTTATCACATCGATACCCTCGAGCTGAACTCAAATACATCCATGTATCTCGACTCAGGAACTTACTGGATAAACAGTATTCGCCTCAACAGTAATACCCGGCTGGTACTTAAAGCTGGCGCGTCTGTCACTCTTTATGTAAACACATTTACCATGAACAGCGGTAGTCAGGTAAATCAGGAAAACGATGCCAACCCCAGTAATTTGTTACTGGTTTCATACGATGACGTGACCTTCAATAGCCGAACCTTTATTAATGCGTTTGTTTATGCAGTAGATGATGCCAGGTATAACAGTAATTCTACGCATATTGGTGCTATTAGTGCTGAGTCGGTACGCATGAATTCTCGTTCAACGGTAAGCGGTCCGCTTTCTGGTATGGGGACATTGCCAGGGAACGTGTGTTCAACACAACTTACTTTACCCGACCCTATCGGGCATTGGTCATTTGACGTTTGTAGTTTGACAGGGGAAGACAATGACGTACCCGATATTGCCAGTGGCAATCACGGAAGTTCGTTTAATCTACCGGGAATCCAGTCTTCAGGTAAGTATTGCCAGGCTGGTCAGTTCCGCGGGCAGGGAGACGCAGTTCACATCTCTCATGTAACGGCTTACGCTACAGCAGACTTTTCGGTGTCTCTATGGGTGAACACTGATGACCTGTCGTTTACCAACAATAGCGTCAATGGCGGTATGGCGCTGATTTCAAAAGATCGTGCCGGGTTGAATGGCGGGGAGTTCAGTCTTTTTCTGACTTCATCAGGCAGCGTAAAGGTTATTCAGCAAACGCCTTACAACAGTTTACAACTGCAGTCTGCTCCGGTTATTACCGAGGGGCAATGGCATCACATTGTCTATTCAGCGGGCAGTGATGGGGTGCAAATATTTGTAGATAGCATATTGGTTGCCTCTGACAACAGCTACACCGGCGGCTTGGTCAACAATTCAGCGGATCCGGTATTGGGCGTTTATACCGGTAATATGGACAATTCCGGCTTTATTCCATCCGCCGCAAGCGACTATTTCAAGGGCGAAATTGACGATGTACGCTTCTACGACCAACAGTTAAGTGCAGGCTTGGTTTCGCTACTTTATTCTCAAAGTGGCGGTGATTGTCAAACCTGTCAATCCACTGCATTTAAAATTGCTCATTGGGACTTTGATGTGTGTAGTTTGGACGGGCAATCAGGCACCGTAGTGGACGTCAAAAATGGCATTAATGGTATTACTCAGGGAAATGTATCTTCCGACGAAAACGGACGCTTCTGTCAGGCCTTAGGGTTTGATGGTGGAAGTTATGTGAACATTCCCCACCATCATGGGTTTGCTTTGGCGGAAGGAACGCTGTCGGTATGGCTTAATGTTGAAAGTCATTCTGGAGATCCGTCAGACCGCCAGGCAGTGTTATCGAAAGACGGCGCGCAAGGGCGTAGTGACGGACAATTTACCCTCGCCGTAGACGGGCAGGGGTATTTACTCTTTACACTTGGCAACGCTGGCCAAACAACAACTCTGTATACCGCTCAGACAATTACTGCGGGTCAATGGCATCATGTTGTCTTTCAGTGGTCTGGCTCCCGCGTTCAGGTCTATCTGGATGGGGTGTACCAAGGGGGCAATAGCACAGCCTATTCCTGGGAAGCGAACAGTCAGCCAATTGTATTTGGATCATCAATGGTGAACCTGCCTAACAATGTCGTTACTGCAGGACTGTTATCTGATTTTTTTACGGGACAAATAGATGATGTCAAGTTCTTCAACGGCGAGCTTTCAAACAGTGAAATCCAGGCCCTGTATTCAGCTTCGGATTACGGTTGTCAAAGTTGTTCTGGAATTGACCCTCAGGCCTATTTTCAATTTGAAGAGGAGCAATGGTTGGGTAGGAATGCAATTACTGACAGCTCGAATAATAATAATCATGCGACTGCAGTAAACAATGTGTACCCCGATTTACCTGATAATGCTATTTCCTGTCGAGCGATGCATGTGCCTGCAAACTACTCGGTATCAGTAGATGCCATGGACACTGAAATTGATGTTAACGATATTGGAAGTAAAGGCACAATTTCCTTTTGGTACAAGGCTAACGAAGACTGGCAAAGTGGCAATGCCAGAATGTTATTTGACGCAACCAGTAGTTACTTTTTAAACCTGTTTCGCAATAGCTTTTACGCTTATATTGATGCGAACGGGCGCATCAGCATATCCATCGAAGATGCTTTATCAGCAAGGTTTGATCCAACCAGTGATGCCATGAATTTCGCTGCCGGCGACTGGGTACATATTGCCGTAACCTGGAATTTACCTGCTCAGGAAGTTGGTCTGCTGATCAACGGACAAACTAGAAGACTATATGGTAACTATCAGTTTTTCAGCACATCGCTGGATGCCATTTCTACGCTAAAGATCGGGGATTGGTCGAGTAACGCGGTTTATAGTTACGGCACTATTAATTCTGCAAACGGTGCTTTCGACGATGTCAGAATCTACGATTACGTGTTGAGTGAAGATGAAGTCGCCGGTGATATGCAAACAGTAACGTCCTGCAGTAGTCTGCATCATTTTGAAATTACGCATCCTCAACAGGCGCTGACGTGTGAGGGTGCGGATGTCACAATTAAAGCTTGTGGCAACGCTACGTGTGATGAATTATTCGGTGATCCAATTAATGTTCAGGTTGCCTTAGGCAACGGCGAAGACAGTAAAACGGTCACTTTCACCGGACAGACATCAGTGCACCTGGAGGCGAGCAGCGAGGGCAGCACCGATGTCTCCGTGGCGTCTTTAGAGTCAAATGTACAACCTGCCGAGCGTGACCAGTGTACAACTGACTGCGCGGTATCATTTGTACATGCCGGTTTTCAGTTTTTTGACAATGCATCCCCTTATACAACGCTTTTACCTGACGTTATTGCGGGCAACAACTTATCTACTGTTGGTCTGCGAGCGGTCCAAAATAATGCCGGACGGTGTGAAAGCCTGCTCGCCGGGCAACAAACGGTTACGCTGGGTATAGACTGCATATCACCATCAAACGCACGTTATTCATCCGATGTATGCCATGTTCCATTAACAGGTATTCCTATTCAGGGGAACGGAAGTGGAGAAAGTAGCGCAGCAGTCTCATTAACCTTTGATCAAAATGGTGAAGCCACACTGAGTGATTTTTCTTATGGCGATGTTGGAAAAATTCAACTGAGCGCCAGTGCTACAATCGAGGGTAAGCAAATCAACTCTGGCGGGGTAATACTCAACAGTATACCTGCGTCATTAGAAGTGAATACGAATACGCAGTCGCCGCATGTAGCAGGTAATGTGTTTAGTTTCTCTATTACTGCGCTCGATATTAATGGTAATGCTGTTCCTGGGTATCAGCCCGGTCAATTACAAGCGCGATTGACGCGTTTAGCGCCGCTTAATGTCAGCGCTGCGGACTCGCAGATGGTAATTGCACCGAATGCGGCAGTGACAAGTGGGACGATAATAAATTGGTCGGGAATCTCTGCAGTCACTTTCTCAGGTGGCATGTATCAATCGAATCAGGCCTATCTGGAAGAGGTGGGTACATACGAGACAGCGGTGCAGGATGCAGCTTATCTGGGCCATGTCATTTCTTCCAACAACCAATCACTAGGCAGATTCATTCCTGCTTACTTTGATGTGCAACATGCTGGTAGTGTCCGCCTAGCCCCAAGATGCGGTGGTCAGTTCACTTACATCGGCCAAAGCGTCGATTTTGAGCCCGGCTCAGAACCGTTATTAACGGTCACTGCTTATAACAGTAAAGGCCAGCTCACAAAAAATTACTCCGATGAGAATTGGCGGTTAACCCCTAACAGCGCGTCGTTATCGGATATTTCCTACAGCAACGAGAGTGCCTACACAGGAGGATTGGCCCTCGATAGTGCAGGAGCCCCTCCTTTGCTGACCGGCCATGACAATTTTGACGGTAACGGTGATATTTGGTTTACGGGGGCAAAGTTACATTACAACAAGTTAATGATACCGGATGCTGGAGTGGGTGGTGGTTCGCCATTTAATGCCAGCATAGCGATAACCTACTCTGCAGCCATGCTAACTGACACTGACGGTGTGTGTTATCAAAGTAATTACCCGCAACAATGCCAGGCCTATCAAATAGCTTCAGTTACCGGCGGCGAAATGCGCTATGGGCGTTTGCGATTTGAAAACTCTTTTGGACCGGAAACAGAAACCCTGCGTTTGCCGGTGGTTGCTGAGTACTTTAACAATGGCAACTGGCTGGTGAATACCGACGACAGTTGCACTGCGGTTGCTTTCACTCAAAGCAGTGGGCAAATCACGCTGGAAAATACCTCCACCGGCAATGATGAACAGGATATCACGGGGTTGCTGTCGGGCATTTCAGGTAGCGGCACCCTCACAAACGGCGAAAGTGCAAATGGCGTAATTGCGGTAGGCCCGGCTATGTTCAACGGTGTAGCCGTGCGAGGTTCAGTGCGCATTAGACTGGACCCGGCCGCTCCAGGGGCTAATTGGGCGAATCACCTGAATATAGACTGGGACGGCGATGGCGACATTGACGCGGACGACAGTCCGGCTGCCGACTTGTTCTTCGGGATCTACCGTGGCAACGACCGTACAATCCATATGCGCGAAGGCTTTTAATCCGGAAGTTTCGCGCTTACTTCTGGTTTTTTCCCTCTCTTAGCAAGCTTCAATCGCAAAAATGAGAGCAAGACGCACTGAAAATGAACAAATATCGTCCTTTCATGGTCAACAACGCTTAAGATATTTTTTCTTTAATGGGGGTTGTTTACTTGCTCAAAATAGCCCCCATTGTTAAAGTGTGAGCAACGTTATCAGTTTACGTCTGACCGCCGTCTTCCCGCACCTTACGGTGTTAATTCAGGCGTATATTACAGGAAATACCACTACATGTTTAAGAAGCTGCGAGGCATGTTCTCTAACGATCTGTCCATCGACCTCGGAACAGCCAATACGCTGATCTATGTAAAAGATCAGGGGATCGTACTGAACGAACCTTCCGTTGTTGCCATTCGCCAGGAGCGAGCCGCAGGGCCAAAAAGTGTCGCTGCCGTGGGCGCGGAAGCAAAACGTATGCTTGGTCGGACACCAGGTAACATCCGGGCTATCCGCCCAATGAAAGACGGTGTGATTGCCGACTTCTACGTTACTGAAAAAATGTTACAGCATTTTATCAAGCAAGTTCACGACAATAACTTTTTACGTCCCAGCCCTCGTGTGCTGGTATGTGTACCTTGTGGTTCAACTCAGGTTGAACGCCGGGCAATTAAAGAATCTGCGCTGGGCGCAGGGGCTCGCGAGGTATATTTGATCGACGAACCAATGGCAGCTGCAATTGGTGCAGGTTTGCCGGTATCGGAAGCAACCGGCTCCATGGTTGTTGATATCGGTGGTGGTACTACCGAAGTGGCAATTATCTCATTGAATGGCGTGGTGTATTCATCATCAGTTCGCATTGGTGGTGATAAATTCGACGAAGCCATTATTAACTACATTCGCCGAAACTTCGGTTCATTGATTGGTGAAGCTACGGCTGAGCGCATTAAGCATGAAATCGGTGCAGCGTATCCGGGCGAAGAAGTTCGTGAAATCGAAGTGCGTGGTCGTAACCTCGCTGAAGGTGTGCCGCGTGGCTTCATTCTGAATTCCAATGAAATTCTGGAAGCCCTGCAAGAGCCGCTGACCGGTATCGTGTCTGCGGTAATGGTTGCACTGGAACAATCTCCACCAGAGTTGGCATCAGACATTTCAGAGCGCGGTATGGTACTCACCGGTGGTGGTGCATTGCTGAAAGATTTGGATCGCTTGTTAATGGAAGAAACCGGTATTCCAGTGGTCATTGCTGACGACCCGTTAACCTGTGTGGCACGTGGCGGGGGTAAAGCCTTCGACATGATTGACATGCACGGCGGCGACCTGTTTAGTTACGAATAAACGAACAAGGCAACCTCCACAGGTTGCCTTGCTGTTTTATGGATACCATATTTACCCGCGGTCCCTCACTGAATAACCGGCTGGCATTGGCGTTAACCATGTCGGTGGTTTTGATGTTTCTGGACTTCAGGCTCGACGCTTTTTCCTCTTCCCGCGTTTTTCTGAACTCGCTGATGAGCCCAATCCAGTACCTGGCAAATCTGCCGGGTCAATTACTCGATGTCAGTGCTCAGCGTTTAACCTCTCGTCAGGCTCTCATTGCCGAAAATGAGCAACTGACTAACCGTTTGTTATTAATGAGCGAAAAGCTCCAACGATTTGAAGTCCTGGAACGCGAAAATGCGCAGTTGCGCAGGTTGCTTGACGCGCCGGTAAGGCAAGATATGCGCAAAATGGTGGCTGAGCTGATGGCGGTAGACAATACCCCATATAGTCAGCAAATCGTGATTAACAAAGGTGCTATCGACGGCGTGTTTTTGGGGCAGGCCATTCTGGATGAGCGCGGTATTGTGGGACAGGTCATGGAGGTCGGGACGACCAACAGCCGGGTATTGCTAATCAGCGATGTCACGCACTCTATTCCGGTACGCTCAGTGCGAAACAATGCACGATTTATTGCCAGCGGCGGTGGAGTTATTGACGAATTGTTCCTGGAGCACGTTGCGCACAGTACCGATGTGGAAGTAGGCGATGTATTGGTATCGTCCGGATTAGGTGATGTGTTTCCGGAGGGGTATCCCGTGGCAGAAGTGACTGAAGTGGTGCGCGACGAATCGCGTCCGTTTGCACAGGTAACGGTGTTGCCGCTGGCACGTTTGAACCGGCTGAAATACCTACTGATACTGTGGCCAAATGGTGTAGAAAACGAAGAGGATAGCAGCGCAGTGGAGAAGGCCAGTGATTAAGGTTCGCCACTACACTATTGCTATTAGCATTATTATTGCCATGGTGTGCCAGATTATTCCGGTGCCGATTCAGGTGGATATGTACCGACCCGACTGGGTGCTCATCGTATTGGCCTATTGGGTAATGGCTTTGCCGCATCGGGCCAACGTGGGTGTGGCATTCATCAGCGGCCTGGCTATGGATATTTTGCTTGGCACGGCGTTAGGTGTGCACAGTTTTGCCCTGAGCGTGTCTATTTACGTGCTGGCGGCAAATTACCAGCGCCTGCGAAATTACTCGGTTTGGCAACAGGCTGTGATCATTGGCGTAGTAAGCGGGCTGTACCATTCACTGCTATTCTGGTTATTAAGACTGCTCACCGATGTCACATTCCGGTTTGAGGAACTGTGGCCGGTGTTAACGTCAATGGCTCTGTGGCCCTGGATGTTCTGGCTACTGCGAAAAATAAGACGTCAGCTAAGGATTACCTGATGCAAACTAGAACCTTAATGCTTGCGTCGGCCTCGCCCCGACGCGCCGAACTATTGAGCCAGATTGGGGTCGAATTTATTCAGCAGCCCGTTGATTTGGACGAATCAGCCCTGACCAATGAGCCGCCGAAAGCACAGGTGTTGCGCTTAGCCGCCGAAAAAGCCAATGCAGCCTGGCTGCAAGCCGAAGGGACAGCGCAAGTGGTACTGGCTTCAGACACCATGGTGGTGCTGGATAATCAGGCGCTGGGCAAGCCCCGTAATGCAGATCACGCGCGTAGCATGTTGCAATCCCTGAGTGGCAGGCAGCATGAGGTCATGACCTCTGTCAGTGTCAGAGATGCAACCCGTCAAAAGACATTGTGCGTGGTCACGCAAGTCGTATTCGGGCCTTTAACCGCGGCACAAATCGACGACTACTGGGCGACAGGTGAACCAGCAGATAAAGCCGGTGCCTACGGTATTCAGGGAATTGGCGGGCAATTTGTTAAGTCAATCAACGGAAGTTATAGTGCGGTAGTGGGGTTGCCATTATATGAAACCGTACAATTGCTCAAAGAATTTGAGGTGATGTCATGAGTGCAGAATTATTGATTAACGTTACGCCGTCGGAGTCGCGGGTGGCGCTAATTGAAAATGGTATTCTGCAGGAAGTTCATGTTGAGCGCCATACCAAGCGCGGGCTGGTGGGCAATATCTATCGCGGTAAAGTAAGCCGGGTGTTGCCTGGTATGCAGGCTGCATTTGTGGATATCGGACTCGAGAAAGCCGCGTTTTTGCATGCCTCAGATATCGTGATCCACAACGAAGTGGTAGGCGAAGTCTCTACCAGCCATATTGAAAAGCACGATATCCGTGATTTGGTCCGTGACGGGCAGGATATCGTAGTACAGGTGGTCAAGGATCCTATTGGAACCAAAGGCGCCAGGCTCACTACCGACATTACTATTCCGTCTCGTTATCTGGTCTTTATGCCCAGCGTGACCCACGTGGGTGTGTCTCAGCGCATCGAGGATGAGGCTGAGCGCGAGCGCCTAAAAGAGCTGGTTTCCGCGTTTTGTGATGAAGACGGCGGCTTTATACTCCGTACTGCAGCAGAAGGGGTGAGTCATCCTGAAGTGGCAGCCGATGCTGACTTTCTGCGTCGCCTGTGGAGCAAGATTCAGCAGCGCCTGAAGCGCCGTAAGTCTCATGTTCTGTACGAAGATTTGCCATTAGCGCGACGCGTCTTGCGTGATTTCGTCGGCACTGAACTGGACCGCATTCGAATCGACTCAAAGCTGTCTTATCAGGAACTGTCGCAGTTCACCAAAGAATACGTGCCTGAGATGAACCGCAAGCTGGAGTATTACCCGGGCGACCGGCCTATCTTCGATTTGTACGACGTTGAAAACGAAGTGCAGCGCGCACTGGAGCGCAGGGTAGATCTTAAATCAGGTGGTTATCTGATCATTGATCAAACCGAAGCCATGACCACCATTGATATTAATACCGGGGCGTTTGTAGGACATCGCAATCTGGAAGAGACCATCTTTAATACCAATGTGGAAGCGACTCAGGCTATCGCTCGTCAACTCAGGTTGCGCAACCTTGGCGGGATGATCCTGATCGACTTTATAGACATGACGGACAACGATCACAAACGCCGGGTGCTGAATAGCTTGGAAACCGCCATGGCCAAAGACCGGGCTAAAGTGAATATTCACGGGTTTACGTCGTTGGGCCTGGTGGAAATGACGCGTAAGCGCACCCGTGAAAGTCTTGAGCATATTTTGTGTGGTGAATGCCCGGTATGTAAAGGGCGCGGCTCCGTGAAAACGCTGGAAACCATCTGCTTTGAAATCATGCGTGAAATTGTGCGGGTCAACCGCGCCTACGACGCAGACAAGTTCGTTGTGTATGCGTCTCCCTCCGTGGCGGACTACTTGTTGGGAGAGGAATCTCACATGTTGGCAGAACTGGAAGTCTTTGTTTCAAAACAAATCAAAGTACAAACTGAAACAATGTACAACCAGGATAAGTACGATGTGGTAATGATGTGAACCGCGTCCTGTCTGTTTCCGCTTATCTTGTAAGGAAACTTTGGCTGTTATGCGCCATTGTACTGGTGCTGTTTGCTGTTTTACTGAGTGTACTGCGTTACACCCTTCCCTATCTCGATGAAGAAAAGCATCTCATCGAGGATTACCTGAGCGCCCAATACGGCATCAATCTCACCATCGACAGTCTTTCCGCCGCCTGGCAGGGCACCGGCCCAAGTATTGTACTTAACGGCGTTGAGTTTACGCAGAACGACCTGTCACCGGTTGAACTGCGCGTCCAGCAAGTTTACGTAGAAGTGGACTTCTGGCAATCCATTCAGCAACGAGAGCTGTCATCCAAACGCTTTGATTTGGTGGGATTGGCAGCCAAAATTGATACCCAGCGCATGGAGTCCGGTGATGCCGGAGACTTCCCGATTGTTGAGGCTTTGCGCAGCCTGTTTTTAGATCAGTTACAGAGCTTTTCGCTGCTGCACGGTGAGGTTAGGCTGGTCACAGCAAACGACGAACAAGTGGTCGAGCTTTCGCAGCTGGTGTGGGTTAACCGTGACGAGCGACACCAGGGACGCGGAGAAATCCGGGTTCAGGAGCTGGCGAACAACTCGGCGTCCTTCATACTCGATTTGTATGGCGATAAATCCTCACTGCAAGGCACCTTATACGCTAAGGGTGAGGCGCTGGACATTTCTCCATGGGTAAGCGCATTGTTACCTACGCGTTCGCCAGTTGAAGAAAGCCGCGGTAATTTTGAATTTTGGGCATCACTAAACGACAATCAGGTGACAGCGGTACAGGTTGACTTTGATGACAGCGATATTGCCTGGCGTATTGCTGAGGATGCGTCACTGCAAAGCCATATTCGCGGCGGCACTGTGCAGGCCGTCCCGGTCGATGACGGCTGGTCGATTCGGGTTGACCAACTGGTGCTGCAGTCCGGTAAACACACGCTGGTTACCGACCTGGTTGGCAAAGCCGACAATAACGGCAACGTGTTGATCAATACCGTGAAACCACTGACGTTGTCGCCATTGTTGTCGCTGGCGCCACTGTTTATCAGTGGTGATGGAGGTTCGCTAATTAACCGACTTCAGCCTGAAGCTGAGCTGGCCACATTGCAACTACAATGGCAGGACAAACAGTTTTCTGCTGCAGCCAAGGTTTTTGATATGCAGTGGCAGCAAAGCGGACACGTACCCGGGCTCAATGCGTTGGATGCAGAGTTTTTCTGGTATCAGGACCACGGCGTACTAGAGCTTGATGCAGCAGATGTGGCCTTCTCCGTAGATAATTTACTGCCGCAGGACATAGACCTGGCGTCGGTGAAAGGGCGGGCTTATCTTTTTGCCGATAACAACAAAGACTGGCAGTTGTGGATAGACAAACTGGCCGTCGATGGCGAATTAGTGAGTTTCGAGCAGTCATTGCGCTACCAGTTTGCCAACAAACATTTATCTACCGTACTGAATGTCAGCAAAATGCCGCTCAGCAAAGTACCACAGTTATTCCCGGCTGATTATATGGGTAAAGGTACGGTTAGCTATCTGAATCGCGCTTTTAGCGGAGCCGGAGAAGTAGAACAGGCCACAGTGATCTGGCATGGAGCGGTAGATGCTTTCCCGTTCAGGCAAAATGAGGGCATCTTTCAGGCTCAGGTTGCTATTAAAGACGCTGAATTTACGTTTTCGCGCCAGTGGCCCGCACTCACTGAATTAAGCATGGACTTGCTGTTCGAAAACGAGTCGCTCTACATGAGCAGTGACTCAAGCCAATTGCAAGCCATTCAACTAAGCAACCTACAGGCTAAAATTCCCCGACTTGCCGGGTCGTCGGTACTGTCTATAGATGCTATCGGCGTCGGTACCGGAGAGGACGTGGGGCAGTTGATGTTAGCCTCCAGCATGCAAGACTCCCTGGGCAAAGTATTGAACCGGGATGTAGTGGTAGATGGTCCGCTGAGCGCTCGCTTGCATCTGGATATCCCATTAAACGGTGAACAGGTGTCGGCGTCTGGTGTTGCAACCCTGAATAATAATCAGGTAACGGTAACAAGCCTGGATCTGGTGTTTGCAAACGTGCAAGGCGATATAGCGTTCGACAACGCCAATATTTCTTTGGAGGCGGTTACGGCAGACTTAACTGACCAACCCGTTACTATTCAGCTTACGGGCAGCCAGTTGAGCGATGAATACCTGCTGGATATGCAACTGGCCGGTAATTGGGCCACGCAACCCTTGATTGAGCGATTTAATCCGGCTTTTAACGCTTATCTCTCCGGGCGCAGTAACTGGCAAACCGATGTATCGGTTTCCCTCAA